>FLSK01005437.1_pt1 | contig 28308 bp, 19 predicted proteins | sample 1550541 | NCBI WGS metagenome assembly FLSK01 (sample SAMEA4031773, study PRJEB14383) | metagenome | biome: human; feature: oral; material: saliva | place: Philippines | collected 2014
GATTTATCACGGTTTCATAACGGTGGAGAGCACCAAACAGACCAAAGAGTTATGAGGACCTTCTGAGGGGTTACCAGAACACATTGAACACCCGTCAATACCTTTATGACAAGGAATTATAACAATAAGGTTAAATTATTGGTTTAAGGTTTACTCCAGGGGTGATTTAAGGTTATTCTTATCTACAGGAGCTCCCATCACCGATAAACCGGTTCCGTTGAGAGCGACATGATTCGGACCATCCGAGCACTCACATCAAACCCTTAAGCTTCTGCCATTTGAAGCTGGAAGACTACTCCGTGGACTGCATTCTTTGGATAGTTTTCGACGCAGCATCTGCGCGCACTAAACTGCGCGGTTTATGCGGCACACGATGCTGAAGTGCTTCACCATCGGGAGGCAACCACACCGAATTGTTTTCTCAACGGAGCCGGCGTGGGGGCCCCGTCGAAATACTTCCGGAAGATCGTACATTGTGTACCCCTTTGTGTGGGGTGTTGTGCGTGTCGAACGGTCATAGACTCCCGTTCTTCTGTCGTCGCCTACCGTGGTGCGCGATGGGGGTTACGGGAACCTTGCGGGATGGTTGATCCCGCGCGCTCTGCATTGTCTTGTGGAGTGTGGTGTGTTTGGGTGGCGTATTCGCAGTGCCGGAGCGGATACGCCACCCGTTTTTAACATCTAAAACAGGGGCACCCCAGACTGAGGCAAGCTAGCCTGAGAAGGAAACCCCGCACCAAGCCACCCATATTCCCTACCCCAAGGGATTGGCGCGTTACCTCTGAATCCCAACCACAGACCAACCCCTATATAAACCCCACCGAGGGGTAGGCGACCTAGAGGGCGTACCGGACACGCGAAGCGGGGGCTCCGTCCTCGAAGCGCCCCCCAGGCGCTGAAGAGGGGGCACTCCCCCGCTTCGTGTGTTCTGGTCGTCTTCTCAAAACAACTAACCCACGGAAACAGGGTCGCCCGCGATAGCTAACTATCACAGGCGACCCTGTACGTATCAAAACCGGTGAGCGTGCGTCGGGAATGCGTAGCGGGGGCTCCGTCCTCAAGGCGCCCCAGCGCCGCAGAGGGGGCACTCCCCCGCTAACATTGTCCGACGTGCCCTTACCTATAAGGCTGTCGAAGAGTTTTTAGTCCTCTACGGAGCGGAATGCTACAACCGCGTTGTGGCCGCCGAAACCGAAGGAGTTCGACAGTGCCACAATCTCACCGGCGGGCAGCTCGCGTGCCTCGGTCACCACGTCCAGGTCAATCTGGGGGTCCTTGTTGTCCAGGTTGATGGTGCAGGGTGCGGTGCGGTGGTGCAGAGCCAGTACGGTGAGTACGGCTTCGAGTGCGCCCGCGCCGCCGAGCAGGTGGCCGGTCATGGACTTGGTTGCAGAGACGGCAATGTTCTTGGTGTGCTCGCCGAAGGTTTCGTGCATTGCGGTTGCTTCGGGCAAGTCACCGGCGGGGGTGCTAGTGGCGTGCGCGTTGATGTGCACGACGGTCTTCGGGTCGATGTTGCCGTCTTCGAGGGCTTCGCGCAGTGCGCGGGTTGCGCCGAGTGCTGCGGGGTCCGGTGCGGTGATGTGGTAGGAGTCGGCGGATACGCCGGTGCCTGCCAGTTCCGCGTAGACGCGTGCGCCGCGTGCCTTGGCGTGCTCTTCGGATTCGAGGATGAGTGCTGCTGCGCCTTCACCCATGACGAAGCCGTCGCGGTCGACGTCGTAGGGGCGGGATGCCTTTTCGGGCTCGTCGTTGCGGGAGGAGAGTGCCTGCATCTTGGCGAATGCAGCCATGGGAAGCGGGTGGATTGCTGCTTCGGCGCCGCCGACGATGACGACGTCAGCCTTGCCGCTACGAATCATTTCGGCACCCAGCTCCATGGCTTCGGTGGAGGATGCACATGCGGAGACGACGGTCTGCGCTGCGGCGCGTGCCTTGAGGTTCATGGAGACTGCTGCTGCGTTGCCGTTGGGCATGAGCATGGGAACGGTCATGGGGAGGACGCGGCGGGGGCCCTTTTCGCGGAGGGTGTCCCATGCGTCGAGGAGGGTCCACACGCCACCGATGCCGGTGCCGAAGGCTACGCCGGTGCGTTCGGGGTCGACTTCTTCCGCGGATTCGGCGTCGGGGCCGGAGAATCCTGCGTCTTCCCATGCTTCGCGTGCGGCGATGAGGGCGAGCTGGCCCGAGGGGTCCAGGCGCTTTGCTTCTACCTTGGTGAGGCGTCCGGAGTCGAGGGCGGGCACAGCGAGCTGGCCTGCAATGTATACGGGCAGGTCGTATTCCTTGACCCAGGGGTAATCAAGGGTGGATACACCAGATACGCCCTTGGTTGCGTTTGCCCAGGTGGTGGGGACGTCGCCGCCAATGGGGGTGGTCGCGCCGAGGCCGGTCACCAGCACTTTTCGAGACATTGTGGCACTTTCTCTTCGGTGGTCGATTTGGTGGTTTATCCGGTGGTGTGTGGATAAAAACCTGTAGGGCCCGGGGGTATGCGGTGTGTATTCCGCGCGGGGTCCACGCTACGGGGTCCGCGCTGTGCTCCCGGGGGTATGTTGGGTTGATACTGAGTGAATAGCGATGCGGCGCGGGCCGGTGAGAGCCCGCGCCGCCTCGTTATTGGTTATAGCTTAGGCAGCGTTCGCGATGAACTCGACTGCGTCGCCAACGGTCTTGAGGTTCTTGACCTCTTCGTCCGGGATGGTCACCTCGAACTTCTCCTCAGCGTTCACGACGATGGTCATCATCGAGATGGAGTCGATGTCCAGGTCCTCGGTGAAGGACTTGTCCAGCTGAACGTCCTCAACCTCAACGCCGGTCTCTTCGTTAACGATCTCTGCCAGACCTGCGAGGATCTCTTCCTTGTTAGCCATTCAGGGGCTCCTTTGTTGTTCGATGGTCATCGCACCCGCCGGGTGGGGGTACGCGTGCATTACCGAGTTTATCGTGTCTGCGTGGTGTACGCATGCGGCAACTCGGAGTTTAGGGGATGCTTTCCCGCTTTATTTTCTTTCTCGTGTACCGGCACTGTGCCGGTCGTGAGGGGCGGTGAGCATCGGGCTCTGGTGGTTTTTCTTAGGGAAGGACGACTACCTGAGCTGCGAATGCCAGGCCGGCACCGAAGCCGATCTGCAGGGCGAACTTGCCGGAGAGTTCCGGGTTCTCCTTGAGCAGGCGGTGTGCGGCGAGGGGGACCGATGCGGCGGAGGTGTTACCGGCATCGACGATGTCGCGTGCCACTGCCACCGTGTCGGGGAGCTTGAGGGTCTTGACCATCTGGTCAATGATGCGGGCGTTTGCCTGGTGCGGGATGAGTGCGCCGAGCTCGTCGGGGGTGATGCCGGCGGTTTCGAGTGCCTGCTTGGCGACCTTTGCCATTTCCCATACTGCCCAGCGGAAGACGGAGGGGCCGTCCTGGCGCAGGGTGGGCCAAATCTTTTCGCCTTCCTGCACGGGGTTTGCTACGAAGTCGCGGTTGCGGATATCCAACAGGGAGTGAGTCATACCCACAGTACCCCAACGGGAGCCGTCCGAACCCCACACAGTCGGTGCGATACCCGGCTCGTCGGAGACGCCTACAACTGCTGCGCCTGCGCCGTCGCCGAGCAGGAAGGAGATGGTGCGTTCGGTGTTGTCGATGAAGTCGGAGAGCTTCTCAACGCCGATGACCAGCACGTGCTTTGCGGTGCCTGCGCGGACGAGGGCGTCTGCCTGGGCGATGCCGTAGCAGAAACCTGCACATGCCGCGGAGATGTCGTATGCGGGGCACTTGGAGCCGATTGCGTCGGCGACCAGGGTTGCCAGGGAGGGGGTTGCGTAGGGGTGCGAGATGGTCGAGATGATGACCGCCTCAATGTCCTCACCGGCTACACCGGATGCTGCCAGGGCGTCCTTGGCGGCACCGATGGCGAGGTCGGCTACCGACTGGTTTTCGCTGGCGCGATGGCGGGTTGCGATGCCGGTGCGCTGCTTGATCCACTCGTCGGAGGAGTCGATTGCCTCAACGATGTCATCGTTGGGGACGATGACCTCACCGCGGGCTGCGCCGTAACCGAGGATGCGGGAGTAGCGGTTGATTTCGTACTGCTTGAGGGTAGTCACGTATTCAATCCTTAGTGCTGATGCTTGCAAGACACTGTGTGCCTCGCATGTCTAAAGTGCATGTCTAGTGTGAAGGGTTCCTAGCGCGGGGAGGGCTGGGTGCTCTCCCCCCGGCGTTTAGCCCTTCAGCGAGGCGAGGTCCTCGGGAGTGTTGATGGAGGTGCCGGGCACGCCGCGCATCGCGCGCTTTGCCAGGCCGACCAGGGTGCCTGCGGGGGCGACCTCGATAATGCCGGCAACTTCACGCTCAAGCAGGGTTGCCATGCACAGGTCCCAGCGGACGGGGCTGGTGACCTGGGAGACGAGGGTCTTGACGAACTCTTCACCGGATGCCACGGCGGAACCGTCGCGGTTGGTCAGCAGTGCGGAGGTCGGGTCGGAGACCTGCAGGGACGCGGCGAACTCTTCCAGTGCGGGCACGGCGGGTGCCATTGCCTCGGTGTGGAATGCGCCAGCAACCTTCAGGGGGATGACGCGAGCGCGTGCGGGCGGGTTCGCGGCGAATGCTTCGATGGCGGGGATGGGGCCTGCGGCTACGATCTGGCCGCCGCCGTTGGAGTTTGCTGCGACGAGGCCTGCTGCGTCGATGGCTTCGCGGACGTTTTCTTCAACGCCGCCGAGTACTGCAGCCATGCCGGTCGGGGAGGCGGCTGCCGCCTCCGCCATGCCGTTGGCGCGCACGCGTACGAAACGCATTGCGTCTTCGTCGCTGAGCACACCGGCGAGAGCTGCTGCGGTGATTTCGCCGACGGAGTGGCCCGCGAAGATGAGTTCTTCACCGTCGAGTTCGCGCAGTGCGAGGCGGCCGGTGACGATGCCTGCAGCCACGATGAGGGGCTGGGCGATTGCGGTGTCCTTGATGGTTTCTTCTTCGGCTTCGGTGCCGTAGTGAATCAGGTCGATGCCCGCCGCTTCGGAGAGTCGTTCCAGGTGCTCACGCACACCTTCAATCTCGAGCCAGGGGCTCAGGAAGCCCTTCTTCTGGGAGCCCTGTCCGGGGCAAACGAGTGCGCGCATGCGGTGCGACCTTTCTGGTTTTTAGTACTCGTACGCGGTGCCGTTATAGAGACGGAGACCACGGTTAGTCTGTTACCTATGCTACCTTGTTCAGCCGCTTTGTATAAACACCGCAGTGCAGGAATTTGGGGTGCACTGGGATATTTAGGCGGACATTGAACAGTGTATAGCTTAGATTGAACTCGTCCATTCGTACAACCCGAACGGGCAAGGTTCAAATAGAGAGACAGCTAACTTTCGGGTTGCCGTCCCTATGCTCGCGGATGCGCCCGCGCGTACGTCTCCGCCAGACGCTTCATCGACACGTGCGTGTAAATCTGCGTGGTCGCCAACGACGAATGCCCAAGAAGCTCCTGTACCGAACGAATATCGGCGCCACCATCCACCAGGTGAGTCGCCGCCGAATGACGCAAAACGTGCGCACCCGACGCCTGAGTATTCTCCACCGTGCGCAACAGGCGGGTCAGGTCCTCACGAATCTGACGGGCATTCGCACGCCCACCGCGAGGACCAATAAACAGCGCCGTCACGCCCTGGGACCCCTCCGGAATCCACTGCGGACGACCATACGACACCCAACGATTCAACGCCTTAAGCGCCGGGGTACCCAACGGCACCACGCGCTCCTTATTGCCCTTACCCAGCACGCGCACCGTCTTATTCGCCCGGTCCACGCTATGCAAATCCAGGCCGGTCAACTCAGAAATACGCATGCCCGAGGCGTACAGTACCTCAACGACCGCTTCGAGGCGCAGCAGGCGCGCATCACGAGGATCCTGCGCCCGGCGCTCCTGCAGGGTAGTCAGCAGCTGGTTCATCTGCTCACGGCTCAGCACCGGCGGCAGGTGATTCTCCCGCTTGGGGGTGCGCATACCGCGGGTCGGGTTGGCGTACACCAGCTCCTCCTCCTGAGCCCAGGTGAAGAACGTGCGCAGGGTCGAACCGCGGCGCGCCACCGTAGAACGAGCCGCCTGCCGCAGATGCAACGAACCCAACCACTCACGAATCAGAGACGAATCAATGCTGTCCAGATGCCGCACACCGCGGCGCGCCATGTAGCCAAAGAAGCCCTCCAAATCGGAGATATACGAGCGGATCGTCTCTTCGGAACGGTGCTTCTCATAGCGCAAAAAACGCTCAAAACGGTCCAGGACGGGGCGGAACACCTCACCGGAAACACCCAGTGCAGAATCAGGTAGAGCAGAGCTCTCTACTTGCTCCGGCGCAAGCGTGCGGGTGTAGGTCACCGGCAGGGTCGTGGAGGGAGCCTCATCCCGGTACTCCTCACGGTTCTCACTCCGGTTTTCTGCCTGGTTTTCAGCCCGGTTTTCGGGCTGGCGGGCGGCGGTCATGCGTCCCTCCTTTCGGGTTTCTGGTTCCTGGCTCTGGCGGCGTTGATGCTTCTCGACGTTGTATTTCTGCCCCCAGCGTATCTGCTGATAGCGTGGCGGCGGGTAGGCTCCACGCCAGTACGCGCAAGCCTACCCCAATTGTAGAGAGGTTCCACGCTCTCCACGTGCCGCCCGTCATGACCGACCGCAGTAACCCGCTACTGCCGGGATGTTCACTACGGGCGTTCAGCCGGGGTGCTCAGCGGGGGTCAGCACGGGCGTTCAGCGGGGGCTCTTCTACGCAGCGACAGCCGGGCGGACCTTTCTCCAGCTTGTTCCGCTACTCTCCGCCAGACCACAACGACCCAGGTGGAACAGGTCAGCCATCACGTCGCGAGCGCTCAACCCGAGAGCTGCGGCAATCTCGTCCACGCCGCGGTAGGAGCGCGGGCTCAAATCGTCCCAGACCCTGCCCTGTCGTTCGGTCAGCTCATCCAGCGCGCTGGAGGAGGCAGCCTGATCCCATTCGCTCTCGTGCTCAGTGCCCAGCTCAAACCCTGCGGCGGCATCGTACTCGAGGATGTCGGCAGCCTCGGTGAGTGTTTGCGCTAGTCCATCGCGTAGCAGACGGTTCGTGCCCACCGAGTTCGGCGAATTAATCTGCCCTGGAACCGCCCAGAGGGTACGCCCAATCTCCATCGCGTGACGAGCCGTATTCAGGGCACCGGAACGCCAGCGCGCCTCCACCACAATGGTGTGCCGCGCCAACGCCGCAATCAGGCGGTTACGCTCCAGAAAACGCCAACGCGTGGGGGTGTTGCCCACGCTCACCTCGCTCATGATGAGCCCGCGGTCAACAATCATGTTCAGCGCATCCGAGTTCTGTGCCGGGTACAGCCGGTCCAGCCCACCCGCCATGAAGGCGATGGTCGGCAGATCACTGCCCTGCTGGGTCAGCGCCGCCCGATGCGCCGCAATATCAATGCCCATCGCACCGCCAGAAATCACCGTGTACCCGCGGCGCGCCAACTCGGCAGCGAGGTGGGTCGTCGCCTCCGTACCGTAGATGCTCGGGTCACGCGAACCGACCAGCGCCACGCTCGGGGTAGAGGCCACATCCAGCAGGTGCCGCGAATCGCCTCGGCACCACAGCCCGTACGGTCGGGCGGGCCCCAAATCGTTCAGCTGCGGCGGCCACAGCGGATCGGCGGGAGTGACCAGCCACGCCCCGCAGGTTGCCGCCATGTGCGCCTCCGCGTTCAGGGTGCGTTCCATGCGGCGGTTCCAGCGCAGGCGGCGGGTCGCGAGCGCCTTGCCGAACTTATCGCGGCTCATCTGATGCTCGCCCGGCGTGTAGTAGCCATTCGCGCTACAGAACAGGGCGGACTCCCCTTCCGCGGGTGCGCCCACCGAGTGCAAATAATCGCTGAGCTGCGTATCCGGTTCGCCGTGCTCCCAGGTGTGCGCATCGGGGATGTGCCCGGTCAGCAGGTAGTGCAGGGTCAGCGGCGCTCCCAGGGTGGTGAGGGATTCGACCACGAGCTCATCGGCGGGTTCGGCGTAGCGCATCAGCTGGGCGGTGCAGCAGCGGATGTACTCGCGGCACGCCGCCTCAACCTGCTCCGCGCTGAGGGCGGGGTTGAACAGGGGTGCTGGATTGAGCAGAGGCACAGGGTCAGAACCGCTGGAGGCTGTACCCGCCGCAGGTTCGGGGTGCTCACCCTGTGGCACCTCGCTCTGCTGTTCCTCCCCCGGCTGCTCTTCCCGGCTCAGGTCCTGCAGGTTCATCTGTTCCAGGTACACCGGGTTCAGGCAGGAGGTGAGGAAACCCGGCAACCGCGCCGCGTTATAGGGGCTCGGTGAGGGTTCGTTCCCCAGCGACAGAATATGCGCCACCCTCTCACGCACCAGGGCGTGCGCATCCAGGGTGCGGCATGGCAGGCGAATCTGCAGTTCCTCCTGCACAAAATCCTCCGCCGCGCGCTCTTCTGGCACATGCTCTTCAGGCACGCTCACTTCTGGCACACACTCGTCCGGCGCTGTTTCTCTCAGCCCGTTTTCTTTCAGCCCAGCTTCTTGCAATTCAGCCTCTTCAGCTCGTTTTCTGAGCTTCTTCTTACTCATGACCTTCTTCTCCTTTCGTCAGTGATTCATTCAATAAACCGGCACGCTATTTCAGCCGCCTCTATTTCAGCTGGCACGCTATTTCAACTGTCCCTGCTGCCGCAGAAAAAGCGCCACATCCAGGTGCTCCCGGCTCGGATAGGCGGCGCCCTCCAAATCGGCTAGGGTCCAGGCGATACGCAACACCCGGTCATAGCCGCGAGCCGTCAGCGTTCCGCGATCCACGGCGGCGTTCAGCTCGCCGGTGAGCTTCGCATCCAGACGCAACGGACCACGCAGAATCTTGCCGTTCATCTCCGCGTTCGTCTTCAACCCGTACGGTTCCAGGCGCTCCTTCTGAGCCTGCCGCGCCGCCATGACGCGCTCACGAATCTGCGCCGAACTCTCATTCACCTGACCGCCCGCAAGCTCCGTGGAAGACACCTTCGGAACCATCACATTCACATCAATGCGGTCCACCAGCGGGCCGGACAGCCGCCCAAAATAGGCGCGACGCTCACGCGGAGCGCACGTGCACTCCGTACCTGTACCCACGTTCATGCCGCAGGGGCACGGGTTCGCCGCCAGAATCAGCTGAAAACGCGCCGGGTACGTCGCCGACGCGCTCGAACGGTCCAGGGTCACGGTCCCCGACTCCAGGGGCTGACGGAGCGAATCGAGCACCGTGCGTTTGAACTCCGGCGCCTCGTCCAGAAAGAGCACGCCGCGGTGCGCTTTAGACACGCAGCCCGGGCGGGGAATGCCGCTGCCACCTCCCAGAATCGCCGGCGCGGAGGCGCTATGATGCGGCGCCTCAAACGGCGGCTGACGCACCAGCTCGCTCAGGTGCTCCCCCGCCGAGCAGAGGGAACGGATCGCGGTCACCTCCATCGCGGCATCGTTGTCGAGGGTCGGCAGGATGCTCGGCAGGCGCTCCGCCAGCATGGTTTTACCCGAACCGGGCGGGCCGGTCAGTAGCATGTGGTGGCCACCCGCGGCGGCAATTTCCAGGGCGAAACGCCCCTGCGATTGACCGGCAACATCGCTCATGTCCGAAGGGATTTCAGCCGGTTTCGCTACCGGTGCGCTCGCCTCCGTCTGCGGGGCGGGCGGGTAGGTCAGCTTCTGACTCTCCGCGCCGAGCGCGGCAAAAACCTCAGCCAGGCAGCGGAAACCGCTCACCTGCGCGCCGGGAATGAGCGCCGCCTCCTCAGCGTTTTCGGCGGGCACAATCACGCGGTGGTGTCCGGCGTCCACGGCGGCTTTAACTGCCGGCAGGATGCCCGGCACGGGGCGTAGCGTTCCGTCCAGGCCCAGCTCACCCAGGAAGACGCTATCGCCGCTGGGGTGCAGTTTCTTCTCCGCCTGCAGCGCCGCAACCACAATGGCTAGATCGAACGCCGAGCCGCGCTTGGGCAGGGTCGCCGGGGTCAGGTTCACCGTAAGCCGGTGCTGAGTGAGGGTGATGCCGGTGTTTTTCGCTGCGGAGCGCACACGCTCTTTCGACTCGTTGAGGGCGGTGTCAGGCAGACCCAGCAGCACGAAGCCGGGCAGGCCCTGTGAGATGTCAGCCTCAACGTCAACAATGTGCCCGCGCAAGCCCACGAGCGCCACGGAATAGGTGCGTGCGAATCCCATTACGCCACCGCCTTCAGATGCTCGAAGGTAAAGGTTTCGCAAGTTCCGGTCACCGCAATTGCGTCGATGCGAAAGCGCGGAAAATCCAGGTTCTCGCGCAGCCTGCACCAGAGAATCGCCAGCGAGCGCGTGCGGCGCGCCTTATCACGGTCAATGGACGCGAACGGGTGCCCAAAGTCTTCGCTGCTGCGGGTCTTGACCTCAACGAAAACCAGTTCGTCCTCGGGGTCAATGGCGATCAGGTCGAGCTCCCCGCGAATCTGTTCGTGTTCCAGTCCAGCGGGCGGTCGCCAGTTCCTCTCCAGAATCCGGTAGCCGTTCGTCTCCAGGATGCGGGCGGTCAGCTCCTCGCCCCACCTACCGACGCTGTGGGCGCGAGGCGAGGTTCTGCGGAGCAGGGGTCTGTTGGGTGCGCTTCGGGTTGCGGCGCGGGCTGTTATTCGGGCTGTTGTCATGGGTCTCTCCCCCGGTAGATAGCGGTAGTGCTTCTACTGTGCCCGCCGCGCGCGTGCCCGAACGCGGTTAACGAAAAACTGTGGATAACCTCGGTTCCCAGAAGGAATTAGAGGTTATCCACAGCCATTTATTTGAAATTTTGGGGCATATTTTTCAAAAACACCGCTCGAGTGCCGATTCGCAGCGTCATATTCGTGCTGGTTTATCACGCGGTTTCATCACCCAGCGCTGCCGCCCGGTAGCTCAGCAGCCGCCTGCTTCCCCCGGCAATGCGGTGAATCAGGCGTGAGCTAGGTGTTAAAGTCCGGCATTTCCGGCACGGTGAACTCCTGGTTGGGCAGGCGCTCCTCCACGTTCACGTCACGTACCGAGTAGGCGTGCACCTTCTTCACAAAGCGGTTGGAGCGGAATACATCCCACACCCACACGTCGCTCATGCTCACCTCAAAGTAGAGGGTGCCGTCCTGCACGTGCGGGGTGACGTCCACCTGGTTTGCCAGGTAGAAGCGTCGGTCGGTTTCTACCGCGTAGCTAAAGAGCGACATGACGTCTTTGTATTCGCGGTAGAGCGCCATTTGGGCGTCGGTCTCGTAGTTTTCGAGGTCTTCTGCGCTCACTGCTCTTCCTTTCCTGGTTAGTACTGATTCAGCGGTGGCACGTTAGGTTTTCGCCAGCTTCCGAGGCGCGGTTTTCAGGAGTGCCACGCGCCCTAGCCGCGCTGTGCCGCGGCGGCCTCAATCTGCTCGGCGGTCGCCGGAAGCGACCATGACAGTCGATGCTGCAGGCTGGGGCCCTGCACGCTAATCGCCTCGCGGTGAGCGGCGGATCCGTAGCCTTTGTTCTTTGCCCAACCGTACCCCGGATAGCGGGTATCCAGCTGGACCATCAGCTCATCACGTTCTACCTTCGCTACCACCGATGCGGCGGCAATGGAGGCGCACTTGTAGTCGCCCTTAATGACCATGGTCACCGGCATCTGCGCGGGGTCGCCTGCGCCTTCCCACGCCTGGGCGAGCAGTGCGTTGTAGTGTGCCTGCGCCGGGTCCGGTGCCAGCGCACTGAACAGGTCTTCCTGCGGAGGGGTGAACCAGTCGTGCTTACCGTCCAGCAGGGCGGCGTCGGCACGGTATCCGCGGCGCGCCAGCTCTGCGAGCGCACGCTGGGCGGCAAGCCTCAGCGAGAGGGTCATGCCGAGCCGGTCAATGTCTGCCGGTTCCACGTGCCCGACCGCCACGGCGCACCACTGGCGGATTTCGGGAACCATGGATTCGCGGCGTGCCGGTGAGAGCGCCTTGGAGTCGATCAGCCCGCCCACTTCGAGGGTGGCGTCCGGGGTGAGGATTGCGACGCCCACGGTGACCGGGCCCGCCATGGAGCCGCGGCCCACCTCGTCGATTCCGGCAACCGTGCGGGCGCCGGAGGCGAAGAGCTGCTGCTCGTACTCGAGGTCGGCGGCGGGCGGGGTTGCTTTCACGGGCTTAGCTTGAGCGGGTTTCGTTGCGCTCTTCTGAGCGCTCACCATCATTCCCAAGCTCGCTTACTCGCTCGGGGTGGAGGTCGGCTCGGGAACCGAGGAGAACACCGAGCTCTGATCCTGCAGCAGACCGAAGTGGTTCAGCGGCCACGCCACCACGAACACGTTACCCTGCACGTCATCCTTGGAGATGAACGCGGTGCCGTCGCTAATGTGGTAGCGGGAGTCGGCGGAGTTGCTGCGGTGGTCGCCCATCACGAAGTACTTGCCGGCGGGCACGGTCACCTTGAAGGGCATCTCCGAGGGCGGGTTGCCGGGGTACAGGTACGGTTCGGTAATCTCTACGCCGTTGACCTTGATTTTACCGTTGCCGTCGCTTTCGACCACGTCACCGGGAGTACCGATAACGCGCTTGACCAGGAAGTTCGAGGAAGTATCCGGCAGAATACCCGCGAAGGACAGGGCGTCCTTGAGCGGGCTGCTGGTCTTCTGGGTGGAAGGAATCCAGCCCTGAGAGTCCTTGAAGACGATGACGTCGCCGCGCTTAGGCTCGCTAAAGTAAGAGCCCGCCACGTTAATGAACACGCGGTCGTTGACCTGCAGGGTCTGCTCCATGGAGCCGGAAGGAATGTAGAAGCCGCGCAGCAGGAAGGTCTTGACCAGGAATGCGATGACCAGCGCGTAGAGGATGACGGTGCCACCCTCACGTGCCTGCACCCAGAGCCATTCGCCGAGGCGGCCTTCTTCCTGCGCCTGGGAGTAGGTCAGCTCTGCTTGTTCGGCGCGCTTTGCCTTGCGGCGTTCCTTGGGGGTCATTTCGGAGAAGTCCTTGGTGGTTTCCACGTCTGCGGTGTTCTCCTCATCGGCGGCTTCTTCGCGCTCGGCATTCTTCGCTGCGGCATTCTGCTCGGTAGCCGTCTTCTCAGCTGCTGCCTTCTCGGCGGCGAGGCGCGCGAAGTATTCTTCCATTTCGCGGCGCTCGCGGCGGCTTTGAGGCTGGTATCCCTCAGGGAAGGGGCTGGTGTTCGCAGTGTTCTTATCGTCTGCCATGCTGGAGTGAGCCTTTCGTTTGAGAGATACCTAGCTCGAGTGAAACGGTACCTAGCTATTGTATCGAGAGTGCTTGCGCTCTTGGGCTTTTATTTTCTGAGAGCGGCAAGGTTCTCAGAATATGCAAAAACCGCTCCTTGCCCGCGGAATGCGGTTGGGGAGCGGTTTGCAACAGAATTCTGTATCTATAAAGATTAGAACTCGCGCTTCTCGCGGATACGAGCAGCCTTACCGTGGCGGTCGCGCATGTAGTACAGCTTTGCACGACGGACGTCACCGCGGGTCACAACCTCGATCTTCTCGATGGAGGGAGAGTGAACCGGGAAGGTACGCTCAACACCAACACCGAAGGAAACCTTGCGGACGGTGAAGGTCTCGCGAACGCCTGCACCCTGGCGGCCAACGACGAAGCCCTTGAAGACCTGGATACGGTGGTTCTTACCTTCAACGATCTTAACGTGAACGTTCAGGGTGTCACCGGGGCCGAATGCGGGGATGTCGTCACGGAGGGACTTCTTGTCGAGGAAGTCAAGAGTCTGCATAGTTGTAGATCTCCAGAGTCATCTGCCGCAGGTCAAATAGACTCAGATTGCTCTGCCCCACTGCGGGACAGAAAACTTCATGCTTCGGACAGGATTGGTGCCCGAAGGTTGACATCGTTGGTCGCTCTCCCCCCTGCGGCAGGGGCGTGCCCGATGTCAACACAATGCTCCATTATCCCAATGCGTCCACGTTTATGCAAGCATCCGGGGAGCACTTTTAGAAGGGGGGTTCGTCACTCTGCGCTCCCCCGCCCTGGGATGCACCGTTCTGCGCCGGAGCATACTGCTGCGTGTACTGAGGCGCCTCCTGCAACGGCGCGCCCGAGTGCGGCATACTCTGCTGCGTTGCGTCCTGCTGAGGCGCACCCTGCACGGAACCCTCGTTGACCGTGCGCTTCTCCACGGTGCGGGCGAAGGTGCTCGTACCGTAGTTCAGGTCGTGACCGATGCCGAGGGCATCCACCTCTACGGTAGTGCCCTGCGTGCCGTCTTCGCGGTTCCAGCGGCTAATGCGCTGGCGGCCACTCACGACCAGCGGCTGCCCCTTTTCAATGGAGGTGGCAATGTTCTGGGCGAGGCGGCGGTAGGCTTTCACGGTGTACCAGTTGGTGGTGCCTTCTTTCCAGGTGCCGGTGGCATCCTGCCAGCGCGGGGTGCTGGCGAGGCGAAAGTTCACGACGGGCACCCCGTTGGGCAGGGTGCTCAGTGCCGGGTCGGAGGCGGTGAATCCGCGAATCAGGATGGTGTCGCTCATGGTTTCTCCTTAGAAACTAGTGGGTGGGTTCCTTCACCTTGCCAGGGATGACCCGACCCCGCATCCGGCGGTTACCGGTTCTGTGGATAACCGCGCGTTTTGCGGTTTTGAGCACCGCCTGTGGATAGGATTTTTGAACTTTTCACCCCGTTTTTTCAAAAATCGCCTGCGGGCAACGCATTCCCTGCAGAAATATGACGACTACGCCCCATCCGACATCGTGATAGGTATCTCAGCGTCGAGGCGGCTATTTTTGCCCTCAAGTTAACTATTTCTATCCCGCGCACTCTATCCTTGATGATGCGGTGCACTCAGCCGCATCCCGCCTACCCGCCTTGGAGAACCCGTGAGCAAAAAGCCCGCGAACAACAACCTGCCATCCCTGCAGGAACTTCAGCAGCTGCAGCGCAACCTGCCCAAGCTGCCCGATTCGATGGACCCGCAGAAGAAGCGCCTTATTTACGGTCTGCTCGCTGTGTTTGCCGTAATCGTGCTGATTATTGGTCTGGTCTACGTGAGCAAGAACGGTGTGGACGGGCTGCTCGGCACCGATAAGAGCACCTCTTCTACCACCGATGATGAAGAGACCAACGTTCAGACTGAAACCCTCGCCGAGGTCAAGAACCCGTACAAGGCGGTTGATCCCGCGACCGCGCTCGCACCGGATCTGGCAACCGCGAAGAGTGAGCTGGCGTCCCTGCAGGTGAAGGAACGCGCATCGAAGGCCGGCTACTCTCGTGATCAGTTCGGACCCGCCTGGGATGACGTTGACGGTAACAAGTGCAACACTCGTGACGATATTCTGCGCCGCGACCTGACCAATGTTCGTTTCAAGGTCAGGACCCACGCATGCACCGTGATTAGTGGCACTCTGGATGACCCGTACACCGGCAAAACCATCGAGTTCAAGCGCGGCAAGAAGACCTCCTCGGCGGTGCAGATTGACCACGTGGTGGCTCTTTCGAACGCATGGCAGACCGGCGCGCAGGATCTGACTGCAGAGCAGCGCCGCCAGCTGGCGAACGACCCGGAGAACCTGCTCGCTGCAGACGGCCCGGCAAACCAGCAGAAGTCCGATGCGGACGCCGCCGACTGGCTGCCGAGCAACACCGCCTACCGCTGCACCTACGTGGCACGCCAGGTACACGTGAAGGCGAAGTACAAGCTGTGGGTGACCGCGGACGAGAAGAAGGTTATGGAGCGCGTCCTCAACTCCTGCAAGGACACCAACCCTACTAAGAAGTAGCCGCCCGGCGCCTCGCGGCGCACCAACGCAAAAAGCATAAAGAAAAACCGCCCCGCACCCTGAGTTTAGGGTGCGGGGCGGTTTTTCTATGTGGCGCCCCAGGAGGGAATCGAACCCCCGACCAAGAGATTAGAAGGCTCCTGCTCTATCCTCTGAGCTACTGAGGCCTTCCTCTAGGGTACATGAGAATTTATGCTTCTCATGCACAGCGCATCTCACGCGGGGCTGTTCCACTGAGCTAAGCCAGGCTGGCGAACTAGGAGTTCGCGCTAGGAGCCTACCTTGCCGGCTTCCCGTTCTGCCTTCTTCACCTCGCGGCGGCGTGCACGGCGGCTTGATGCGCCGGGGAACAGCTGCCACCACAGACGGATGGTGGTGCGGCGAATCTGCGTGGGGTGCAGGCTCACGTACACCAGGCGGCGGGTTGCCGGGTCGAGGGCGACCAGGTAGATGATGTAGCCCAGGCAGATGACGGTCGCGATGAGTCGGCCCATGTCCTGATTGAAATCGCGCAGGTAGGGCGACACGTTCAGCTGGTCGCTCACACCGTACGCCATGAAGAACAGCGTGGTGATGAAGTACCACATGAGCTGGAAGTGCGAGCGCAGGCCGGTTGCGGCGAGCATCGGGATTGCCCAGAGCAGGTACCAGGGCTGAATCATGGGGCTACACAGGAGCATGAACAGGATTGCGAGGCCGGCGTGGCGCACGATGTTGCGGTCGCGTCCAACGAATGCCATTGCTACCGCGCCGAGCATACCGATGCCCTTGCCGACGGTCTCGATGAGCTTGCGGATGACCTCGAAGGCGTCGCCCTGAACGAACAGGGAGGCGGCGCCGATGACCAGGCCGAAGGGGGTGTACCAGATGTACTGGCCGCCGGTGGTGGACAGTGCCTTGATCCAGCCGAATTCCAGTCCGGTTGCCCAGCCCATGAGCGCCATTTCGGCGAGCAACAGCACGCCGGAGAGCACCCAGAAGATGAACTTACGCGGCCAGGAGGCGTTCTTACCCGCCCAGAGCAGACCCACGAAGGGTAGCACCACGAGGGCGAGCGGCTTGACGGCAACGCCAAGGGCTACGAAGGTCACGCCGAGCGGGCCGCCCCACCAGGTGTCACGGTAGCGCTTGGCGTAGTAGAGACCCCCGAGCATGAACATAGTCATGAGCGAGTCGTTGTGGCCGCTGGCGATGAACGATGCGATGAACAGCGGGTTCGGGCCAATCTGCCAGAGAGCGCGGACCTGGTTGAAGCCGTGCGCCTGGGCGAGTTTTGCCACGTAGAAGAGAATGCCGATGACCGCGAACACGGAGAGCAGGCGGAAGTAGAAGAGGGAGAGGTCGATGTTCTCCCCCGCCAGGCGCACAATCCACTCTTCGAGCTTGAGGGAGACAGGTCCGTACGGGGGCGGGGATTCCGCCCACATGGGGTCCGCACCGTTCTGCATGAAGTTCGAGATTTCGGAGACACCGTGCTTGTACGGGTTGAGGCCGTGCGCCATGACCATGCCCTGACCGTAGTAGGAGAACATGTCGCGGCTGTAGATGGTGAACGCGAAAATCTGCGGCAGGGACCAGCTGGCGGTGACGGCAATCATCCACCGCATGGCGTTGGGTTCGTTCCAGTCGCCCATTTTCTGGTAGATGCGCAGCCATTCACGGCACATGATCATAGCGCCGAGGGCGAGCAGAATAATGCCGGTGATGACCCATGCTGCTTCGAATCGGATGGCTCGAATAATGTCGTAGCGCCAGAAGCTGGAGCTGTCGGCGAGCCAGCCGACGGCGTAGGAGCCGAGGGTGACCATGATGGAGCCGATGGTGCCGATAATCAGCGTGCGCAGACGGTGATTATTGACGTAGTCCAAGAGTTTGGGTGAGAGAGGTGCGTCGTGTGCACCGGGGGTGGTGAGCCGGTGTGCTAGCTCCTTTGGTGCGCGCATAACTCCCTTTCTGTCTGCATCGTCGTTCTGGTTTTTATCATACCGGAGCCCTTGGATGCACTTGCGAGAATCACTGTTGCGAAGACGCTTGTGGACACGCATCGACTCCCCTACCTGTGTGTTTTTATGACATCGTGGGAGTCCGGTCGGCGGCGTTTAGGGGTAGAGTGGGAGGGTGAGTATTTCTAGTGAACGTATTGTATGGATTGACTGCGAGATGACCGGCCTGGACGTGGAGAACGACGCTCTCGTCGAGGTGGGCGTTCTGGTAACGGATGCCGATTTGAACATTCTGGGTTCTGGCGTTGAGTTCGTCATTAAGCCCGGTGATGAGTCTCCTGCCGGTGCGCTGGAGAATATGAATGACTTTGTGCGGTCGATGCATGAGGCGTCGGGTCTGCTACCCGATATTGAGCACGGTGTGTCGATGGATTACGCGCAGGAGCAGGTGCTTCGTTACATCAAGAAGTATGTTCCGGTGGCGGGCAAGGCGCAGCTGGGCGGCAACTCGGTGGGCATGGATAAGCGCTTCTTGGAGCGCTACATGCCCGAGGTCATGGCGCACCTTCACTACCGTGTGATTGATGTGTCGACCATTAAGGAGCTAGCGTCGCGCTGGTACCCGGCGGCTCGTCACAGCGCCCCGGCGAAGACCGGTAACCACCGCGCGCTGGGCGATATCAAGGACTCGATTGATGAGTTGAAGTATTACCGCCGCGCCATTTTTGTGCCGCAGGGCCCGGATGCGATTGCTTCGGCGCAGATTGCGCGTGAGGTGGAGGCTGAGCGTGCCGCACGCGAGGCAGCTGAGCGCGAGGCTGAGACATCCGCTTCTGAGGCGGCTGAGGCATCCGAGGCGTAAGCGCAACATGTAACGAGCATCACGGCTTTTCAACTTGGCAGGTTTCTGAATCTCCTGTACAGTAGTATCCGTTGCATATCGCAAGGGAAACCAAGCGAAGCACATGGTGGTCGTAGCTCAGTTGGCAGAGCGCCTGGTTGTGGTCCAGGAGGTCGCGGGTTCAACCCCCGTCGATCACCCCGATGGAAAGGGTCGTTATGGTTATCCGTAACGACCCTTTCGCTTACCCTCAATCCGGTTCACCTACGCACGGTGTACCCGGCAAGTTCCCGTTCAACAGTTCCCATTCAACACAAGCAAAGGATAATTCCGTGGCTATTCGCCCCATCGTTATTCACGGCAACCCCGTTCTGCACCGCCCCGCGGCACCCGTCACCGAGTTTAATGATGAGCTCAAGGAGCTCGTGGCTGACATGTACGAAACCATGGACGCATCCAACGGTGTGGGCCTGGCGGCACCGCAGATTGGCGTGGGCCTGCGCATCTTCACCTACAAGATGGAGAATGAGGACGGCGTTCCCCCGCGCGGCTGCATCATCAACCCGGTACTGACCCTGGGCAAGATTTCTACCGCTGACCCGGACCCGTACGAAGAGGAGGAGGGCTGCCTGTCCTTCCCCGGTTACGGCTTCCCCCTCAAGCGCGCCGAGTGGGTGACCGTGAATGGTCTTGACGAGCACGGCAACCCCGTCCAGTTTGAGGCGACCGGCTGGTTCGCACGCTGCATGCAGCACGAGACTGACCACCTGGACGGCAAGCTGTACGTGAACCGTCTGAACAAGAAGTGGACCGGCAAGATGAAGAAGGTCGTGAAGAAGGAAGGCTGGACCGTCGACGGTAACTCGTGGATGCCCGGCGTGGATCCGGATCCGTTCGGTCACTAATCACGAGCACTTCTGAAGGTCAGAGACCTTTCGAGAAGTTTAAAACGAAGACCGCGAATGCACTCTCAAGCGCATTCGCGGTCTTCGTTTTCCATCAGCCGATGATGTTTTTCATCAGTCAACGGTAGCGTGAAACGGGTCATCCTATGAGCCGGGTTCTGTCTAAAACGCCGCCCGAAGGGGCGTTTCGAGGCAATCATCTATCTAGAACGTACGTTGCCGCACGTCTCAAGCAGCCTACCCGAATACGCACCCCACCTCCGTGAAGGAAGCTGACGGGGATCGGGCGCACTACCCTACCATGGCGTATTCTGTTTGACCTTGCTCCGAATGGGGTTTACCTAGCCGAGCGCGTCACCGCGCCCGCTGGTGGTCTCTTACACCACCCTTTCACCCTTACCGCGGCGAACCGCGGCGGTTTACTTTCTGTGGCACTGGCCTGCGGGTTACCCCGAGTGGATGTTATCCACCATCCTGTGCTGTGGAGCCCGGACTTTCCTCGAAGCACGTGTGCCTCGCGATTGCCCAGACGGCCCGTTTCACCCAACCCATTATACGCATACCCCTGGCGGCGGCTATTTTCCGGGTTCGTCTCGCGGGTGCTTTAGGGGTACACGGAGGCGCACTAGCGGCCTCGCGGGCGCGCTATCGTCTCGCAACTACCCTGCGCCTCGTAGCTACCCGGCGTCTCACGGGTACACTGGAGAGATGCTGATTCTTCTTCCCCCCTCCGAAGGTAAAACCCCCGCCCCCGCAGGCAACGCGCCCGTATGCTTTGCTGACCTCTCGTTCCCCGAACTGACCGCTGAGCGTGAGAGCGTCCTGGAGGAGCTGGCGACTGTCAGCTCGGGTCCCGACGCCCTTGCAGAGCTCAAGGTGGGCACGTCCCTCGAAGCAGAAGTGGATCGCAATACGCGCCTGCTGACCGAACCGGCGCAGCCCGCGATCCGCACCTACACGGGTGTGCTCTTTGAGGCGCTGGATTATGCGAGCTTCTCCCCCGCCGAACGCGATGCCGCGCACTGGTCGTTGCTGATTTCTTCGGCGCTGTGGGGTATTCTGCGCCCCGAGGACGCAATTCCCGCCTACCGCCTGTCGATGGGCGTGAAGCTGGGTTCGGTGGGTGCGCTCGCCTCCTTCTGGAAGGGTGCGTTGGGTACCGCACTGGAGGCAACCGCGAAGGACCAGCTGATTCTGGATTGCCGCTCTGCAGCGTACGCGAAGTCGTGGGTGACTCCCCCGTCGCAGACTCTGGCGGTTCGCGTGGAGCGTGTGGCGGCTGATGGGTCGCGTAAGGTCGTCTCGCATATGGCGAAGCATTATCGTGGCTTGTTTGCGCGCTACCTGATTCAGTCGGGTTTGGCGGCTCGTCCTATTGATGGTTCTACGGCTGGTATTGCCGAATTTTTGGAGGCGATCAGCGCGGACTGGTCGGTGGAGTGCACCCTGCCGACGGCGCGTAAGGCAGGCGTTTTGACGTTGCTGGTACATGAGCAGTAGGTCGCCCAACTATTTGTTTTCGCCTATTTTTTGCATCATATTGAAAATTTTTTAACTATTTTTCTAGGGGCTTAAGTCTGTATTTCCCCCTGTAAAACCACATTTCCCCACATTAAGCGGGTAGGTTTTTGCGGGGCAGAAGACGGGTAGTGTCTATCTATCCGCCTTCTTTTTGTGCACAGAAGTGCTTATAGTATTAAACGTCTCGCCATTGGTGGCGGGTACATCACTCACTAGCATTCACATTCTCAACTCAGCACACATGGAAACACGTCACGCCGCGTACGCATAGCAAACGACTAGAGGCTTAACCAATGGTTATTGGTTTGCTAGCGTAGAAGTAACCACTCAGAAACACATCGATGGGACAATGATATGTCTACTTTTTCCTCTCGTCGCGCCCTTTTTAAGGGTGCGGCAGCACTAACAGTCGCTGGCGCTTTGGGTGCGCACCATGCCGGCGAGCAGAGCGCCCAGGCTGCCACCTTGGACGTTATGACCACCCCGCTGACGTTCAAGATTACCGAGGCGTCGTTTGATATTAGCGGCTTCAACCTCAGCTACGAGATTACAGGCCTGCAGGCTGTGCTTGATACTGGCCTGTACACCCCATACATTGAGGCTGGCTACTACACCAAGGAGAAGGGCTTCACGCAGTTCTACTTCTTCGCTCTTGAGCCGAAGAAGCGCATCGAGAATGACCCCTACGTGAGGCACCACGTCATTTCTCGCGAGGTCACTGGTGGCCCGAAGGCGGACTACGGGATTCGCTTGTCTCTTCGTCCGCGCCGTGAGCAGTACACCATCCTGCGTACTATTGAGGTTCGCCCGACGATTAACACTGAGTTTGCGTGGGCACCTTTCATTGTGGATATTGATATGGATGGCGAGTACGCTCCCGATATCTACAGGTCATGTAAGGCAAAGGTTTTGCTGCTCGATAAGGAACGTTGCTTCTACCCTAAGCGTGCGGTGACCCGCAGCGATCTGATGGATGCAATCTACCGAGGCGCCCGCTCGCCGAAGGTTAAGCTTCCGGCGCGTTCCCCGTTCCCGGATGTGTCCCCGAAGGATGAGCGTTACTCGGCATACATTTGGGCATACCAGAATGGTCTGACCTCGGGTTGGTCTGACGGTAAGATGCACCCGGAGGCGGTGGCTAGCCGCGCTACGATGGCAGCGTTCTTCTACCGTTACTTTATGCTTACCCCCGGCCGTCGTCCTTCGTGGTTCCGTCCCACTACCCCGCAGGACATGAAGCCGGGTGCCCCGTTCTACACCGAGTCGGTGTGGCTGCACTCGTCGGTGAATATTGATACGAGCTTTCACAATAAGAGCAAGGATTTCCGTCCGACCAAGATTGCTACCCGCGAGGAGCTGGCTCGTGTCCTGTCAATGCTGGACATGATTGACATCCCCAGTAGCCCTTATATCGATGCTTAAGATTTGGCAGGTGCCGTGAACCGGGCGGTTAACCTACATGTTTTAGCTTGGGTTGATCTCTGAGAACAGCAGCTGAAGATAGTGGCCTATGGCCTATAGAAGGGGCGGCGAGAGTTTTTCTCTCACCGCCCCTTTTTGTATGCCCCTTTTTTTCGTGTGCCCGTTTTCTGGTGCAGGCGCTGCTGGGTGCGGTTTTTAGTGCTGGTGATGCTTCCATTTTTGTCTCTCTATTGTGTGGTCTTTTTGGGGGTCGGGCTTTGTATAAAACCGGGGGCGTAATTTTCGAATTTTTTGTCTTATAACTCTTATTGGAATGTTTTTCTCGTGTTTTCATTGAATGTCTAAGACGCGGGTTGGTAGGCTGAAATTGCACTTCAGCATGCCGCCGCTACGGGTCCTCCACGATGTGGATTTGGCGTAGGCTCAGCGCGGTGGACTGTCACTCATTGATCCTCTCAACTTCTTTTCTCATTCACCCTCATTCATGCAGAAAATTCAGATTGGATAATGATGTCCTCATTCTTTAAGCCTGCCCGTGGCGCACGCCGAAAAGTTGCGGGCGCTTCCCTGGCGTTGGGTTTGACTCAGCTGTTGGGCGTGTCTCCGCTGTTGGCTTTGACGCCGGTGGCGGCCCAGCCGGCGCCCGCCTCCCCTGTGAACACGCAGCAGGCAACTACTCAAGAAACACCGGCCCGTCAGATGCCTCAAGTGCAGGGTGGCGATCCCGCCTCTGAGCTGGAGAACATTGATTTGAAGGTCACGACAGGCCCCCTCAACATTTCTCAGGGCGGTATCGTGTCGGTGACAACCTCTCCGTTGAGCGCCGAGTTTAGGCAGAAGTACACGTTCCACGAGCTCGCGTTGGTGGAACGTGGTTCCACGTACGTCCATGTCGGGCATCATAATTATGTTCCCCTCACTCAGTACGGTGGGATGGTCGAGGACCTCAAGCAGCAGGGTAATGTGCGAGAGAACCCGGATGGCAGCCTCACTTTCACGCTCGTTGTTCCCGCCCATATTGTTGAGGCTAAAGAGGGGACTCTCTTCGATACGGTACTGACGTATTACCCGTCGAATGAGTATGCGCCGGATCCGTTGACGTGGTCGAATCGCCGGGTAGTCCGCACTCCTACCGATGTGGTGCAGGACGCTAAACCTACGAAGACCACCTACCTTTTCAGTTCATCTTCTATCGAGCACCCGGAAGAGGATACAACCCTGACGGTTGAGGGTTTCCATATCCTCTCGAAAAGCACCTTTTGGGGTCCTGAAGGCCCGGCGGTCCTGACCCTCTATGAGGTTGATCCGGTGACCGGGCAGGGTATTGGTTCGCCTGTGTTTATGCAGAATCTGAATTACACCAGGTGCAATCAGTACTGTGATAGTTTCTTGAACGACCATTTCAGTACGGCTATCACGATTCCCGGGGGTACTCTCAAAGCGGGCAGGCTGTACAGGATTGGTTTCTACGGCGGTGGTTATCCTGGCCCGGGTTCCGAGGAATACCCTGGTGCATGGATGACCGATGTGGCAGATTTCATCCCGGTAGGTACCCCGGAGCAAGATGCAGCTCCCACCAGCATCTACGTCTCGGGAGATAAGATGAGCCCTTATCGCGAGAATAATACTTTGAAGGTGACTGTTTTGGGTCTGCCGCCGCTGTCCAAGGGCTACTACCGTTTCTCCTTGCAGCCGATTGATGATCATGGCCGTCCGACCGGGCAGAAGTCTTGGGAGAAAGTGATTCCTGCCGAGAGCATTCAGAAGGGTCGTACAGAGCAGACGCTTTCTCTTCCCGGCTATGCCCTGAATTTTGAGGTGGCCTATAGGCTCTTTGTGGAGAAGGTAACCCCAAATCAGGGTGACGCTGTCGATTCGGTTGAGCAGGTTGCTTCCAAAGATCTGGACTTGGATATCAGTCAGGAACGGGAAATGGAGGCTGCCAGGAAATGGATTGTGAACCGTCAAATTCTGCCAGGCTACCCCACTGATCGCGATTGGGAATCAGTGAACCGCCGTTCTGTGACGGTGGCACTGTACCGGTTAGCGGGTGCGCCGCAGGTTGAGCTTCCTGCTGTCAGCCCTTACACGGATATTACGCCGGATGACCCTGACTATACCGCGATTATTTGGGCTCGTCAGCGGGGTATTACGTTCGGCTGGGTTGATGGTCGCTTCCACCCGAATGAGCCGCTTTCGGACCGTTCCACGGCTGCGTTCCTCTACAGGTATCAGCGATCCCAGGGGGAGGCGTCGCCAAGCTTACCGACGTCTCCTTCACTACCGGACTCTAACCCGAAGAAACAGAAGCATTTCCCACTTAGCTCTCATTGGCGGCTCTGGATCAGCCCGGAGACTGCTTTTTCACGTGAGTCTCGCTGGGCTATTGAGCAACGTATCTGGGGTTACATGCCTGATCAAGGTTACTTCTATGAGAGCTTTGACGGCTTCAAGATGTCGTACCGTCAGGTGGCTGTGATGCTGTACCGTATGGAGCACGGAGGCAGCCACCTCAGGTAACGCCCGGTCGCGGTGAGGGGGTAACCGGTGGGCTGGGATGCTCGACGTAGTTCGGCTTTTCAGCCCGCCGGTGCCGCCTCGGTTGCCCTCTCACCAGCGATCTCTCTTGCCTGACACCAGGCTTTACGGGTCTCCCCTAGCCTGGCTTTTCAGAATCTATCCGCTCAACTTCTTCACTCGCTTCATCTACTCACTCACTTCAATCACCGTATAAATTTTGTAGATGGGATTATGATGTCTTCATTTTTCGCCCCACGAGGTGCCCCGCACCATTCTGATACCCCGCGCCACCCGGCGAGCGCCCGCGCGCTCAGCCTGTCGCTGTTGCTGGGTTTGAGCCCGCTTGCAGGTCTTACTCCTGCGGCGCTGGCAGCGCCTCAAGAAACACCCGCGCAGAACGCGCCTGCCCAGAACAAACCTGCGCAGAACGAACCTGCGCAGAACACTCCCGTGCAAGGTGATAAGCAGGATGCTTCCCTGCCGACCCTACGCGTGACCAGCGGAACCCTCGACATTCTCCACGGCGGCACCGTCCACGTGGAGGGTACCGGGCTGACCCCCGAGTTCTTGGCGCATCATGAGCTACGTAGCCTCACGATTGCCCCGAAGGGCTCTTCAACCTACGCTAACCCCTACCAAAAGGTCGATCACCGCGGCCTTATCTTTGACGCCCCGAAACCGGCTGCTGACGGCAGTTTCAGCGATGACCTGACGGTTCCGGCGAATAGCCTGCCGGCGAACCTGGAGTACGAGGTCATTCTGACCTACCGCCCCGTAGACGATGCCCACCCCTACGCGTGGAACACTGAGGATCGCGTCCGTACGGCGCTGCCGGTGGAGTTCAACCTCCCGAAGGCGCAGCTCCCCTCCATCACCTATGATGTTTCGGCTATTTCTGAGGAGCAGATTGCTTCCGGTCAGCCGATTGAGGTGACGCTGACGGGTACCGGTTTTCAGGATGTCAGCTCCGTGGACTTCACCCTGTCCGAGCATGATGAGCAGGGAAAGGTCACGAACTCTAATGTGGCTTCGCTTGGTGAACTGAAGGCACCGGATACGGAAGAGAATCAGCGCATTTTCAAGGGCCTGATTCCTAACGGCTATTTCCAGAAAAAGGTCACTATCCCCGCGGGAGTTTTGAAGTCCGGTAAGGGGTATTCCCTGGGTGTTTCCGGTGTAGAAACCCACGGGTGGAATAAGCTGACGCGCAAGTTCCCCTTCGTTCCTGTGGGTAATAGCCCTGCGCGCATGGCATATCAGGATAATTCGTTCAGGAATACCCTGCCGAAGGTATCTGTTGCTGCGCAGGATTTTGATCCCGGTCAGGACCGCGTCTATAAGGTGACTATTTCTAATATTTCACCCGAGGTTGACCTGGGGTACTACCTTGACTCTGTGTCGATTTATAACGCTACCTCTGGTGAGCAGGCATATTTTGCGAGGAATGATGTAGCGGGCCAATACTATAAGCGTGACGAGCTGGTAACCCGCAATGCTGACGGTACTCTGACCGTGGAGGTTGAGTATAAGGTTCACGGCGATTCCTCCTACAGGCCTTCTTCCCGCGGTTCAGTGGCTGAAGTGCGGGCGGTGTTCTCGGACTCTGAGTATTCGTACGGTAGCCATAAGTTCACGGTGAGCGCGCAGCTTCCGATGGCCCCTCTTGCCGCTGATGCTGTTGATTCGGAGAACCCGGGGAATGTTGAGTTGAAGGTGACTTCGGGAACCCTCAATATTTCTCAGGGTGGCACGGTGTCGGTGACGACTTCCCCGTTGAGCCCCGAGTTCCGTAAGAAGTACACTTTCTACGAGCTGGCTCTGGTGCAGCGCGGGTCGGTGTACGTGTATGCGGAGCACAATAGTTATGAGCCTCTCGACGAGTACGGCGGAATGCTCAAGGATTTGGTGCATCAGGTGCGGGAGAACCCGGACGGTAGCCTCACCTACACGTTTAAGGTTCCCCCGCAGTACGTTGAGGCTGCCGAAGGTGAGCTCTTCGATGTGGTGATGACGTACTACCCGTCGGATGAATTTGAGCCGGAACCTTCGAGTAGGTCGAACCGTTTGTATGCCCGCGCCCATATTGATGTGGTTCAGGATGCGCAACCGACCCGTGGGACCTACACCTTCAGTCAATCCGCTATCGATGACCCGTGGAAGGATACGACGCTGCGGGTTGAGGGACGCCATATCCTCTCCCAGGCTAGTGAAATGGTTGGTAATGATTGGCCGGTCATCGCTATCTATGAGGCTGACCCTGCAACGGGAAAGATGGTGGGTGAGCCTGTGTTCACTCAGCGGGATGACTACACGTACTACGGGGTTAACACCAGGTGGTTCCGCAATAACTATTTCAGTGCGGAGCTGAAGATTCCTGCGGGTACGTTGAAGCCGGGCAAGCTCTACTTTATTGGTATGTATGGGAACGGGTTGCCTTACCCCGGCATGGAAGATTCTCCGGGTTCTATGCTGAATGATGTTGCCGAGTTCCTTCCGGTGCATTCTCCCGAGCAGGAGTCCGCGGGGCCCACACTGCACCTTGGGTCGGTGGGCCTGAACCCGTACGCGCAGACGAACTTGTTTACGGCACGCGCTACCGGGCTCTTTGCGCCGGGTGAAGGATCGTACCGCCTCTCAGTGCAGCATGTTGATGAGCAGGGGCGTTTGACCGGTCAGACGGTGTTCCAGCAGGCGATTCCGGCTGACCTCATCAAGGATGGCAGGGTGGAGCTGAATCTGACGATCGCTCAGCAGCTGAGCTATTCGGGTGCTTATCGTCTGGTCTTGGAGAAGGTCACCCCCGGTAAGGATGGTGCCGGCGAGTCGGTGGAGCAGCTTGCTTTCGAGGATATTCCTCTGAAGCTGACGCGTGAGGGTGAGTTGCAGGCTGCTGAGCAGTGGTTTGCTGATCGTGATATTTTGCCTAATCCTTCGCCGATGTCCTGGCATAGCGGTATGACGCGCCACGATGTGACGGTGTCGCTGTACCGATTGGCTGGTTCCCCGAAGGTTGAGCTGCCTGCTTTTAGCCCGTACGCGGATGTGGCAACGAACGACCCGGACTACGCCGCGTACATTTGGGCTCGTCAGAAGGGTATTACCTTCGGCTGGGCGGACGGCAAGTTCCACCCGGAGGCGAAGCTTTCGACCCCGTCGACGGTGGCGTTCATGTACAGGTACCAGAAGGCGATGGGTCAGGTCACGCCGAAGGCGCCGACCTCTGCCTCGTTGCCGCGTAGCTTGTCTGTGCCGGGTAACCAGGATGCGCCTCGGAGTGCTAGCGGCTGGCAGCATAAGGTTCGTCAGGGTAGCGCTTTTTGGCGTGAGGCTCAGTGGGCTGTTGATCACCGCATGTGGGGTTACCGCGTTGATGGGGAATACGTCTATGAGGACTTTGATAGGTCTTTCGTTTCCTCTGGTGATTTGAAGTTGATGCTGTACCGC
>FLSK01376856.1_pt1 | contig 26525 bp, 22 predicted proteins | sample 1550541 | NCBI WGS metagenome assembly FLSK01 (sample SAMEA4031773, study PRJEB14383) | metagenome | biome: human; feature: oral; material: saliva | place: Philippines | collected 2014
GTCCCCAAAAGCATGACACATATAGCTAAAGATGTCATGTATACAAATGAAACAAAAATAAAATCTTTAAATGGAGTCAATATAATATTTGATTTATATATTTTTTTTCGTTTTTCTTCATGCTCTTCACCCCATAGACTATTAACTTCATCGATAACGTCTTTAATCTTCCTAGATTCTTTTTCCGTACTCATAGGCACTTCCTTTCCGACAACTTTGTTGGTGGATAAATTTCATAGACAGCCGCGTTTTACATCGCTGTACAGCCGTCAACGTTCACAGATTATCACGAAACAATAAAGTACAGCTTGAACCCCGCAGGCCGGTGCCCATTACACACCAGCCTGCGGGGTTCAGCTACGGCTATTCGGCCACGTCACGCACCGGTTACGCACCCAGGAGGGTCTTCGGGTTAACCGGAGTACCCGTACCCTCCGCCAGATGCTCAATACGCTTCAGGATCAGGCCCTCACGCAGCGCCCACGGGCACACGCGCATCGTCTCAATACCGAACGCCTCCATCGCCGCCTCCGCCGCAATAGCACCCGCCAGCATCTGCTCCGCACGAGCCTTCGACACACCCGGCAAGTCGGCACGCTCAGACACCGTCATCGCCTCCATGCGACGAGTCCACAGGCGCAAATCCTGCAAATGCATCTCACGCTTCACATGCGGGCCCGCCGAATACGGCGCCGCACCACAAATACGCGCCAACGAACGGAACGTCTTCGACGTACCCACCGTCATATCCGGCGTGCCATACTGCAGCAAATTCTCCGCCACCGGGGCAATCTGCTCACGCACATACTTACGCAGACGCTTCACCTGCTTCGGCTTCGGCGGCTGCTCATCAAAAAACTCACGCGTCAAACGGCCCGCACCCAACGGCACGCTCATCGCCGCATCCGGCAACGCATTCGTACCCGTCGAAAACTCAAACGAGCCGCCACCAATATCAAAATCAAGGATGCGGCCCGCACCCCAGCCCTGCCAGCGGCGCACCGCAAAGTACGTAATCGCCGCCTCCTGATCACCCGAAATACCGTTCAGGCTCACGCCGGTCTGCTCACGCACCTGATGCAGCACCGCCGCACCATTACCCGCCTCACGGATAGCGCTCGTGGAGAACGCCAGCAGGTCCTCCGCCTCATTCTCGATCGCGAAGTCACGGGCGCTGGTCACGAAGCGGGTCAGCGCGTCCGCGCCCTCCTGCGAAATATTGCCCTCAGCGTCGAGGTACTGCACGAGCTGCAGCGGAATCTTGTGCGATGCGTACGGTTCGGGGCGCGCTCCAGGGCTGCCGTCAATCAGTAGCAGGTGGACCGTATTCGACCCGACATCCAGAACTCCCAGGCGCACGATGCGCTCCCCTCCCCCGCCCCGCGGCGGGATATCGTCTGTGTGCGGTACCGCAGGTGCGGCGCCTCTTCCAGTCTGTCAGAGGCGCGGCTCACTCCGCAAACAATCCGGGCGGATGCCCAACATCAGCACAGCGCAAGCCTAAGAAACACAGTGCAAGCAAAAACCATAACGCGGGCACACAAACGCGCCGGGCATGTACTCTCCCGAGCACGCAAAAGGCGCAGGAGACGCCCCTCCCCCCACTCGGGGGTTTCGGGACGCATCCTGCGCCTTCAAGTAGAAGCGTTACTCGGCGGTCTTCTTCGCCGCGGTCTTACGAGTGGTCGTCTTCTTCGCGGTAGTAGACTTTGCGGTCGTCTTCTTAGCGGTCGTCTTCTTAGCAGTGCTAGTTTTCTTAGCCGTGGTGGTCTTCTTCGCGGCGGTCTTACGCTTGACCGGGCCCTTCGCACGCTTGTCAGCCAGCAGCTGCACCGCACGCTCGTGGGTCAGCGACTCGACCGACTCCGCACGCGGAACCGTAATGTTCGTAATACCGTCGGTGATGTACGGGCCAAAGCGGCCGTCCTTCACCACGATCTTCTTCTCGCTGACCGGGTCCACGCCCAGCTCAGCCAGCGGAGGCTTAGCCGCCGCACGGCCGCGCTGCTTCGGCTGGGAGTAAATCTCCAGTGCCTGCTCCAGCGTAATCGTGAAAATCTCGTCCTCGCTGCCAATCGAGCGGGAGTCCGTGCCCTTCTTCAGGTACGGGCCAAAGCGGCCGTTCTGCACGGTAATCTCCACGCCCTCAGCGTCGGTACCGAGCACGCGCGGCAGACTCATCAGCTGCAGCGCCTGTTCCAGGGTCACGGTCGCCAGGTCCATGGACTTGAACAGGGACGCGGTGCGAGGCTTGGCGGGCTTCGGCTTCTTCTTCGGCTTGGGCTTGCCGTTCTTGTAGTACTCGGTCGGCTGTGCGTCCAGGTACGCCTGAATCTGCTCCTCGGTCATCTCCTCGATAACCTCGGTGACGTAGGGGCCGTAGCGGCCGTCGCGTGCCACAATCTGGTTGCCGGAAACCGGGTCCACGCCAAGCACTCGGCCGTCGGACTTGCCCTGTTCGAGCAGTTCACGTGCCTTCGCTTCGGTCAGTTCGTCCGGTGCCAGGTCGGCGGGTACGTTCGCGCGGACCGGCTCGGTCAGCTCGCCGGTCTCGGTGTCGAGGGTGCCTTCGGCCTCCAGGTAGGGGCCGAACTTGCCCACGCGCAGCACGATACCGTCCGCAATCGGGATGGAGTTGATGCTGCGGGCGTCAATCTCGCCGAGGTTGTCGACGATGGGCTTCAGGCCGCGCTTGGAGCCGCCGCCGAAGTAGAACTCGCCCAGCCACTCGATGCGGGACTCTTCGCCGCGTGCGATGCGGTCGAGGTCTTCTTCCATCTGCGCGGTGAACTCGTAGTTCACGTAGGGGCCAAAGCTGGATTCGAGCAGGCGCACCACGGAGAACGCAGTCCAGGACGGAATCAGCGAACCAGAACGAACGTTCACGTATCCGCGGTCCATGATGGTCGAAATAACCGCCGCGTATGTGGACGGGCGGCCAATGCCCAGCTCGTCCAGGGTCTTCACGAGGGACGCCTCGGTGTAGCGCGGGGGCGGCAGGGTCTCGTGGCCGGCGGGCTCAATCGCCTCGGCGGTCAGTGCCTCGCCGGTGGTCAGGTTCGGCAGGCGCTTCTCAGCGTCCTTCGCCTCACGCTCAGCCACGCGGGATGCGTCAACGCCCTCCTCGTAGGCGGCGAGGAAGCCGCGGAAGGTAATGACGGTACCGGATGCAGCGAACTCGGCGTCCTGGCCGTTAGATGCCACGGCGCCCAGGCGCACGGAGGCGGTGGAACCGGTCGCGTCAGCCATCTGGGAGGCGACGGTACGCTTCCAGATCAGCTCGTAGAGGCGGAACTCGTCGTTGGACAGGGAGCCGCGCACAGCGTCCGGGGTGCGGAAGGTGTCACCGGCGGGGCGGATTGCTTCGTGGGCTTCCTGTGCGTTCTTGCTCTTGGAGGTGTACACGCGCGGTGCGGAGGGCACAAACTCGGCGCCGTACAGCTCGGAGGCCTGGCGGCGTGCGGCGGAGATTGCCTGCTCGCTCAGTGCCACCGAGTCGGTACGCATGTAGGTGATATAACCGTTTTCGTAGAGGCGCTGCGCCACCTGCATGGTCACGCGGGAGGAGAAACGCAGCTTACGTGCGGCTTCCTGCTGCAGGGTGGAGGTGGTGAACGGCGCTGCCGGGCGGCGCTTGTACGGCTTGGTCTCAACGGAGCGTACGGAGAACGCGGCGGACTGCAGGGCTGCGGCGAGCGCGCGGGCCGCCTCCTCGTTCAGGTGGGTGACCTTGGAGGTGTTGAGGGTGCCGTTGTCGGCGAAGTCCTTGCCGGTGGCGATGCGGTTGCCATCTACGGCGACCAGCTTGGCGTCGAAGCCTTCGGAGGCTGCGGTCAGGAAGCGTCCGGTCAGGTCCCAGTAGTTGGCGGCGACGAATGCCATGCGTTCGCGTTCGCGTTCAACGACGAGGCGGGTTGCGACGGACTGCACGCGACCTGCGGAGAGGCCGCGGCCGACCTTGCGCCAGAGTACGGGGGAGATTTCGTAACCGTAGATGCGGTCGAGGATGCGGCGGGTTTCCTGTGCGTCGACCAGGTGCAGGTCGATGTCGCGCAGTTCGCCGAAGGCACGCTGAATGGCTTCCCGGGTGATTTCGGGGAAGGTCATGCGGTAGACGGGTACCTTGGGCTTGAGGACTTCCTTCAGGTGCCATGCGATGGCTTCACCTTCGCGGTCACCATCGGTTGCCAGGTAGAGCGCGTCTACTTCTTTGAGCTTGCGCTTGAGTTCGGCGACCTTTTTCTTCTTGTCGGGGTTGACCACGTAGTAGGGTTCGAAGTTCTCTTCAACGTTGACAGCGAACTTGCCGACGGGGCTCTTTTTGAGGTTTTCGGGCAGTTCGGAGGGCTGCGGAAGGTCGCGGATATGGCCCATGGACGAGTCGACAAGGTAGTCCTCGCCGAGGTAGCTGCTAATGGTTTTGACCTTGGAGGGAGACTCCACAATCAGCAGGGCTTTTCCGGTCTTTGCCTGAGCGGGCACGGCACTCCTCTATCTGTGTGTTGAAAAGCTACGTATTCAACCATAACCTACGCTGGCGCTTGTGGGCGCCGGCGGGGCGTGGTGTACGCGGGGTGAGGTGATCGGTGGGGGTGTAGTTTATGTTGGGTTGATGTGGTGCGCTCGGTGCGTTTCATGCGGCGAGCGCGCGGTGGCCCGGCACCGGGCGAGCTGGCACGGTTCCGGTTGATGTGGACCGGGCGTGTTGAGCTTGCACGTGTGCGCAGGGTACTCGGTACATCATACGGTACCGGAAGCGGTGGTGTGTGCACAGGGGGTGGGTGTGCGGAACTTGTGCAGGTATATGCACGGGGTGCACGAGTGCACGAGGCGGGTGCTGGGGCGTACCGCACGGCGCCCGCACCTGTGCTTCTAGCCCGCTTGCCTGCGCTTCTAGCTGGTCAGGGTGTCCGAGTCGGGGTGGGTGCCGTCCAGGTATGCGGGCAGCAGCGGGTATTCGCGGCCGTACACGGTCTGCGGCGCGATACGCACCCACTGCATTTCGTGGGTTTCGGAGTCGGGCAGGTCGAAGGTGCGCACAATCTGCGGGGTCATTTCCGGCGGCAGCCAGTGGGCAATACCGACCACAATGACGGAGCGGATGCCGTCTTCGAGAGTTTCGTCGATTTCGAAGGCGACGCGGCGGCTAACCACCACGGAGGAGAACTTGTTGCCGCGGGTGGTGCGGATGTAGATTTCCTGTTTGTCGTTTTGGTGGGCGACGGCGTAGAGCACGGGCAGCACATCGACGTGCTGTCCGTCAGTGAGGATGAGGCGGCCGAGAGTGTTCGCGTGCAGACGCTCCCAGCACTTGTCGACGCTGATACTTTCATCGGGGTACAGGTTACTCATGGTTTCAGTGTATGCGATGCGGTGGGTGCTCTTGCGTAGATGACAGTTTTGGTCAGTGGGTGGGTCGGGGCTCATGAGGTTAGGGCTTCTTCCCCGCTAGTCCGTGCGGTGTTCCCAATGCACCTGACTCGGGCGGTCGGTTGCGGCGGGTGCGTAGAATGGTGTGCATGACTATTTCTGCCGCCACTTTCGCCCCCGAGTACGCCGCCGTTGCGGATGCTCCCCGCAGCGATGATTACGCCCGCCTGACTCGCATCCGTGAACGCCTGCTGGCGCTGAACTACAGCTATGACGCTGTGCAGGAGCTGCTGGGTGTTGAGGCGGCTGAGGCGATGGCTCGCGACCAGGTGGTTCCGGGTCTGTGGCGTGTGGAGCACATTCTGCGCGGCGATTACAGCGTGGAGGAGAAGAACCTGGCGCGTCTGCTGGCGTTTTTCCTGCTGGCTCGCCCGCTCACCGAGGCTGAGGCAGCCGAGGTTTTCGGCGATACCCTGGTTGATTTTGAGAATGCCGCGCTGATTGAGCGTGACGCCGCGGATTCTGCCCGCTGGACCGCGAGCGTTGATCTGCGCCCGCACGCCGCCGATGACGGCACCGAAATCTTTGTTGCCGCCGACCTGGGTGCGCATCAGCGCCCCGGCGTGCTCCGTAAGGATCACGTGCTCGGCATTGGTCACGCCTCCCTGACTCTGGCGCAGATTACCGAGCGCACCCCCGTCAAGCGTGCCCTGGATGTGGGCACCGGCTGCGGTATTCAGACCTTCCACCTGCTCGCCCACGCCGAGCACGTGACCGCCACCGACATTTCGGAGCGTGCCCTGGCGTTCACCCGTTTTAACCTGTTGCTGAACGCGCAGGCGCTCAATATTGACCCGCAGAACCCGCAGGCGCGCGTGAGCCTGCGTGAGGGTTCCCTACTGGAGCCGGTCGCCGGTGAGCTTTTCGACCTGGTGGTGTCGAACCCGCCGTTCGTGATTACCCCGCGCGTTGCCGGTGAGAGCGCCGAGGAGCAGTTCACCTACCGCGACGGCGGCCTGCCCGGTGACGAAATTGTGAGCACGATGGTGCGTCAGCTGCCGTCGGTGCTGGTGCCCGGTGGCCGCGCGCAGATGCTGGGTAACTGGGAGATTATTCGCGATTCGGCGGACCCGGATGCACCGCGTCCGTGGGATGAGCGTCCGCGTGCCTGGGTTGCCGACGGCGGCGCGGAGGCGTGGTTTATTCAGCGTGAGGCGCTGACCCCCGCCTCCTACGCGGAGACCTGGTTGAAGGATGCGAGCGAGAACCGCGACCGTAGCCACTACGAGCAGACCTACGTGGCGTACCTGAACGACTTCGCTTCCCGGAACGTTCATTCTATTGGTTTCGGCATGATTTGGCTGCGCCGCCCGAGCGAATCCACTGCGGCAGGCGTGACCGAGCCCCTGCAGCGTTTCGAGGAGATTACCTACCCGATTCAGCAGCCCATCGCCCGCGCCCTCACCGAGTCCGTGCGCCGCTACGACCGCCTCGCCGCCATGGACGATGAGGCACTCCTCGCCGCGCACCTGGAGGTCGCCGAGGACGTCACCGAGGAACGCCACGGCCGCCCCGGTGCCGAGCATCCCAGCGTCATTTTGCTGCGTGCCGGTTCGGGTCTATGCCGCACCCAGCTGCTCTCCACCGAGACGGCTGGCTTTGCGTCGGCGAGCGATGGCGAGCTTGCCGTGGGTCAGATTGTGGCGGCTCTTGCCATGCTTCTGTCCTGGCCCGAATACGACGAGGCGGCAGCCGCGGCGCGCGGCACGCAGGAGCAGCATCCGCGCGACACCCTGCTGCACGCGGTGCGCGAGCTGGTGCTCAAGAGCTTCCTGCACTTTAGCGACGAGCACGCGAGCGCAGAATCGACTGCCGAGAGCACTGCAGAAGAGCAGGGCTAGGCGTGCGCATTTGGTCCCTACACCCTTCCCTGCTCGATCGGCGCGCCCTGGTCGCCTGCTGGCGTGAAACTCTGCTGGCGCAGAAGGTGCTGCGGGGTCTGACTCGCGGGTACACGAACCATCCGCAGCTGATTCGTTTTCGCGCGCATCCGCAGCCGCTGGAGGCGGTTGCCGCCTACCTGTCCGGGCTGGCGGATGAGGCGGATGCCCGCGGCTACTCTTTCAACCGTGCACTGGTTGGTGCGGGCGAAGACGATGCGGATGAACACAGTACGGGCAAAAACTGTGCTGACAAGGCAGAAAACCCTTATGCTTCGGTCGCCCTGATTCCCGTTCCTTTGGGTCAGTTGGAGTACGAGCTCGCCTTTCTGCGGCACAAGGTGGCGGGGCGCGACCCCGAGTGGGAGCACCGGTTGAGCGAGCGCCTGGCGGCACGCGGCGAGCTGGCGGCGTGTGCGCATCCGCTCTTTGAGGTGGTTCCGGGCGCTATTGAGCCTTGGGAAAAGACGAAAGACTTTTAGACAGAGGGATTTCTAGACAGAAGGATTTCTAAGAACGTAAGCATAGTAATGCCCCGGCGAGAACCCTTGCGGGTGCCTGCCGGGGCATCGCTGTATGTGTGGCTCAAGCTGTAAGGAAACAAGCACCTCAGCGCGTTACAGAGCGCTGGAAACAGCTTGGCACGGGGTCTTTACCCCAGGACCTTTACCCCAGGATCTTCACCTCAGGACCTTTACTTGGTGGTCAGCGCGGGCTTAATCTCCTTCACGATTGTCTCAAGCATCTTCAGGTTGAAGTCCACGCCCAGCTGCAGTCGACCCGCCGCAATGAGATCGGCCATGGCGGCAAGTTCAGCCATGTAGAGCGGGTTTTCGTAGCGCATGTCTGGGTTGCAGCACTGGCTCTTCATCGTCGGGGACGGGTCAGTCGTCCTCGTCTTCGAGGTCCTCTAGCACTTCGAACGGTGACTCGACGTCGCCGCGCCAGGCCTCCAGGCCTTCGCGCACCGCGAGCACCGCCACGACCAGCGCCGCGACCGAGTCAGCCCACCACCAGCCGAACAGGCTGTCGAGGACGAGGCCGATGAACACTGCACCGGAGAGGTAGATGCACAGGATGAGCTGCTTGGCGTCGGCCATCACGCTCTTGGAGCCCAGCTCCCGCCCGGTGCGGACCTCAATCCACGCCAGCAGAGGCATGACGACCAGGCTCAGCGCGGTGATACCGAGACCCAGCGGGCTGCGGTCGGGGCCCTCCTGGCCGACCAGGGCCAGCACCGCGTCGATCGAGACGTAGGCCGCCAGCGCGAAGAACGCGATGCCGATGGCCTTGACGGTGACCGTTTCCCACCGCTCAGGGTCCTTGCGGGTGAACTGCCAGGTGACGGCCGCGGCCGAGAGTACCTCGACAACCGAGTCGAGCCCGAAGCCAATGAGCGCCGCGGACGAGGCGAGGACGCCTGCCCAGACTGCGACGATTGCCTCGATTACGTTGTACGTGATCGTGAAGCCGACGATGAAGCGGACGCGCCGGTGCAGCATCGCGCGGCGTGCGGTGGTCAGGGTCTCGCTCATGCTCCCGCCGCCGTTCCACAGCAGCCCGACACCGAGCATTCCGAGTCGATGCACGGCGCGGCCTCGTCCACCGCGAGCGTGACGTCAATCAGGGACGTCAGTGCCGCGGCGAGGTGCGGGTCGGCGATCTCGTAGCGCGTCTGGCGGCCCTCGGGCTCGGCGACGACGATTCCGCAATCGCGCAGGCAGGTCAGGTGGTTGGACACGTTCGAGCGGGTCAGTTCCAGCTCGCGCGAGAGCACGGCTGGATAGCTCGGGCCGCTGAGGAGGGTCATCAGAATCCGGGAACGTGTCGGGTCGGCCATGGCGCGGCCGAGCCGGTTCATAACGTCGAGGTGTGAAGCAATAGTCAGCATACGATGACTATACAGTGATAACTGACCAATTGTCCACTTGCGCGGACTGCCGCACGTGCTCCGCGCCCTTGCCCTCGGGAGGCGACAGAGTTCGCGCTCATCAGCGACCACCGCCCATCACGGAAACGACGGCGGCACGCTGGCGCGAAACCCTGCTGGCGCAGAAGGTTCTGCGGGGTCTTCACCTCAGGGTCTTTACTTGGTGGTCAGCACGGGCTTAATCTCCTTCACGATTGCGTCGAGCATCTTCAGGTTGAAGTCCACGCCCAGCTGGTTCGGAATGGTCAGCAGCACGGTGTCCGCTGCCTGGACTGCCTCATCACGGGCGAGCTCTTCGGCGATATCCGCCGGATCACCAATGTAGCTGCGGCCAAAACGAGAGAAGCTGTTGTCAATAATGCCGGTGTAATCCTGCGAGTCCTCCGAAGCGCGGCGACCGAAGTAGCGTGCCGAGGTCTCATCAATCACGGGCAGCACCGAGCGGGAGACCGAAACACGCGGAACACCCGAGTTACCCGCCTTCACCCACTCGGAGCGGAAGAGGCGAATCTGCTGCGCCTGCTGCTGATCGAACGGAATACCCTTATCTTCCAGCATCAGGGTTGAAGACATGAGGTTCAGGCCCTTATGCGCGGTCCACACGGCGGTGCTATCGGTGCCCGCGCCCCACCAGATGCGCTCACGCAGACCCGGCGACTGCGGCTGGACGGGGGCGTACTTGCCCGCCACGCGAGCGCTGGGCGCCATACCCTCACCCTCAATTGCCTTGAGGAAAATGTCGAGGTGGCGGCGCGCCATGTCGCCCTCATTTTCGCCTTCTGCCGGGTAGTAGCCGAAGCTCTCAAAGCCGCGGATAACGGATTCGGGCGAGCCACGGGAGACACCCAGCTGCAGTCGGCCCGCCGCAATGAGGTCTGCCATGGCGGCAAGTTCAGCCATGTAGAGCGGGTTTTCGTAGCGCATGTCAATCACACCGGTGCCGAGCTCGATGCGTTCGGTCTTCGCCGCGATCGCGGAGAGTAGCGGGTAGGGGGTCGCCTGCTGCTGGTCGAAGTGGTGCACGCGGAAGAACGCGCCGTCCAGTCCAATGTCTTCGGCACCTACGGCAAGGTCGATTGCCTGGTGCAGAGATTCTGCAGCGTTCGGTACGCGGGATCCGGGAACCTCAGCCCAGTGGCCGAAGGAGAGGAAGCCGAGCTTCTTCTCGTCGCCGCGCATGGGTTCGAGGTGGCTGATGCGGATGGATTCGTCGAGCTGCGAGTCAAACTGCGGAGTGCCGGGGTTATTGGGGGTGCTCATGATTTTTTCCTTTGTGGGTTGCGCTCGGGCTTGTGTAGTGCCGGGCTGGTGGTTTAAATCTAAACCCAAATACTTTACATGTCAAGTATTTTGTTTCGGAGTATTACACACAGAGCACCGCTCCCCTTTCGCCGCACGCCTCACCCGCACGAGGCACACATACCGCCACAAAATGCTGGCGCAAAATACAGCCGAAAAGGGCACAAAAAAGCCCGGCGGAACGAACACATCGCACCACCGGGCTCTCCACTCAGCAACCAAAGTTACCGAGACAACCTACATTAGGAACGCTTCGCCAGCGGAACCCACAGCTCCATACGGTAATCAGCCGCCTGCATATCGCCGCGACCGTACACCTCAAGGCCACCCACCGGGCGGTACTGCGGATTCTTCGCGAAGAACGCCTCCTCAAAGCTCGCAAAGCCAGCCGGAATGGACTCCGAAATCGGGCCGGTCACCTCAACCACCGCGTAGGTACTCGCAGGCAACTCAAGCACGCCCAGACCAAGCTTCGCCGCGCTCGCCGGCTCCGACACCAGGAAGCCCGCTGTGTAGCGGACCTGACCCTTCGGGTTCGGCTGAGTGCACACACCCAGGTACTGGGTCACCTTCAGAACATCCAGCATCGCCGGGGACGCCTTCTGATTCAGCTCATCCCACAGCGAGGAGAAATCGCCATCCAGGGGGAACACCTGCGAAACGCCGGCAACGACCATCGCCGGGTGCTCCTCAATGCGAGGTTCAGAAATCTGAACCGCACCGCCCTTAGCGGCTGCCATTAGGCGTTCGCCTTAGCTGCTTCGCGGTCCACCGAGCACTCGGGCACGCAGTGGCGCTTCGCATCATCAGCTGCGCACTCGGGGCAGAGCAGAACCAGCTCGCGGCAAGAATCGTTGGAGCAGTTCTCGAACTTGTTCGAGGGCGCGCCGCACTGTTCGCACTTGCCAATGGTGACGGTGTCCGGCGTAAACTCCATGTGCATGCGCTTGTCGAAGACGTAGAGCGAGCCTTCCCAGAGTTCCTTGTCGCCGTACTTCTCGCCGTAACGCACGATGCCGCCGTCGATCTGGTAGATTTCCTTGAAGCCGCGGTTCTTCATCAGCGCGGAGAGAATCTCGCAGCGGATACCGCCGGTGCAGTAGGTGACGACCGGCTTGTCCTTAATGTGATCGTACTTGCCGGATTCAATCTCGCGGATGAAGTCATGGGTGGTGCGCACGTCGGGAACGATAGCGTTCTTGAACTTGCCAATCTTAGCTTCGAAAGCGTTACGGCCATCAAAGAAGACCACCTCGTCACCGCGTTCTTCGACGAGCTTATTTACCTCTTCGGGCTTCAGGTGTACGCCGCCGCCAACGACGCCATTCTCGTCCACCTGCAGCTCGTCGGGAGCACCGAAAGCCACAATCTCGTCGCGAGCCTTCACGGACAGGCGGGGGAAGTCCTCCGCGCCACCCTCGGACCACTTGAACTCCATGTTCTTGAAGCCGGGGTACTTGCGGGTTTCCTTGGTGTACGCCTTGACCGCGTTAATCTCGCCGCCGAGGGTGCCGTTAATGCCGTGCTTGGAAATGAGGATGCGCCCGCGCAGGCCGAGCTTCTCACAGAGGGCACGCTGCCAGAGCATGACCGCCTGCGGGTCGGCGATGGGGGCGAACTGGTAATACAGAATAATCTTATTTTGAGCCACGAAACTATTTTATCGTCATATACGCCTAAAGCATGCAGATTTTTTGATATGTGCGCGCTGACTACGGGGTCGGCGGTCCAGGAGCGGTGCTGGGGCGGGGTTAGGTTAGGGGCTAGGCTCGGGGTCGGGGCGGAATCCGAGCGGGTGCGGAACCGGGCTCGGAGCCGGGTTCGGAGCCGGTGTCCAGGGTAGCGCGTGACCGGCGGCAGGTCAGGTTTTAGCCCACCGCTCTACAATGGAACCCATGCCGCACAGCACCTCCTTGCAGAACCCCAACCAGCAGCCCACGCACCAGCCTGTACACCAGCCCGAACAGCCGCAGGGGCAGTCTGCGGCGCGCCCAAAAACGCTACGCTACCGCGAGCTGCCCGCGAGCGCACAGCAGGTGCTGGCATCCTTATTGCCGGAGGCAGAACGCACCGGAACCCTGCCCGAGCAGATGACCCACATTCACACCATTGCCGCCAGGGAGGCGAGCTACGCGCCGTGGCCGCAGTGGTTGCATCCGCGCGTGGTGGAGGCCTTCGAATCGCTCGGTATTGCCGAGCCCTACGCCCACCAGGTGCAGGCGGCAGACGCCGCCCATGCGGGTCTTGATGCGGCGCTGGCGGCGAGTGCGGCACGCTACGGCTGGCAGGCGGGGCGGATTGAGGCTGAGCGTCTTGAGCCTGGGCGCATTGAGGCACCGGCTCCCGCACACGCCGAAGACGCGAAGAGCACCGGCAACGGCGGGCACGTGATTGTGGCGACTGGTACCGCCTCGGGCAAGACCCTGAGCTACCTGATGCCCACCCTGGACGCTATTTATCGTGCATCCTGTGGCGAGCCGGTGAGCTCAACTTCCGCGTATTCGGTGGCAGAAAACCTCAATAATAGAGCGAACGTTCTCTACATTTCACCGGCGAAGGCACTCTCCGCCGACCAGCTCACCGCCCTCACCTCCTACAACCTACCCGGACTCCACGCGGCAAGCTACGACGGCGACACCCCCACCGGCGAACGCCGCTGGATCCGCGAACACGCCAACTTCATCCTCACCACCCCGGACATGCTCAACTACTCAATCCTGAGCAACCACCGGCAGTGGGCATCCTTCCTGCGCGGGCTGCGCTACGTGGTGCTCGACGAGGCGCACAGCTACCGCGGCGTTTTCGGTGCACACATCGCCAACCTGCTGCGCCGCCTGCGCCGCGTCTGCGCACTCTACCGCACCGTGCCCGTGTTCTACGGCGCTTCCGCAACCAGCTCCAACCCGGTCGAGTCTTTCTCCAAGCTCATCGGCGTGCCGCAGCAGGCGGTCACCGCCATTACCGAGTCCACCTCCGCACGCGGTGAAACCACCGTCGCACTCTGGGAGCCCGAATTCATGCCGCCCAAGGCGCACGATCAGCTCGCCAAGGGCACCCGCAGCACCCAGCAGCAGGCGGTCCAGTCGAAGGCTGAGCAGGAGGCGCCGCGCCGCGTCTCCCCCGTGGAGCAGGGCGCGCAAATGCTCACCGACCTGGTGCTTTCCCGCACCCGCTCCCTGGTTTTCGCCGGTTCGCGCCGCAGCGTAGAAATCCTCTCGCAGAAGACCCAACGCTACCTCGACGAGGTGGAGGCGGGCCTCGCCCACCGCGTCGCCGCATACCGCGCCGGGTACACCCCCGAAGAGCGCCGCGAACTCGAACGCAAACTCCGCAACGGCGAACTGCTCGGCTTGGCGAGTACCTCCGCGCTGGAGCTGGGCATTGACATCTCCGGACTGGACGCCGTACTCGTGGCGGGCTGGCCGGGTACCCGCGCCTCCTTCATGCAGCGCGTGGGCCGGGCGGGTCGAAGCGGTCAGGACGCGCTCGCAGTGCTCATTGCCGACGACAACCCACTCGACACCTACCTGGTGCACCACCCGGAGGCGATTTTCGGGCAGGAGGTTGAGGCAACCGTATTCGACCCGACGAACCCGTATGTGCTCTCACCGCAGCTGTGCGCCGCAGCGCAGGAGGCACCCATCCGCGCTGAAGAACTGAGTCTCTTCGGTCCGCATACCGCGGCTCTGCTGGATCGGCTGGTGCAGCAGGGGTACCTGCGTCGCCGCCCGGACGGCTGGTATTGGACGCACGCCGAATCAGCCGCCGACCTGGTCGATATCCGCGGCACCGGCGGCGGCCCCTACCAGCTCATCGATGCCGAAGACGGCACCCTGGTTGGCACCATGGACGCCGCGCACGCCATGAGCCAGGGACACCCGGGCGCAATTTACATTCACCAGAGCGCGCAGTATGTGGTTGAGTCCCTCAGCGAGGGCGAGCGCGTGATTCTGCTCAGTCGCGTCTACCCGGACTACTATACGCGCGCCATTGAGAGCACCGAGGTGCGTATTCTGGCGGAGCGTGCGCGGGTTAGTTACGGTGCGCAAAACGCTGTTGGGGAAGCGATTCCCGGCGAGACTGCTCCCAGTGTGCCTACTCCCGGCGAGACTGCTCCCGGCGAACCGCAGCTCGCCCCGCTCACCATGCACCGCGGGCAGGTTCAGGTCACCGATCAGGTCACCGGCTACCGGCGCTTCTCCGTCTACGGCGGCGAATACCTGGGCGAAGAGGCGCAACCCATGCCGCCGGAAGTGCTCATGACCGAGGCGGTCTGGTTCACCTTCGAGCCCAGCTACCTATTCGGCGCGGGCGTGACCGAAGAGGACGGCCCCGGCACCCTGCACGCCGCCGAACACGCCGCCATCGGGCTACTACCGCTCATCGCCACCAGCGACCGCTGGGACTTGGGAGGGCTCTCCACACTGCTTCACGTGGACACCGGCAGACCCACCATTTTCGTCTACGACGCCGCCCCCGGCGGCGCGGGCATTAGCGAGCGCGGCTTCAACGCGGTTACGCAGTGGCTGAGCGCCACCCTCGAAGCCATCGAAAGCTGCGGATGCGACAACGGTTGCCCTTCCTGCGTGCACTCGCCCAAGTGCGGCAACCGCAACGAGCCGCTCAGCAAGCACGGCGCGCGGGCACTACTGCAGGTAATGCTGCGGAGCATGGCGGAGGCGTAGAACGCGCTGGGGTGCGGGGCGTGCTGGGGATGCAGGACGGGCTGGGATGACAACTCCCGGCGAGCGCAAATAGCCTAGTCGGCTGGGCTTTCCGGCTCAGGAGGTTCGGGCACCGAGTCCTGCCCAGTATCCAGCTCCTCCTCCAGCTCGGTAACCTCATCGGGGCTCAGCTCCTCCGCGTTGCCCGCCGCGGCGTGCTCTTCTTCGGCGTACTCTTCTTCGGGGTGTTCAGCCCCGGCGCGGGCACGCACCCTCGCCGGGCCCAACATCCCCATGGGCCCTGCGACGGGGACGGCGACCGTCACCTCCACCGTTTCAGGGCGGTCCGGAAACGTACAGGATTCCAGGTGTGCCCCGTGGCGTTCGGCAAGATCCGCCGCGACCGCACACGGGTCGCCCTCGGTGAGCCCGCGGTAGGCATCCGCCGCCGCGAGTGCGCTCAAATCAGCAGCTGCGGAAGCCCTGCGGTTCGCGGACACCACCCCGATGAGCCCGGCGATCACCACGGTCAGCACCAGCAGCGCGGCAATAATGGTGAGGGCGAGGACGGTGCCGCTACCCTCTTCGGAATATTCGTCCGCAGACCAAGCAAGAACCGCGCTTCTATTCGCCATCACTGCCGGTACTTTCTTCACTGTCACTGCTTTCCTGAGTGCCACCGTTGCCTTCAACGCGGGCGTGAGCGTCCGCCCGCAGCACCCAGCCGGTTGCCGAGCCGATTACGCCGGGGGCGAGGCGACTCACCCGCACGTGCACTTCCCGGGCACGCCCCGCATCCGCGGCGACCGCACCATCAGAAGCGACAGCATCAGGAGAAACAGAAATCTGCACGCTCTGCACCGGGTCGATGCGGCTGACGGCGGAGCGAATCTGCGCCTCGGAATCCCCGCGGGCGGCGGCTCGTGCGGCCGTTCGCGCGGACTCCTCCACTTTCAGCTGCGCAACCCCCGTAGAGGCGGCACCCAGGCAGAGGGCGAGCACCACCGTCACGGCGGGTAGGGCAACCGCAAACTCGGCGGTAATCACACCCTCTTCTGCTGGGCTCTTGTGCGGGGTTGAGGGTGCCGGTTCCGCCCCGACTTTTCCTGCGAGACGAGCGCACCGCAAAGCACCCAAATTCACATGATCATTCATTCTTTATTCCTCCTTTCTGACTTGATTTTCCAGGACTTCCAATACCTAGAAGCAAACCCTACGCGGGTTCACCAAAGGTTCTAGAGCAGCCCCGTATTGCCCGCAATCGACAGGGCGTTACGCACAATATCCAGGAGCATGGAACGCACCTCATCCGACTTGAGAATCAGCACCAGCAGACCCGCGAAACCGACCGCCGCGAGCATCACAATGCCGTACTCCGCGGTGGAGGCGCCTTCCTCCGGGTCACCCGCGGGGGCGTAGTCTTCGAGCGCCTTTTCGTGCCCCTCAGCGGGTACATATTCGGTGCAGCCGAGCGCGTGCTCACCCAGGCTGCGGCAGGTAGCGCCGCATTCGTCCAGGGTGCAGCCCTCGGCGAGCGCGCGGGCAATGGTCAGCGCCTGGTCGGGGTTCAGACGGTCCGTGTTCATATCAATCTCCATTTCGTTAGGGTCAATCCTGGGGCCGGCATGCTTCTGCTCAGCGCCGGCGGAAAGCTCAGCATCAGTAAAGAGTTCGGGGCATTCTTCGCGCAGCTGCTTCATGGTGGTTGCGATGGCAACGGACAGCGGCACGGGGCCCAGAATGGTCTGCGTTTCAGCGCCCTGCACGGCACCGAGCGCGGCGGGCTGAATTTCGCTCGGAGCACCGGCCGGGGCGTTGACCGGAGTATCGACAGTGTGCAGGTCGTGGCGGATTGCTTCGCAGAGGGTGTTCGTCATTGGTTTTCCTTTCGTTGTGCCCCGTTCATTCGGGGCGGGGTGGGTGCTCATCCGCGTTCGCTGCAGATGGGCGAAGGTCTAAAGCGAAGGTCTAAACTTTTCAGCATTTCGGCTAGTCAACAGCGCTTATGGGCATGGTTCTTTAGCCGGTCAGCGTGGGTAGTAGCGAAATGAGGATGGGCACAATGCCCAGGCAGATAAAGGCGGGCAGCGAGCACAACCCGAGGGGTACCACGAGCGCTACGGAGAGCTTTCCGGCGGCGCGTTCTGACGCACGGCGTTCGCTGAGGCGGTGCGCGTCGGCAAGGGAGAGCAGTAGCGCCGTGCTGGGTGCGCCGCCCGTGTAGGCGGGGGCGAGTGCATCCCGCAGCTCACCGAAGGTTCCCGCCGCGGACCCCGACCAGGCACTCCCCCAATTGCTACCCATCTGCAGGCGCTGGCAGACCGTGTGCAACGCTCGGCTGTTAAGCGCCTCGGCGAGGGTGCCCAGTGCGGCGAGCGGTGCGAGCCCGGCTCTCAACTGCGCGGCGAGTAGTTCCAGCACGAGGGCGGTATCAACGGGCGGCATATTCGAGGTTTGTTCGGCTCCATTACTTGCCGCGCTCTCCACCTCTGCCCGATGCACGAGCGCGGCGGTCCAGCGACGCCCGGCGAAGGCAAGCCCCAGCCCGAGCAAACCGGTGAGCGCTCCGAGAACGGACCCTGTCAGCACACCCACGGGGTCGCTTCCCATGAGCACCCCCAACCCGAGGCCGAGCAGCGGCAGCCAGGAGAGGATCCTGCCGGTGGCACGCGGTGCGGCGAGGGCGCTCTGCCTGCCCAGGAGCGCGTCGATGCGTTCTTCGGCGTGTTCGGCGGCGCGTTCCAGGCTCGTGGCGAGAGGCGCACCGGCGCTCTCGCTCATGCGCAGGCTCAGCTGCAGGTCGTGCAGGCGCTCGCGGCTGTGCGGGCGCATCCGGGTACTGTTTTCGAGCAGTTGGGCGCAGGCGAGGTGCGCGGGTGCACCCCAGGAGGTAACCGTGGCGAGAGCATGCATGAAGCGGCGGATATCCTCGGCGCACCGCTTGTGCCCGTACTCTTCGGAGAGGGGCGAGAGGCCTCGTACACGTAGAGCCCGGGTGTTTTTCCTGGTGCTTTTCCGAGAGCTATTCTTCACGCGCGGTTTCCCCGTACCCGGCACCAGCTCGCCCTGTTCGAAATGCCCGGACTCCCCGAACTGCCCAGAGCCCGGGTCGGTGTGCACCGCCTCCTGCAGGGGGATGCCTGCGCGTAGGTTCAGTGCGAGGGCGCGTAGAATGAGCGGCCACATGCGCATTTCCTCGGCGCTGGCTGCTCCGGCGATGCGCGCAGCTAGGCGCTCAGCCCAGCATTCAGTCCAGCGTTCGCGAAGGCTTCCGTTGCCCTTCTCGTTCTGCTTCATTGCTTCCTCCTTTCACGTTTTCCGTCCCCCATTTCGGGGGCTAGTACCCAACTTCAGAGCCAGTAGAAATACGCCTGACCTGCAGGTACTCTTCACTCCCCTGGGTGGCGGGGTGCAGGCTGTAGATACCCTCGATGCGGCGGCGTCCGTCCCGGTGTTCCAGGTGAATAATGCGTTCAAAAGCCGTCGCCGTATGTAGAGCGACCGTTCTACTATCCAGTCCGGCGAGCGCACCCAGGGCGCACAAACGCAGGGGCACCGCCTGCGCACTATTGGCGTGCAGGGTCGTTCCGGCGCCGCGGTGACCGGTGTTCATGGCGGTCAGCAGGTGCACCACCTCCGCGCCGCGGCACTCACCGACCACGAGCCGATCCGGGCCCATGCGTAGCGCCTGCACGATCAGCTCACCCAGCCCGATTTCGCCGGCGCCTTCGGAGTTAGCGGCGCGGGTTTTGAGGGCAATAACCTGCTCATGCTGCGGCGCGAGTTCCGGGGTGTCTTCAAGCAGAATGAGGCGCTCCTGCGGCGTACACAGCCCCAGCAGGGCGTTGAGCAGGGTGGTTTTGCCGGTGCCGGTGCCCCCGCTAATGAGGAATCCGCGGCGTTCGGCAATCATGCGGCGCAGGTAGGCGGCGGTCGCCTCATCACACAGCCCGGCGGCCTGTAGCTGTGCCAGGGTGGGGCGCTCGCGGGCGGGTAGGCGCACGGAGAGCCGGGTGCGTTCGCTCAGCGGCGGGATAATCGCATGGATGCGCCTGCCGTGCTCGTCGCTAATGTCAGCCGCCGGATGCGCGGCGTCCAGCTGCCCGCCATGCCTGCGGATGAGCCGCTCGGCAAGGTCACGCACGCGCCGCTCATTGCCGAGGCTCAGCGCCACGGGGCGGGTGGTTCCGTTGATGCCTGCCCAGATATCGCAGGGCGAGTTCACGTAGATATCGGTGATGGTTCCGGCGCGTTGCCCCTCATCAAGGAGCAGGTCGAGGGCGCCGAGGCCGTAGAGTTCCGCGGCGAGGTAGCGCAGCGCGGTCTGCCGGTTGACGGGCATGTATTCCACGCTGGGGTAGCTCCAGGAGGCGGGCGCGGGTTGCACCGTTTTGGCACGGAATTTTCGGGGCTTTGTCACATTAGTTCTGTCTGCGCCTGTTCCTTCTGCGTTCGTGTTCCCCCGAGCATTCCCCCGGCATCCGCCGTCGATGGCGCAGATTGCCTCGTCCACGGCGTTTTCGAGAATCTCGCGGAGGGGCTGGGATTCCTGGAGTAACCCACCGCCCGCGGTGCTCGCAGTGTTTGCACTGCCCGCGGCGGCTACACCCTCTGTGGGCGGCCGCTCCCCTGCCTTCTCAAACCCGGCGCTGGATCCGTTACTGAATCCGCCCAGGGCGATAGCGCTCATCTGCGGCGAGCGCAGAATCAGCTCGCGGGCGTGCAGGGCGACGGCGCGGGCGCGATAGTCTTCGGGAATGAGCAGGGCGGGTAGCGAGTGCGCGCCGGTGTTCTGGACGCCCGTATTCTGTGCGCCCGGCTGATTCACGCCCTGTGCGGCACGCAGCGGGCAACCGTTGGGGCTGCCGGGATTGTTGGCAGGGTGCCCGGCGGGATTGTTGGCAGGGTGCCCGGCGGGATTGTTGGAGGGGTTCATGGCGGGGTTCATGGCTCTAGGAGAGCATTGCGCCCGCCCCGAATTTTTAAGAGAATGAGCGTTCTGTGGATAACTCCTCGCGCACCCCGAAATATCCGCGATGCACGCACCTCAAACGAACAAAACGCACGCATCCGGCGCTTTTATGACAAACCACTCGTAAATTCTGGTGATAACCACGCACCACCCGTTCTACCGACACATCCTCGATAATGGAAGAATGTACGTTCTGCTCAGTCCTGCCACCGGCGCGGGTATTACCGCCCAGACCGGTACCCCCGCACACCCGGTCACGTCGGCTATTGCCGCGGGTGCGTCCCCGCGCGGTGCTCAGCCGGTAACTTCATGGGGTGCTTTTCATTTTTCGGCGCCGACCGCTGAGCAGTTGCAGGACCCGACCTTTATTCCGCGGATTACGCGTGCGGATCGGGTGAGTGCGGCGAATCTTCCGGCGTATGTGCGAGAGGTAGAGCGGCAGGCGGCAGATTCGGCGCAGGCGCGTTTCCCCCGCTGGATTTGGGCTGATACCCGCCACGTTGACTCGTTGCTTCTGCGCCGCGGGGTGCGGGTGCATCTATGCCATGATTTGCGTCTGGTGCAGCGAATTTTGGCGACTGCCGCTACGCATCCGAGCGGTTTTGTGGAGTACAGCCCGGTGCTGGATCTTTCTGATGTGCGTGAGGCGGCCGATCCTCAGGGGTATCTGCCGGTGGCGCGGCAGATTCAGGGTCAGGAGGAGCTGTTCGGCGCTGATTTTTTGAGTGCGCCTGCTGCTCCTGATTCCTCCACGACTCCTATCAGCACCGCCCAGTCCCCCACCGATTCCTCCCCCGATTTCCTGGAGGCAGCACCCCATGAGCCTTTCACTCCGCAGTTGGCGGCGGGCCCGGTGACCCTGCTGCCGGAGCATCCGGTGGTGCGTGTGCTGATGCGTGAATGGTTGGCGCAGGCGCGCGCTATCGGTGCGTCGAGGCACCCGGAGCGATTGCGTCTTTTGGCGGCGGCTGAGTCTGCCGGTGCGCTGGTGGCGGCTGAGATTGGCTATTACGGCATCCCGTTTAATGTGCAGGCGCATCATGAGCATCTGTGCGAGTTGTTGGGTCCGCGCCCGGTGCCGGGTGAACGTCCGCAAAAGATGCAGGAGTTGGCGGAGCAGATTCAGCGCATGCTGTTTATGCCGTCGCTGAACCCGGATTCGCCGCAGGATCTTTTGCGTGCGCTGCAGTCTGCGGGGGTTTCGGTGAAGTCTACGCGTTCGTGGGAGTTGAAGAGTTGGGCGGATGCGATTCCGGCTCAGCGACAGAAGCGTTGGGCGCTGATTGACCCGATTCTGCGGTATAAGAAGCTGTACCGCATTTGGACTGCTAACGGCTGGACCTGGGCTGATACCTGGGTTTCTGAGGGCGCGTTCCGCCCGCATCTTGAGGTGGGTGGAGCCGCGACCGGGCGCTGGGGCGCATCCGGCGGTGGTGCGCTGCAGCTTCCTGCGGAGATTCGTCAGGCGGTTCAGGCGCCGGAGGGTCAGGTGCTGACGGTGACGGACGGCTCGCAGATTGAGCCGCGCATCTTGGCGGCGTTGAGCCGTGATGAGGCGCTCGCTTCGGCGGGTCGTGGCGCTGACCTGTATGCGGGTATCGCCGAGTTGGCGCGCCTGAAGGGTGTGGGTTTGACGGGGCGTTCCCACGCGAAGGTGGGCATGCTGGCGATTATGTATGGCGGCCGCAGCGGTGAGATTGGCGCCCTGTTGCCGCATGTGGCGGCGCTTTTTCCGCAGGCGATGGACTTTACGGAGCGTGCGGCTCGTATTGGTGAGGCGGGCGGTCAGGTGACGACTTTTTTGGGTCGTACGTCCCCGCCGGTGGATGAGCGTTTCCGTGAGATTGTGGCTGATCGGTCTTCGCCGGCGGCTGAGTCGCGTGCGGTGTCGACTGCGCGTGCGCACGGGCGTATGACCCGCAATTTTATTGTGCAGGGTACGGCGGCTGAGTGGGCTCTGTGTTGGATGGGCGCGGTGCGTTCTCGTCTGTTGTCGGAGCGGATTTTTGGTATGCCGATGCGCACCCGCATTGTGTATTTTTTGCACGATGAGCTTCTGCTGTGCGGCCCCGAGCTGGAGGCGGATCGCGTGGAGCGTATTGTGCGTGAGGGCGCTGCGGAGGCGGCGCGTCTGCTGTTCGGTCGGGTGCCGGTTGATTTTCCAGTGTCGGTGGCGCGGGTGCGCAACTACGCAGACGGTAAGTAACCAGCGGTAAATAATCAGCGGCATATAGGCGGCACCGTGCAACAAAAAAAAATAGGGGCGGCGGGTAGCTTCGTTCAAGCTACCTGCCGCCCCTATCTGCACCCTATATCCGCTGGTCAGGCGTTTATTCTGCGAAGAGCTTTACTCCTCGTAGCCGGGTGCCGTGCGCATCTTTTTTGTATCCCAGGGCACGGTCCAGCCGAGCGAGTCGAAGATCCGGTCCAGCAGAATCGCGGTGAATCCCCAGACGGTGAACTCTTCACCGCCGGGCATGCGCACCTCGAAGGCGGGAGTGCGGTGTGAGGTGCGGCCGCGTTTGACGTAGGCGGTGTGCCGGTTGGCGGGGTTGAGCAGGTCACGCACGGGCACGCGGGCGATGAGCGCGGACTCGTTGTGGTCAACGACTTCGACAGGCACGGGGCTGTTCCACCAGCCGATGACGGGGGTGACCATGAAGTTGCTGATGGGTAGCGGCAGGGTGTGCAGCTGGCCGAGGATCTGCACGCCGGCGGGGTCGAGCCCGGTTTCTTCGACCGCCTCGCGCAGGGCGGCGATGTGGGCGACGGGTTCGCCGGTGGTTTCGGCGAGTGCATAGTCTTCGGGGTCGATTTTGCCGCCGGGGAAGGCGGGCTGACCGGCGTGTGAGCGCAGGGTTGCGGCACGTACGAGGAGCAGTACATCCAGGTCGGCGCTGACGTTTTCGGGGCAGCCGTCAAATTTGCCGGTGGAGGGCGAGTTATCGAGCACGCCGAAGAGAATCAGCACGGCGGCTTCTTTGTTCAGGGGGCTGGCGGGTGCGCTGCGCAGCAGGGCTTGGACGTCGAATGCCACGCCGCCCTCTGCGAGAGCCGCCAGTGCCTGCTGGGCGGGGTGCTGTGCATCCTGCCCTGCCGGTTCGGATTGTACCGACTGCTCGGGTGCGCTCATCTGTGTACCTCTCTTCTGCGCGGCTGCATTCCGGTTCAGGTGCCGTTAGGCGCTGAGCGGGTAGCCTTCTGCCATGAGTTCGCGACGGGTTGCGCCCTGCAGGAATCGCAGGTGCAGATCTTCTCGGCCGGGTGCCATTTCGTATTTCATGAGTTTACGTGCTGCTTGTTCGTTCGTCTCCCCGGCGCCATAGGACGGGCAGAGGTCGGCGACGGGGCATACGCCGCAGGCGGGCTTTTTGGCGTGGCAGATGCGGCGGCCGTGGTAGACCATGCGGTGTGAGAAGAGCGTCCAGTCTTTGCGTTCGATGAGTTCGGCGACGTCTTTTTCGACTGTCTCGGGGGCGTCTGCGGTGGTAAATCCCATGCGGCGGGCGAGGCGGCCGAAGTGGGTGTCTACGGTCAGTCCGGGCACGTCAAAAGCGTTTCCGAGGACCACGTTCGCGGTTTTGCGGCCGACTCCGGCGAGTTCTACGAGCTCTTCAAGGGTTGAGGGAACCTGCCCGTTGTGGCGTTCGACGAGCTGCTGGGAGAGGGTGACGATGGAGCGTGCCTTGGCGCGGTAGAAGCCGAGGGACTGAATGTAGGGTTCGACCTCTTCGGTGCGTGCGGAGGCGAGCGCGGCGGCGTCCGGGTAGCGTGCGAAGAGTGCACCGGTGACGGAGTTGACGCGCACGTCGGTGGTTTGTGCCGAGAGCACGGTGGCGATGAGTAGCTCGAAGGGGTTGTCAAAGTCGAGTTCTGCGACGGCGTAGGGGTAGGTTTCGCCGAGGATGCGGTTAATTTTGCGGGCGCGGCGCACGGTGGCGAGGTGGCTTTCGGGTGCGCGGGCGTTGAGGCGGCGTGCGGCGGCTGCGGCTTTGAATTCGGGAACGAATCGGATCTGTAGGAGCGATTCGGCGTTCTCTGCCGCGTTGTTCTCAGCCGCGTTATTTTCTGCCGCGGTGTTCTCTACTTCGGTGCGGGTGGCGTTCTCGGTCATAGCGCGAGGGTACCGGGCTTGGGCGTGTGGGCGGTAGCGAGGTTCACCGTACTTGGCCCGCTCCCCATCATTTTCTGGGCAGTTCGCGCCGGCTAGCGCTCAGCGGGCGCCAGCTGTGCCACACTGGTTTTATGTCAGATACGATTTTTGTGCTTAATGGACCGAATTTGAACCTGCTTGGGCAGCGCCGCCCCGAGGTGTACGGCTACACCACTCTGCACGATATTGAGCGTATGGTGCGTGAGCGCGCGGCGGATCATGGTTTTGATGTTGAGTTTATGCAGTCGAATCATGAGGGTGCGCTGGTGGATGAGATTCAGCGTGCTCGTACTCGTGGCGCGGCGATTATTATCAACCCGGCGGCGTACACACATACGTCGGTGGCGCTGCACGATGCGCTGGAGGCGGCTGAGCTTCCGGTGGTTGAGGTGCATCTGTCGAATGTGCATCGTCGTGAGCAGTTCCGTCATCATTCGTTTGTGTCGCCGCAGGCTACCGCGGTGATTGCCGGTGCGGGTGCGTACGGCTATGTCATGGCGGTTGATTTCCTGGCGCAGCATCTGGCGGAATAACAGCGCGCCGCCTCCTTTCGTTAAATAGTTCAGGCTCCCGTTCCTCGCTAGAGGTTCGGGAGCCTGAATGTTTTTGTTAGCTACTTGCGGCAGGTGCCGGTGGAGACTGCGGCGGTGTTGTCGCCACCTTCAGCCAGTGCCTGCTTGAGGGTGCTTGCGGTGATGGCGTAGCCGGTCTGGCCGGTGGTTGCCTTACCGAAGATCACGCCGATCACGTTGCCGTTTTCGTCGAGGACGGGGCCGCCGGAGTTGCCGTGCTGCACGTCGGCTGCCAGCTGGTAGACCTGGCGCATGGCGTTGGCTCGGCCGGTATCGGCGTCGATGGTCTGGGTGTTGCCGATGCCCTGCACGGTCGCGGGCAGTGCCTTGAACGGGCCGCCCTTGGGGTAGCCCATGAAGGTTACGAGGCTACCTGCGGTGGCGTTGGAGCCGATGTTCAGCGGTGCGAGCGGCAGCTTGGGAACGCTGATGAAGGCGAGGTCCTGTTCGGTGTCCATGTAGACGACGGTGCCGGGCCAGGTGCGGCCGCGGGAGTCCTGCACGACCGGGGAGGTCACGCCGGCGACCACGTGGGCGTTGGTGACGACCAGTCCGTTATCCGCCACGAATCCGGAGCCAGTGGAGGTGTAGCCGCACTGCTCTGCGGCGCCCAGGATCTCGACCACGGAGGCTGCCGCCTGGTCCAGTGCCGCGGATTCTACGGTCTGGGTGGGGGCGCTGGTTTCGGGGGCGATGAGCTGGCTGACTTCCGGAATGGTTCCGAAGGCGAGCACGTCATTGCGTACCGTGTTGATGCGGTCCTTGACGACCTCGGGGGTGGAGGCGACCATCCAGGAGAGAGTCTTGGATTCGCTGAGCGCGGTGTTGAGCTGCGGGATGGGTACGGTGCGCATGGAGATGGTCAGCACGACCATGACCAGGGCGCAGGCGGCAAGGTTCAGCACACCGCCGAAGAAGCGCTCAATGCCCTTGAGCGGGGTGATGTCGGTGACGCGGCGAATGGTGCGTCCGGCAATGAGGCCGAGCCACTGTCCGATGGTCAGGCAGATGATGAGCACACCGACGGCGGTAATGAGGCTCCACTGCGACCCCACGGAGGCGACGGCGAGGGGCACGAGCCAGGCTGCGGCGCAGACGCCCAGGCCCAGACCGAGGAAGGTTCCGAGGGTGGTGAAGAATCCGCTGCGGACTCCGGCGAGGAAGTAGAGCAGCAGGATGATGGGGATAGCAATATCAAGCAGGTTGATGCCGGTCGTCACGACTAATTGCCTCCTTGGTGGGTAGAAGTGGTCACGGTGTGCCCATGTGATTGGTGCGGGCTGTGCCCGATGAGTGTGGTGGCACGCTGTACCCTGCGGCGGGCGTGACGGGCGGTTCCGGGGTTGTTGAGACCGGGTTTCTGCCTCGTCGCATCGTACCGCGTGTGGAGGCGGGTGCCTGTTTGTCATGAGGGTGTCAGCGTGCTTGGTACCGATAAAAGTACACACCTGAATGCCTGATATTAGGTGGTAAACCTGTGGGGAAGCTTTGAATTTTCTCGGAAGAAATAACTTTTGGTGTAAAGCTCGCTGTATCGGAATGCATAAAGCGCTTTTTTAGGGTACGCTCGTATCAGTTGAATATGTCACACTAGCTTGAGCCTTCTCACATTTCAGATGTTGAGA
>FLSK01376857.1_pt1 | contig 26164 bp, 23 predicted proteins | sample 1550541 | NCBI WGS metagenome assembly FLSK01 (sample SAMEA4031773, study PRJEB14383) | metagenome | biome: human; feature: oral; material: saliva | place: Philippines | collected 2014
CATATCTGATTTCACAACTCCTGTAAACAATGAATATAGTTGATTATAATCTACCACATCATCACCTAAACAAAGAACATTACAAGCACTTGAGCGATGATGACACGAATAAACATTCCTAAAGGATAAACGGTGGCATAACTTATATTAGATGTCTCGCCTTTAGTTGTATCGTTTGCATAAACCAATGCCATCGGATTTGCCATAGCACCACAAAGTATGCCACAAATGGTTCCATAATCGTATCTCTTTGTACGCAACGCTATAAGAGCTACTATAAATACGGGTAACACTGTAAGCAGAAAACCTAAACCTACCCACAGTAAACCTTCGGGACGAAAAACTAAAAGAAATTAAAAAAAACTATTACTTATTTGCATTTATCAAAGCTTTAAAGTACATTTGCAAAAATATTACTAGTATTCGCCACTTATTAGCTAAGTTGGCACATATCTTGTAAGAAATAAAAAGAATTAATAAAAGAAGATAACTATGGAGTTCGACAATTTTTCTAGAGCGAATAACAATCGCTTCAATAACTTAGAAGTATCACATTCATGGCCTTTACTTATGCGTAAAGTCTACACATGGATGGCAATGGCTCTCACCATAACAGGTGTTGTAGCATACGGTGTAAGCACATCTACAGCTATGTTAATGATGCTTTATAACAGTATGGTACCACTATTAATTTGTAGTTTGGCAGAGCTTGGTATCGTTTTCTATCTCTCTGCACGTATTGAGAAGCTTTCATTAACATCGGCTACAATGTGGTTTATTATTTTCTCCATATTGAATGGAGTTACTATGGCTTGGATTTTCATCGTTTATACTGCAACTTCTATTGCTCAAACGTTCTTTATTACTGCTGGAACATTCGCTGCGATGGCTATTGTGGGTAGCACAACTAAGAAAGATTTAACCCAAATAGGTGGCATCTTGTTTATGGCGCTCATTGGCTTAATTATTGCCGTAATAGTAAACATTTTCTTACGTAGTCCAATGGTTAATTTAATTATAAGTGGTGTAGGTGTATTAATATTTACTGGTTTGACTGCTTGGGACGCACAGAAAATTAAGAGAATGGTAATGAGTGCTCCCGATGCGAACGAGTCAGCACAGAAGATGGCTCTCTTGGGATCGTTAAATTTGTATTTAGATTTTATTAATCTATTCCTCTATTTATTACGTTTCTTAGGAAAAAAGAACTAAGAGAGGAAAACAACAAGAAGCATAAAAGAAACAGATGCACAGCTTTTAAGAAGGTGGCATCTGTTAGTTTATTTACGCTAACGGGCGTATTGTTTAACTCTGATTAGAGAATAACTAAATAAAATAAAAAGAAGAAAATGAAGAAAACATTGAACAAACTGATGCTAGTAGTATTTAGTAGCATTGCATTACTTGGCATTACATCGTGCAATCTTGACAACAACAACAAGGAAGGACTTACTCCTGCAGAAGTGAAAGCTGCCTTCAACAGTGTGAAAGGAAACTATACAGGAAAGGTGTTTTTCAATAAACTTAACGATAACATGTCTATTCTTGAAAAAGACAGTCTGCCTGTATCGGTTACCATTAATACCGACTCAACGCTCATTATAAAGAATCTTCCATTAAAGGTGCTCACTGGTCAATTAGATAATAAAGACTTAAAGAGCGCTATCGAAAGCCTTGGAACTACCGATGTATTATGTTACATAGCATTCATTGATAATGATCCTATAACACTTTTGGTAAACCCTACTCCACTTTCGCTTAATATAAACTATAAGGGCAAGACTCAAACATTTAAGACAGGTTTCTTTATTAACAACAGAAATTCAGTTGCACAGTTATCAGGAAGAGATAGACTAGCTATACAAATTATTCAATTTGGCAGTATGTATCTTGATGAGAAACTCATAACCAGCAGGGCAAACAACTCTGCAATATTCTTAAAATTAGAACGTAGATAAAATAAGATGTAAACGCAAATCACTATTGATTTCTGTATTAAGTGCATTTTCTAAATATAGGTAGAGAAATATAGTTTTAAAACTTACCTTAACAGAAAGCAAAAAAGTATTTGTTATTTACAGACTCTTTCGATATTAATTTTCAGGAGGAAACAGAACAACAACACCCTGTTTCCTCTTTTTATTAGCCTAAAATAGCAATTAGTCTCTTGCCGTTTTTCGTTTTTCTGCTGAGCATATAGACTATCTTTACTACGAAGGTAGTATAGGTTAGGACTATTTTAACAAGAAAACGAACAATTATAGAAGTGTGATAAAAACTCTTAAGTTTTTACAGAAAGCTCTTAAGCTTTTGTTATATAAGCCAAACTTTTTAAAGAAAGGCTATTGCGTTACAGCACATTATAAGTCGCCTAAATTAGCCTATATTTATTTTGTTGTTCAATCTATTTAAAGTAACTTTGCACTCATTATTACATAATAGTAATGTCGATTACATAATAGTAATGTCGAACGAGAATACTTTCAAACTTTTAAGCAAAATTAATTCGCCTGCCGATTTAAGAAAATTGAGCATAGACGAGTTACCTGTTTTATGCAATGAGCTTCGGAAAGATATTATTCAGGAAGTAGCCGTAAATCCTGGACATCTTGCATCGAGCCTTGGCGCAATTGAGATAACCGTAGCATGTCATTATGTTTTCAACACACCAGAAGACAGAATTGTATGGGATGTGGGGCATCAAGCATACGGGCACAAGATATTAACCAATAGGCGTGAAAGCTTTTGTAAAAACAGAAAGAAAGATGGCTTAATGCCTTTTCCATCTCCTAAAGAGAGCGAATACGACACGTTCACTTGTGGACACGCTTCTAATTCTATTTCAGCTGCCTTAGGAATGGCTGTGGCTGCAAAGATGACAAATCACCCAGAACGCCACGTAGTTGCCATTATTGGAGACGGAGCAATGAGTGGTGGGTTAGCGTTTGAAGGGTTAAACAACGCCTCAAGTCAGCCCAACGACCTACTCATTATACTAAACGACAACGATATGTCGATAGACAGGGCAGTTGGAGGAATGCAACAATACCTATTAAACCTTGATACAAACGAAACCTACAATAAGTTTCGTTTTAAGGCGTCGCAATGGTTACATTCTAAAGGATTACTAAACGACAAGCGTCGCAAAGGCATTATTCGTTTGAATAATGCCATTAAGTCGGCACTTGCTCAACAGCAAAACCTCTTTGAGGGAATGAACATACGCTACTTTGGTCCATTCGATGGAAACGATGTAAAAGAAGTTGTAAGACTATTGCGCCAGCTTAAAGATATGAAGGGTCCAAAATTGTTACACTTGCACACTATAAAAGGTAAAGGTTACGAACCTGCAGAGAAGAGCGCAACAGTTTGGCATGCACCAGGTAAGTTCATTCCCGAAACAGGAAAACGTCTAGTACAAGACAATAACAATAAGCCACCAAAGTTTCAAGATGTGTTTGGACATACTCTTTTAGAACTTGCCCGAAAAAATCCACGCATTGTTGGTGTTACCCCTGCAATGCCAACTGGGTGTTCTATGAGCATTATGATGAAAGAAATGGCAGATCGCACATTCGACGTGGGTATTGCAGAAGGACACGCTATGACATTTTCTGCAGGTATGGCAAAAGATGGTTTACAACCATTCTGCAATATATATAGTGCCTTTTCGCAACGTGCTTACGATAATATCATTCACGATACAGCCATTCTTAATCTTCCCGTTGTATTATGTTTAGACCGTGCAGGTCTTGTTGGCGAAGATGGTGCAACACATCACGGTGCTTTTGATATGGCTTTTCTACGCCCTATACCTGGCATCACAATAGCATCTCCTATGAACGAACACGAATTGCGTCGGCTGATGTACACAGCTCAGTTGCCTCAAAAAGGTTTCTTTGTTATAAGATATCCACGTGGCTGTGGTTCGTTAGTTGATTGGCGTTGCCCTTTAGAAGAGATCAAAGTAGGTACAGGACGCAAACTCTACGATAAGACTTTAGGTAACGAACATAAAGATTGTACGAAAAATATAGCTATTCTTACCATTGGTCCTATAGGAAACGACGCTCAAAAAGCCATCGAAGAAATAGAGCAAGAAGGTAAATATACAGGTCGTATTGCCCTTTACGATATGCGTTTCTTAAAACCAATAGACGAGAATATACTCGAAGAGGTAGGAAAGAACTTCTCTGAAATTATTACCATAGAGGACGGGGTAATAAATGGTGGCTTAGGGACAACAGTTATAGAATGGCTGAACGAACACAACAAAAACATACACGTACAGCGATTAGGTTTGCCCGATCACTTTATTGAACAAGGAACTGTTACCGAACTTCGTGAATTGTGTGGATTTGATAAATACAGCATAAAGCAAGAAATAGAAAAAAGATTGTTAGCAACATACACAAACAAAATATGAAAATTATTATAGCAGGAGCATATACCATAGGGACTTATTTAGCACAATTCTTATCGCGCAATAAGTACAATATAATATTAATAGACGAGCAGGAAGAGAGGTTAAACAAAATAGGTCAAGACTACGACCTTCTTACACTGCAAGGAAAGCCTACAAGTATACAGATACTACAAGAGGCAGATGTTAAACACGCTGATCTCTTTATTGCTGTAGACCCAAAAGAAACAACAAACATTACTGCTTGTACTATGGCACACCACCTTGGTGCAAAAAAGACTGTGGCTAAGATTGATAATCCAGAGTATTTGGAACCTAAAAACCAAGAGTTATTTAAGCAGTTAGGCGTTGATAGTCTTATTTATCCTGAACTTCTAGCAGCAAAAGATATCATAAACGGCCTTAAAATGTCGTGGGTTCGTCAGCGCTGGGACGTTCGTGGTGGAGCGTTGGTTATGTTAGGCATAAAACTTCGCGACACTTGTGCAATCTTAGATAAACCATTAAGAGAAATAAGTGGACCTAACGACCCATATCACATTGTTGCCATTAAACGTAGAAACGAAACCATTATTCCTGGTGGAAACGAGACACTACAACGAGAAGACCTCGCCTACTTTATGACTACGAAAGAATATATACCCTACGTTCGCAAATTCACAGGCAAAGAGCACTACGTTGATGTTAAAAATGTTATGATAATGGGTGGTGGACGCACAGCCGTGCGCTCTGTAAAAATTATGCCTGAATATATGGATATTAAGATTATCGAAAACAGCTTCGACCGATGTGAATATCTTAATGAAATATTCGACGAATCTGTACTTGTTATCAATGGTGATGGACGAGATACCGACCTACTTATAGAAGAGGGCATTAGACACACGCAAGCATTTGTTGCACTTACACCGAATGCCGAAACAAACATCTTAGCTTGTATGGCAGCAAAAAACTTAGGCGTAAGAAAGACGATTGCAGCTGTAGAGAATTTCGACTATGTAGATATGGCTGCTAACTTAGATATTGGCACTATTATTAATAAAAGAGCTATTGCTGCTGGCTACATCTATCAAATGTTGCTCGATGCGAATGTTAGTAATGTGCGTTTCCTTATGTCTGTAGATGCCGACGTTGCCGAATTCATACCTGTTCAAGGGTCTCGCATTACGCAGAAACCTATTAAAGATGTAAATATCCCAAGTGGAATGACTATTGGAGGATTAGTTCGCCATGATGTTGGTATGTTAGTTTCTGGTAATACGCAAATAGAAGCTGGTGATATTGTAGTTGTTTTCTGCTACAATGCCAATATGAAGAAGGTAGAACAGTTGTTCAACTAAAGTTTAAAAGAAGAATTTTTACCAATGCTTAATCTAAAGACGATAGCAAAAATTATTGGTGCGCTCTTAGGCTTAGAGGCGTTGCTAATGTCTGTGTGTTTATGTGTGTCGTTATTATATCAAGACAAAGATATAATAGCATTCATTTGGTCTATACTTATAACAATTGTGGCTGGAGGCGCATTCCGATTAATGGGCAGACATGCCAACAACACTATTAGTCGTAGAGACGCTTACTTTGTGGTGGCTGTAACGTGGATTATATTCTCTCTCTTTGGCACTCTCCCATTTCTTATCAGCGGTCATATCACAAGTTTCACCAATGCTTTCTTTGAAACTATGTCGGGATTCACCACAACAGGTGCCTCCATAGTAGACTTCCCCGAACATTTCCCTAAAGGCTTACTATTCTGGCGATCGCTAACACAATGGATAGGCGGATTAGGTATTGTATTCTTTACCATTGCTATTTTGCCTTCGCTTGTTGGCGGGTCGCTAAAAGTGTTTGCAGCAGAAGCTACAGGACCTATAAAGAGCAAACTTCACCCACGTCTCAGTATGGGGGCTAAATGGATATGGATGGTTTATTTTGTGCTTACAGCAGCCTGCGTTGTAAGCTATAAGGTGTGTGGTATGAACTGGTTCGATGCTTTTAATTATGCTATGACCAGTACCGCTACTGGTGGTTTCAGCACCGAAAGTGGTTCTATTGCTACATTCCATTCGCCAGCCGAAGAGTATGTCTGTACTATCTTTTGTTTCCTATCGGGCGTAAACTTCACTTTGCTCTACACGTCTGTTGCGGGCTTCAAACTAAAGGAAATGCTCAAGAACAGCGAATTTAAGTTTTATGCAGCAATGACTGCTGGCTTCACCTTATTTATTATGTTAGAGCTCATCTTCCGTTGTAACTACGAAGTGGAACATGCCTTCCGAAGTTCTGCTTTCCAGGTAGTGTCGTTTATTACTACAACTGGTCTCTTTAGCGATGATGCAGCCAAATGGCCCCATGTTACATGGGTTGTTCTTGCTGCTTGTATGTTTTTTGGAGGTTCGTCGGGTTCTACAAGTGGTGGAATAAAGAGTATACGTGGCGTAATGTTGGTAAAGGTTATTAAGAATGAGTTTCGTCAAATACTCCACCCTAATGCTGTTCTGCCTATGAAAGTAGATGGATACAATGTGCAAATGTGTAAACGTGTAACTCTCTTGGCATTCATTAGTTTGTATTTATTTCTTGCGGTTATTTGTGCTTTCACTATGATAGCGGCAGGCATCGACTCTACCAACTCAATGACAATTACACTTAGTAGTCTTGGTAATGTTGGTCCTACGTTAGGTTTAGAGATTGGCCCTACAATGTCGTGGAACGAACTGCCCGACTTTGCTAAATGGATTAGTTCGTTCTTAATGCTTGTTGGTCGTCTCGAACTTTTCTCTGTATTGGTGCTATTCACTCCATCGTTCTGGAAAGAGAACTAAAACCAAATTGGCATATAAAGCAGCTCTTCTGCAGTGGTGTTTTAACCCAAATAGGTCATTAGATCCTAAACATATTTGTTTTATTATCGAGTAGATTGTATGCCTTTGCAACACAGGCATAGTGGGCTACGTTAAGTTACAAAGACAGACAAGATTCCGATAAGAAAATAAAATATGTTAGAAAACAATACCAGAGTAATAAGAACTATACATATTGTGATCTAATGGCTGATTTGGGTTAATTGGTTTAGTATGCTGTAATCGTCCATTCATCAATCTACACTATACACGCTGTAGATGGTACACATCATATATTATAGCAGTTCTTCTTCAGACTGAATGCTACCAAATGTATAAATAAGAACTATGAGATTATTCGGTGTTATCGTTGTCTAAGAAATGCCCTAAATCGGTTTGCAATCGTATATAAGGTTCACAATTAGCATAGTTTACATTACGTCGTAGCATAGAAACAATGCTCTCTATACTTTTATTGTAGCTCGAAAGCTCGTTGCGCTGTTGCACTATATGTCGTGCATTGCGATGTATTTCTTGTTCCCTATCGTCCATCAACTTGTTACAAACCTTCTTCAGTGCTGGCACAACCACGTTGTCGAACAAATGGTGCCCTTGAATATACAAATAGGTTGTTGAGGGTGTTACTCCAAGCTGTTCTATATCTTGTTTTACAGCCAAATAGGTTTCTTTTGCATCGGGATATTCTCGTTGAAACTGACGTATTTTTGCTGCTACTTTGTGGCGCAATCGTTCTATGTTCTGATAAACAGTGTGGAAATTAAAATTACCCATTTCTATAACTCTATTAAAATCGGTAATGCAGAACTTTCCATAAATACCATTCCTGTAGAACCATATACTCCAAACAAACAATGGAAATATTGCTTCGCTATAAAGGCGTAGATATTCTTCAAAATCGAATATAGGCTTATCGTTCAGCGTTACGGCAACACCAACATCGTGCAGACTTTCGGCACAACATTGCAGGTTTTCTATGGCGTATGCATAGGTATGAAATACGTACGGATTGTGGTTCACTGTGCGCGATGTGGGTGTTGTTTCTTGTAACAGATAGTCGTAATCGGCATCTACACAAGCTATCATACTTTCGCCCACATTACCTGAAATTAAATTCATCAGCACCGAGCGTTTTCCTTTGGTAAGCGTGTGGCGCGATGGCAGCATAACTTCAAAGTAGCGGTGTTCGTTTTCAAATCTGCTAAGAGCCGTACGCCAAAAGAAAATGTCGTCGTATGCCTCTACATACGCCACAATTCTTTTTCGTGCCTTACGTCCTTGCAGTCGGTTTGCTGCTTCAAAATAGGCTGACGACAGATTGTCTTTAAGCTGTTTTCCCATTAAGTTTCGTTGTTTTCTTACCCCACAGTAATCTCGTCCACTTCGGTTACCTTGTCTAACCAACCGTCCATAATAACCGCCGGACTGTGCGTAGTGAGTATTATCTGCACATTTGGGTTTAAACTTAATATTAAACTTATCAATCTCTTCTGCCACTCTATGTGCATACTCACCTCTGGCTCGTCCATAAACAAAGCATACGACCTACTATCTTGCACCAAAACTGTTAGCAATATAGCTAGCATTTGTTTTTCGCCACTCGACAATTGGTAAGGATACAACGTACAACCCATTTGCGAGAAACGTATTTCATTCTCCGAACGCACTATTTTTTTACCTGTCTCAGCAAACAGTTCGTCTATTATGTTCTGGAACAATAGCTTCGGAGCCGAATATGTTTGTGCTTTGGTTGCAGCGTCAGGCGCACCACTTTGCAGTGTTTCTATTATGCGGTTTCCAACATTTACCTGATAGTCTAGATACTTACGCTGCAGCTGAAACAATTGCCAATCAAGTTCTGTAACAAGATTTAAGTCTGCCTTGCTTATGCTTTCTATGTTCATTAGCGGCCGATCGAACGAACGAATAATGTCATACCTAATCCATGTTGCATCGTCTGGCGATACTTTTATATGAACACCTTTCAACATGTGGCTTGAAAACTCGCCACCTTGTGCAAGTCCTTTTACCACCTTATTCAGAATGGTACTCTTCCCCACTCCATTAATTCCGCTTAATATATTTACGTGCCTATTAAGCTCCCAACGTATGTGCTTCTGTCCAGCCCACAGCGAATCTATTTCTATCTCCTTTATATAGTCGGCATATTTTTGCATAGCAGTTCAGTTATTTTTCAGCAAATGTAGCATTTTTCTTTCAGTTATAAGGCTAAAAAGTGGTTTTTATATAAAATTAGGTCCTACTTACTAAACACATTGAGGGCGCATCTGCACAGATGCGCCCCCTCCGTTTGTAGATTATATTTAAGTAGGTTCTTGTTTTCTTCAGACTTATCAGGACAAAAATGGTAACTTTTCAGCCCAATTTAGACCTTCTAAGTTTGTCGAAAAAGTTTTGTTCGTTGAGCTCCGCGTTTCAACCAACGAAGAGCGCCAACATTGTTCATCACATAGTTACATTAACTTAATCTGTAGAAAAAAGCATATATCGTATTTAAAAAGTTCATCACTTTTATAGAAGCTCTCGCTGAACTTCACTTATAAAACACAGAAAAACACAAAACCCCTACTCACTTTATATATTTAACACTATTTTAGATTTTATCCACTCTGGGAGGGATATTCGCCAATACTAATTTTAAGAGCCTTATTTTGATATATGAGAGAATTACCGTAAATTTGCAATAAAATATAAACAGAAAATGCAAGAAACAAGACAAAATCGCATTGCACGCCTACTACAAAAAGAGCTTGCAAGCATATTCCAAAGTCAAACACGTGCTATGCACGGCGTATTGGTTAGCGTTACACGTGTAAAGGTTAGCCCAGATTTGAGCATCTGTACTGCCTATCTTAGTATATTCCCATCGGACAAAGCCGAAGAACTTCTTACAAACATTAACAAAAACGAGAAAACTATACGATACGATTTAGGACAACGCGTACACAACCAGTTGCGCATTATTCCAGAACTACGCTTCTTCATTGACGACTCGTTAGATTATATTGAACGCATAGACGAACTTCTGAAGAAGTAATGAGTTTTCCTTTTTATATTGCACGCCGCTATCTTTTTTCAAAGAAAAGCACCCACGCCATTAACGTTATCAGCCTGATATCGGTAATAGGGGTGGCTGTTGCTACTATGGCACTGGTTGTGGTACTGAGCGGATTTAATGGTTTCTCCGATCTCGTAGCTTCGTTCTTCACCAACTTCGACCCACAACTAAAGGTTGAAGCTGCAAAAGGAAAAACTATTGCAGCCGACAATCCGCTTTTGCACAAAATAAAAACATTGCCCAGTATAGAAGTTGCTACCGAATGTGTTGCCGACCAAGCATTGGCTACCTATCAAGGCAAACAAATAATGGTAACCGTAAAAGGCGTAGCCGAAAACTTCGACTCGCTTACCAACATCAGCCATATACTAATAGGCGATGGAACTTTCAAACTGCATATTGCCAACTTAGACTATGGTATCTTAGGTATTGGCGTAGCACAACAGCTAAACACGGGCATCGACTGGAAAAACTATCTACACATATATGCACCACAACGAAAAGGACAATACGATGCATCGAACCCTATGAATGCCTTCGTGGCAGACTCGCTACTATCGCCAAAAAGCATATTCCAAGTAAAGCAAAACAAATACGACAACAACTATATTATTACATCGCTACCATTCGCACGACGACTCTTCAACAGACAGGGCGAAATTACATCGCTAGAACTACGTCTCAAAGCGGGCGAAGATATCGATAAGGTGAAGGGGGAAATAGAACACATTGTGGGCAACCAACTTGTGGTAAAAGACCGCTACGAACAACAGGCGGATACATTCAACATTATGCGCATAGAGAAACTCTTTGCATACGCATTTCTCACTTTCATTCTAATGGTTGCATGCTTCAATATCATAGGGTCGCTATCTATGCTAATGATTGATAAGAAAAACGACGTACAAACATTGCGCAACTTGGGAGCCTCTGATAAACAAATAAATCAGGTGTTTTTGTTCGAAGGACGTATGATTTCGGCTGCAGGTGCCATAATTGGTATTGCCGTCGGACTATTTTTATGCTGGTTGCAACAAACTTACGGATTAGTGAAACTCGGCAATCAAGCAGGAAACTTCGTTGTGAACGCCTATCCCATTAGCGTACACCCATGGGACATTGTAGCCATATTTGCCACTGTTATTGTTGTGGGGTGGATAGCCGTTTGGTATCCTGTGCGATATATGAGCAAGCAACTCACAAGGTAGCAATACCACAAACACATTTGCGCCTGCTTACGAATATAAGACAAATGTTTCTGCAATTCTACTTTTTTTTATACCTTTGCAGTGCATTTAACGACAAATAGTAATAGCAAAAACAAAATATAGCAATATTACTACACAACAACCCATTTGGCGTTAAAGCGGGATGTAGCGCAGTTGGTAGCGCACTACGTTCGGGACGTAGGGGTCGCTGGTTCGAATCCAGTCATCCCGACAACACAAAAGGCAAGCGAAAACAACATCGCTTGCCTTTTATTTTTATCTAAATCAAACAAACAAACCACAACAAACAGCCTCTTATTCAAACCAAACATATAGCCTCTAACCCACAACACACTGTTAGAGTAGCAACAAAATGCTCTTCCATTGCACAAATTAAAAAAACTTTGCAACAAAAATATAGCCAACACAGTTGTGTACACTCAACACATTCGCCCAACCCTCACAGTCTCTTCTCTCCGCTCCCCCCCACGTTCACAATAGTTACACAACATTCTCACTATAGTTGCGTGTCGTTCCCACTATGGCTGCGCAATATTTTCACACGCACCAAATAGTTTTATTTACACATAAATAAAGTTTTACTTACACGTAAATAAAACTCTACTTACACGTAAATAAAGTTTTACTTACACGTAAATAAAACTCTACTTACACGTAAATAAAGTTTTACTTACACGTAAGTAAAACCATCTATTGCGTATAACATCATCGCACACTCATAATAGAAACAGAAAACAAATATGTACGAACAATTGCGCACACACATCGCCATACCACATATAGCAAATAAATCAGCCACTAAACACAGTGCAAACAACCATTATATACGCTACCAACAACAACCGTATATGCTGCAAACACCAGCCGTAGGGGCAAATTTATCGTGCCCGCATATACATTCACAACCACGAAACAACAACAAACACACACGAACACAACGAATAACCAACCACGAAACAATAAAAAACATACACGGGCGAGATAAATCTGCCCCTACGCCTAACGGAATGTACACCAACCATTCGTGGAATGTACGCAACACATTTCATAATTATCTGCAACACATTTCGCAAAATATTCGATGTAATATAATAGACCGATACCCACCGTATACACTAAGAACACCCACCGTATACACTAAGAACACCCACCGTATACGCCGATTTATCGTGCCCGCATATACATTCACAACCACGAAACAACAACAAACACACACGAACACAACGAATTCCCAACCACGAAACAATAAAAAATATATACGGGCGAGATAAATCTGCCCCTACGCCTAACGGAATGTATACCAACCATTCGTAGAATGGACGCAACACACATATATATAAAAAAATGTGGCAACGACTCACGTCGCCACCACACTAAATAGATTAACTAAAAATAATGCTTATTTATTTTCTGATGTATTATCATTATCAGCCTCGTCGTCGAAAGAGAAATTATTCTCTTTTGCAAGTCCTTCGTTTTCACCAACCGAATGAGAACTAACTACAAATTGAGCAATATTGTCATCGGTTACCAATTCTACTGCTTTAATGTCTGGAGAAATATATGCCTGTTTCATTTTCGTTTATTTTTTATTTTATAACTTTCTTACCATTGATAATATAAATGCCGTGAGTTGGATTTACTACGCGACGACCCTGCAAATCGTAAATAACATCTGCATTAGGTTTTGCATTTGGCGCAACAGTGCTTATTCCTGCGGCTTCGGTTGCTTCGCGTGCACCATCAAAGTCTACAATAAAACTCTTAGCTCCACGAGCAATAGACTCTGGCAAACGCAATCCAGCCTGATGAGCACCAATCTTCATAGAAGCACCATTACGAGAGCCTTGTTTATAGAAACCTAAACCCTGGTCGCCATTAGCAAGCACATAATATTTGTAGCCAGTACCAGAAAACTCTTGTTCGGTAGCAGTACCAATAAGAAAATTAGTAGAAATAGTTTCTTCTGTACCTGTTTCGTTCGCACGATATACAATAGTGCTACTTGGTGTTCCTTTCAATATAAAACCAGTTTGTTTTGGAATAATCTTGCCAGCAGCGTATGCAACAACATTCGCTTGGTCTGGATTAGCAATGTTTCCACTTGGGGTAGTTCCTGTTATAACGTATGCAGTGCAACCAGTAGGAACTACAAAGTTTTCGTTTTGCAAATAGAACGTTCTATAGCCTGTACTACCAACAGCAACTTCTTCACGATATTTGCCAGCATAATAACTCCAATCCGTATTTGTTTCGTAAGCGTTGGTAGCATCAATAGGAACAGTTACTGTCTGAACTTCTGTACCAAGAAGGTCTGCCATTGTCGCCCCCACAAAATAAGTACCTCGTGTAATTGTCGCTGGAGTAGGATTTAATAAAATCACCTTTTTATATTTGGGGGCACTTGATGTGTAATCAAACGGATGAATATCAATTTCACTTAATAGAGGGGGAAAAGTTATCTCTACATCAGCCGCATCATACATTAATGCGCTTTCACCAATCTTCTTTAAGGTTTTTGGAAAAACCCAATCTTGTTTCAGCTGATAATTTTGATTAAACGTTCGTCTATCTAATATCTCTATTTGTGTATTTTCAAGTCCTACTATTTCTTCCCCAAAATATTCTTGCATATATAAATGCTTCAAAGTTGTGGGCAAATGTAGTCTTTTATTAGAAGCGAAAAGAAAGGGGGTACTGAAATGAAAAACATCACCCATATACTCAATACCTTCTGGAACATAGAAATCTTCGGCATCATTACTCAATAAAGCTCTATCCCCTATACTCTTTACTTCATATTCTATACCTGTTGCAGCATTTGTTACCTTCGTAGGTATTGTAGTTAAATGCTTATAGCCTGGAGTTTCGTAACCAGGTTCTTTTGCTTCAAATTCTACATAATGTTTCGCAGCATCAGTAATTTTAAGATAAATTGTTACTCCATTGTAGTCTGCTGTAAAGTCATAATTCTGTGTTTGTGCCTTAATGCCAACTACAAAGAGGCACAACAATAAAAATAATAAAACTCGTTTCATTTAATCTTATTTTGAATTAATAAATATAATAACTTCACCCATTTGTCTTTCGTAAACGTCAACGAAAGGGCACACAAAAAGAACAAAGGAAACTTTGTGAAGTCCTTTGTTTACCATTGTCTGTACAGCACGCATTGCATGCACGTACAAGAAAATTAAAAAAGATGTTAGGCTTAACCTATATATATGAGAGAGAGAGAGAGAGAGAGAGAGAGAGAGAGTATACAATTATTTGGAACTACCAAATAATTTGCGTACTTTTCTTTATCTTTTTTATTCTTTAACAACGTAGCAGTATTTACAGCAAGGTGCTCTATATTCTTTATAGAGCCAAACGCATTTGCACCATTATTATATAAGGCGCAAAACAGTGTTTCAAAATATCTGCTTGTTAGTTTCACTTGTTAAATCTATTTTAATTCGGGGCAAAGGTAATAAGATTATTTAAAAATAACAAGAAAACAAGAAGAAAAAACTAAAATATTATAAAATAAAGGATTTTATAACCTCTCCTTTATAGGTATTTATGTGCACTTCTATACTGTCGCCTTTATGTGCAAAGGTGGTTGGAATGCTAACAAAAGTGCGCACTGTGTAGTATTGAGGAACATTGTTTTGCTGGTGTAGCAAACGTAGTGTATATTTGTTTGTTCCGCTTACCGACGATACTACATTTTCTAAACTTACGCCTAACGACTGTTTATTTTCTGTGCTCTTACCCGTCTTTAGAGCCAATTCAAGATTAATATACTTTCGTGTTTTGGCTATCCAAGCACTGGTAAAGCCCATTGGATCGGGTGTATTTGTGGTATGCGGTTGTTGCGACACTGGCAGAACATAAACTTTAGAAATAGCTATGGGCACAACTTCTAAGTTGTTTCTATTATAATATAGTTGTGCCCTATAGGTGGTATCTGCCTTTGTTGCCCATTTTGCACTTAAAGCCGAATGCAACAAAAGAGTATCGCCATCGTCAGTAACAGCCGAAACAAAAGCAGCATTGGTATTAGTAGTAGCCTCAACAAAGTCGGACTGCAGATAAGAGTATTCCGAATCGCCCGTTTTAAAACTATCGTTAGTACAAGCTACCAACAGAATGACGATGAGGAACAAAAAGAAGAACAATTTACGCATTAGCTTTTATATAGTTGCGAGTAGGGTTGGCATACATTTCCAATAGACGTTGGCGCAAATATACTTCGTCTTTACCTGGGAGTGTTATTTTTGCAAGTTGTTGTTCTATATAAGCATCGAATTTTGCTTTATCATCGTCAGTATACTTATTAGCGTAAGTTGTGGTGCCCTCAAGTTCGTCTAGTGCAACATAATTGTTGGTATAAAGACGATAGTTGCGGTGTATTTCTTTATCTATATGTTCACAAATGGCATCTAACAGAGGACCGTTTGCCATATTTGCATTTTTCAGTGAGTCTAAATATGCGTCAATACAAGGAGCAGCGTGATAATGAATAGAACCTTTATAGCCCATTATGCCAGTTTGCATACTGAGAACATCGTCCATAGATGCTTTTTTCCAATTTGCATTATCGCGTTTTGCTTGCATTTCTGCAGCCTTTAGATAGTCGCAAGGGTCGTATTCGTAAGAAATAGAAAGTGGAACGATATGGAATTGCTGAAGTCTTTCGAGCAATGTACCTTCGGCTCCCAATGCAAACATTTTAAGAACAGACTTTTGTGTAAGGTCGTTAGAATCTTTAGCACGCCCTTCTCGCTGTGCAATCCATAGATTTTCGTGTTTCTCTTTGAGAGCAAACACCATATAGCGTGCCATCTTTATGCTTGCCTGCATAAGTTCGCGAGGAGTAAGACCACGCTTTACAATGAAACTCTTGTTAAGTCGTGCTAAGTCGCGTACCCACGGTAACGATAAAAGATTATCGCCAATAGCAATTTCGCAAGTAGTGGCAAAGCCATTATCTATTAGCAACTTTGAAAGAAAAGCAGAATCGAGTACAATATCACGATGATTACTAACAAATGTATATTGCTTTGTGTTATCAATCTCCGATGAGTCCATATCACACCCCGTACTAGCCTTATCTATGAGTCCTTGCAGAAAATGATAGGCAAAAGCTTTCTGAAAATCAAGGCTGGTTTTACATTGGTGCATCTTCTGCGAAATAGCATCTATAGGAACACCAGGATAAAGATAGTTTAATACTTGTTGGAATTGTTTGTTTGCAAGCAAGCGATTGTAAACTTCGGGTAGTTCTTCAGACTCAAATGGTCGTATATCGTCAAATTCAGAAGGTGTTTTCATAACCTATTATATTTATGTGTTAGCTATTTTTAAACAGTTGCTATAAACAAATAAAGGTGCAGAGCCATATTGGTCTACACCTTATATTATATAACATATTTAGAATTGGTTTTCTACTATATCGCTTAGTACATCTTTTATGTCAAGTCCAGCAGCTTTCACTTGTTGTGGAACAAAACTTGTAGCAGTCATTCCTGGAGTGGTATTTACTTCGAGCATATTGATAACATCGTTTCCATTGTTATCTTTTGTAATAATATAATCGATACGAATAATACCATTTGCGTGCAGAATATCGTAGATGTGAGAAGTAACTTCTGTTACCTTTTCAGCCAATTCTTTGCTAATACGAGCAGGAGTAATTTCGTCTACCTCGCCATTGTATTTAGCATTATAATCGAAAAACTCGTTGCTTGTAACCACTTCTGTGATGGGGAATGGAACCGACTTTTCTTTCGTTTTATATATTCCTTGTGTTATTTCAACACCATCAAGGAAACTTTCTACCATAACTTCTGAACTTTCCATAAAAGCCTTACGAAGTGCTGGAGCTAATTGGTCGGCATTCTTTACTTTTGAAACACCAAAGCTACTACCATCGGTTGCTGGTTTTACAAAACATGGCATACCTATTTTCTCTGCTATTTCTTTTTCGTTGTATGCATCGCCAATACGAAGCAAAATACTTTCAGAAACATGAATGCTATATGATTTCAAATAACGATTCAGCACAAACTTATCGAATGTGAGTGCCGATGCCAATACATCGCATGTAGAATAAGGAATATTTACCAGCTCAAAATAGCCTTGCATAATACCATTTTCGCCTGGACGTCCATGTATAGTAATATATGCATAGTCGAAAAAGATGGTCTGACCATTATTGTTAAACGAAAAATCGTTTTTATTAATAGGTGCAGTGTGCCCATTATCGAGGTTTACATGCCAATCTGTTCCTTTTACATCGACTATATAAATATTGTAACGTTCCTTATCGAAGAAGGAATACAATCCTTGTGCAGAACGGAGCGAAACATCGTGTTCTGAAGAATCGCCACCACAAACGATGGCTATTGTACGTTTCATATCTTTCATTCTTATTACTTATTTTTAATTATGCAAGAAACTCACGATAGTTCTTGTTTACCATTTATATAATTTCGCCACTTCTCTATTACGTTTGCTAAATCATTGGGAAGTTCGCTTGTAAAGTCCATTTGCTCTCCAGTATTTGGGTGAACAAAGCCAAGTGTTTTTGCGTGCAAGGCTTGTCGGTTACACAACTTAAAACAATTTTGTATATAGGCTTTATATGTACTAGAACGCTGTCCTCGCAATATTTCTGTGCCGCCATAGCGTTCATCTCCAAAAAGTGGGTGTCCAATATGTTTCATGTGTGCCCTAATTTGGTGTGTTCGACCTGTTTCTAATACACATTCTATCAGAGTGGTATAGCCAAATCGTTCCAAAACTTTATAGTGCGTAACAGCAGGTTTCCCTATACTCGAATTAGGAGAAAACACCTTCATACGTAGTCTGTCCTTTGGATCGCGCCCAATATTTCCTTCTACTCGTCCTCCGTTCTCTGTAAAGTTCCCCCAGACTAATGCAACATAGCTACGATGTGTTGTTTTATTAAAGAACTGTTTACCAAGATTTGTTTTTGCATCAGGAGTTTTAGCTATTAAAAGAAGTCCACTTGTATCTTTATCAATACGATGAACCAAGCCAACAGCAGGGTCGTTTGGATCGAAATTCTTTAAATCGCGCAAATGCCAAGCTATAGCATTGATAAGTGTTCCGTGAAAATTTCCAGCTCCAGGGTGCACAACAAGTCCCGCAGGTTTATTTATTACCATAATTTCGTTGTCTTCGTAAACAACATTAAGTGGTATATCTTCGGCAACAATTGTATTATCGTGTTTCGGGCAGCCTAACATTAGAGTGATAACATCGTTAGGTCGAACCTTATAACTACTTTTTACTGGCGTTCCATTAACATAAATGCTACCAGCTTCAGCAGCTTTCTGAATACGATTACGGCTAGAATTAGGCATTCGTTCGAATAAAAACTTATCTATCCGTACAGAACCTTGCCCACTATCTACCACCATTCTAAAGTGTTCGTAAAGTTCACCCGTATCAGTTGTTATCTCATCTTCGTCTAAAAGATTGTCAACTAAATCTTCATTAAAGTATTCTTCGTTGTCTATCATACCTTACTCTTTATTCAGTTGGCTTTGGTGCATTCTGGTCAGGCGGTAAAGCTGGCGATTTTGGTGGAACAGAAGGAACCGTACGTGGAGTAGATTTACTTTCTTCTTTTATTTCGTTTCCATTTTCATCTACAGGAACTTCCACCCAATCATAATACTCTTCGTATTTAGGCTCTTCAACCTCTACATCTTCATATCTACTTCCCGACTGATTTATAGTATCGTTTGCATTACGTGTTCCATCGCCCACTTGTAATACTATTACGGCATCGTTAGGAATCCGATCTCCTGCCTGTGCAGGCTTTCCATTTACCAAAACGCCATAAACCCAGTCTTTTTCTCCAGGAACATATTCAGGATCGCCCACTTTAAAACCCATTGAAAGTAATTCTGCTTGCGCTTCTCTAAGAGAACTATTATCTGCCAAATCTGGTAAAGGTAATGTTGGCGCACTGGCAGCATTAATAGTTACATATATAACGCGTGTAGATTTTACACGTTTCCCGCCAGCAGGTGTCTGTTCTAAAATACAATCGGGTGGTAAGTTTTTTACGTATCCTGTATCAGAGACTTCAATTGTCAATCCTACTTTATCCATAATATCGAGCGCATCGTCGTATTGTTTATGAAGTACATTTGGCACAACGATAGACTCGCCCATGTGGGTATAATAGTCAATTCCATATCGCACACCTATAAAAAGTATTGTTACGAGAATTACTATTGCGAGGACATTTCCCCAAATATAGGTACTAAAAAAGCTGTGGACGAATCCCTTTGACGTCATTTTTATTATACTATATATCTTATTATGGGCAAAGTTAAATAAAAAAACGGAAAGAAGCAAAGAATAGTCTCTCCTTCTTTCCGTTTCTAAGTCAATTTTCTATAAGCCTTTAGATTACTTTCCGTGATGTTCGTCAGACACAGTAAGTTTCTTACGACCTTTTGCACGACGAGCTGCCAAAACACGGCGACCATCTTTTGTTGCCATTCTTTCACGAAAACCGTGTTTATTTACACGACGACGGTTGTGAGGCTGAAATGTTCTTTTCATTGTTATATATTCTTTTTATGTTATTATGCAAAATAAACTCTACGTTGAGACACAATCTCACGTTATGGGTTGCAAAATTACTTATTCTTTTTCAATTAACCAAGAAAAGGCTGTTTTTTAGCTGAATAATTTATGTTTTTTTCCATATTTTGCTTAACTTTGCAGCGCAAAGCAAATTATCCCGTAACAAATAAATAATAAATATAAATAATAGATTATGATTAATTCACAAGAAATCAAAATCGGGACATGTATCCGTCTTGATGGAAAGATTTGGACTTGTATTGACTTTCAACATAGGAAGCCGGGTAAGGGTAATACGGTTATGATTACTAAACTGAAGAATGTTGCTGATGGTCGTGTATTAGAGCGGACATTCCAAGTAGGTTTTAAACTTGAAGATGTTCGCGTTGAACGTCGTCCGTACCAGTATCTTTATCAAGACCCTACTGGATATATCTTTATGAATCAGGAAACTTTTGAACAGATTCCTATTCCTCTCCACCAAATTACAGGAGCTGACTATATGAAAGAAGGCGACATAGTAGAAGTTGTTACAGATACTTCTGATGGAACTATCCTTTCTGCCGAGATGCCTGTTAAAACTGTATTGAAAATTACACATAGCGAACCTGGAGTAAAAGGAAATACAGCTACAAACGCTACAAAACCTGCCACATTAGAGACTGGCGCTGTAGTTAGAGTTCCACTCTTTATTAACGAAGGCGAAACTATTCAGATTGATACACGCGACGGAAGTTACTTAGGTCGTATAAACGCATAATACAACAAAAGGACAAAAAGTTGAGAAAACAACCCAACTTTCTGTCCTTTTTTCTTTTTATAATACCGCATAATGCACCAACCTAACCTAAGTATTATGAAATACAGCATTATTGTTCCCGTTTTTAATCGTCCAGACGAAGTAAACGAACTTCTATCTAGTTTGTTAGGTCAGACTTTCACTGATTTTGAAGTTATAATTGTAGAAGATGGTTCACAAAAAACATGCGAAGAGGTTTGCAGAAAATATTCAAATCAACTCGATTTGCATTATTTTATGAAACCTAATTCTGGTCCAGGACAAAGCCGAAATTATGGTGCTGAACGTGCAAAAGGCGAATACTTACTAATATTAGATTCTGACGTTGTATTACCCGAGGGATATTTAAGTGCTATTGAAGAAGAACTTAAACGTGAACCTGCCGATGCTTTCGGTGGTCCTGACGCTGCCCACGAATCATTTTCTGATACTCAGAAAGCTATTTCATACTCTATGACATCGTTTTTTACTACGGGTGGCATTCGTGGTGGCAAAAAAAAGTTAGACAAGTTCTATCCTCGTTCTTTCAATATGGGCATTCGTCGCGATGTTTATATGAAACTTGGAGGTTTTTCTAAAATGCGTTTCGGAGAAGATATAGACTTTTCTATCCGTATTTTTAAAGCTAATAAACGTTGTCGCCTCTTTCCAGATGCATGGGTCTGGCACAAACGCCGTACCGATTTCAGAAAATTTTATAGACAAGTGTACAATTCGGGGATTGCACGCATAAACCTTTATAAGAAATATCCAGAATCGCTGAAACTAGTTCATCTGCTACCAATGGTATTCACCGTGGGTATTATATTCCTTAGCCTACTTTTTATTATCGGTCTTTTCGTTTCGCTCGTGCCATCGGTTTCTTATTCTTCAAAAACTGTGGGTTTATCTTTTTGTATATGTGCTATTGCCCCTATCCTACTCTATTCACTCTTAATCTTGATAGATAGTACTATTCAAAACAAAAGCATAAAAATTGGCTTTCTTAGTATTCGCGCTGCTTTCGTGCAACTTATGGGCTATGGTTTCGGATTTATTGAAGCATGGTGGAAACGTTGCATAAAAGGCAAAGACGAATTTGCTGCTTTCGAGAAGAATTTCTATAAATAACAGCAAACACAATGGAGATAACAAAACTAACCATTGATAAATGGGCAGAAGAAGATCGCCCACGCGAAAAGCTAATTAACTTTGGAGCTGAAACACTTTCTAATGCCGAACTTTTAGCTATTCTTATTGGTTCTGGATCAACACGCGAAACAGCCGTCGAACTTATGAAACGAGTGTTAGCAGATTGCAAGAACAATCTTAATACTCTTGGAAAATTATCTATTACCGACCTTACAACCTACATGGGTATAGGCGAAGCAAAGGCTGTAACTATACTTGCCGCATGCGAATTAGGAAAAAGACGACAGGCATCTGATATTGAAAAACGTCTAAATCTTAATTCGGCTATCTCTATATACAACTATATGTATCCAAAAGTTCAAGATAAAGATATTGAAGAAGCGTGGATTTTATTGTTGAATCAAAAGTTAGACCTTATAGAAGCTAAATGTATTTCGCACGGAGGTATTACTGGAACTGCTATTGATATACGTATAATTTTAAAAGAAGCATTACTAAGAAATGCTACTGCTATTGCTTTATGCCACAATCACCCCAGCGGAAATCCTCGTCCCAGCAGAGAAGACGACAATATTACTAACAGTTTAAAGAAAGCTGCCGATACAATGCACATTTATTTTGTAGACCATGTTATAGTTGCCCAACAACATTTTTATTCGTACCGCGAAGAAGGAAGAATATAATAAAGGTAGGTTCTAAAAGACAGACCAACGTAGAATTTTGAGAACATGCCTAAACACGCTTCTCCAGAATCTTATATTACAATGTTCTTATTGTAAGCGACTCTCCTATTCTACAATTTAAATCCAAATCGGTTGTAAGAAGATACAATTACCTTAACAACCAATTTGGATTCAAGAAAAAACTATCGCACCACTATCTTATTAACATAGCCATTTATAGAAACAATATATATACCTTCTGATGGCAATTCTAAAACAATATGCGAAGAAGATACAAGGCTGTTTGCTATTTTTGTCCCATTAACCGAATATACAGACAGAGTCTCACCTAAAGGAGCATTGTCTATAATAACCTGTCTTCCAGATACACTAATACCTACATCTTTGTTCGATACCTTGCCTATTCCTGTCGGATTAGTTACGCTCAAGACATTTTTAGAATTAACTACAACATTGCCATTTGCTGAAATAATACTTCCTGCTGGAATTACTATATAACAGCCCTCGTGTGGCACTTCTACTCCACCGAAATTACAAGAAACAACCCATTGTTCTTTCTCTTTAGTCAATACAGGCGTAGCTTCTTTAATCAGTTTGTTGTTATTGCCAAATAGTTGTATCTTGGCATTCGGCGAAAGCATTATTGGCTGATTATAGAAAAAACGAACTTCGTTAAGCACACCATCTTTATTATCAAGAATGTTGCACCCTACATAGTTTATTGTCTCCATAGGTTCAGTATATCCGCCTACAAAATCTACTTTTGCTTCTTCATTCGTTATGTCGGTGCGGAATCTTGGTCTCAGACTTCCTTCGGGCAATACAAGCGAATAGTGCACTCCTTTCTCAAAGTTCATCTTTTCTCCAAAGTCAGCATAGGCTTGACCTAAGTTCCAATCCCAACCTACATTTGCTTTAAATGTTCTCACCGGGAGCCCCTCTCTATACAATGTCATTTCTGGTTCTCCAATAGGTTCTGTTTCTGTTTCAAAATAGAAACATATAAGTCTTTCTGATGTTACCGTAGAACCATCTTTAACAGAACAATATTTTCCTTGAATCTTTGAAGGGACTGTAAAGCTAAATTTAAGATTTTCAGCTTTCATCGTAGGATTACTTTTAAGACTAATTGTACCTGATGGAACTTCCAACTGATAAGAGCGACCTTTGGGAAGAATAAGTTTATCGAAAGAAATAACCGCAATACCCTGTTCTTGATAGGTATCAGATTTAATTGTACCGGTTGCTACCGTCTTACCATCGCAAGTTATCAGGGCTTTTGCATCTTCAGCAACTGTAATTTTACCTGCAAAATAGATGTTAGTTACATTAAGCGGTTCATATACTCGCTTATTTTCAATAGTACAACTCGTCGGAGTTAATATTTCATTACCCTCCGCAAATGTTGGTATTGCGAGCATACATAGCCCGATTATACAAATGAGTAAATGTTTTTTCATACCAAACTCCTTTCTTCTAAATGATTAATTAATAGTTCATCGATTGAATTAAATATGCTAAATAATTTTTACCAATGGTATAATTGTTTTCTTTTATTGCAAAACATTACTTGACAATTATCCTCCGTGTACAAACCAATTTGCCTTGCTTTGCCAAGGCGCAGATGTATATGCCCTTTGAAAAGTGAGGTGTCTCAATGCTCTTTGTTGTAACTGTGGAAGAGAGAATCTTCTGCCCGCATACATTCAGAATATCAATATGGTCGCAGTTTTCTATGGAACTTAATTCTATTGAACCATTACGGTATATTACGTAGATATTTCGTGTATATGCAATATCGTCAATCCCGGTTTCTCTGGGATTGATAACAGGTCGAATGGGGAGACCGATTGTTCTTATGCTAGATCTTCTGCCAACACTGCCTGAATCGTAATCTATATCTTTGGCTTTCATTATAAGATCATCAGGATCTCCTTCTGCTCTATGGAGCGTTCCGGTCCAACAAGATCCTTTCCAATTCTGGTTACGATATGTTGTCCCTTGATATGTAGCAGCGTATCCGGCAGCAGGAAGAAACAGGGTGTTTTCATTTGCACCATAATGGAAGCGTCTGCCCCAAATGCCGTCCACTTCCTCCCATTTATTCCAGCAGAGTCTCACGAGTTCCCCTACCTCCTCAAAAGTAGGCAGGCGCCATCGTCCGCCCCATTTTACCCTCGCGGCATCGTATTCCGTCCCGCATATATCTTCTCCTATATTCGTGCATAAAAGATAACAACCTACCCCGGGAAGTTCTTTGTATCCTTCAAAGAATTTGTAATTCTCATCGGTGTATTCCTCTTTCGGCTCTGTCTCTCCCCATGCGAAGTAGTCTCCGAAGTCTGTGGAAGACTCAGCTCCGATGTTGCAGGTTGCCCACAGGGTTCCGCTTGGAAGCCCCATATCCACATATTCATGTCCGTCAATCACATTTGTCTGTGCATAAGAAATTGAAACGAACATAGTACTTAGTATAAATAACAGACAAAGTTTCAGCGTATATATCCCTCTGTTCCTCATATTTAGAGATTTAAAAAATATTTTTTTCATAGGAAGTAATTTACTTAAACATTGTTTCAGATTGTTATTGCAAATATATATTATAAATATTAAGAATTGAAAAAAGAAGTTGCATTTTACTTCTATTTACATTACTTTAACCAGAATTAAGAATAAATATACCAATAGGAGATACAATATTTTTTTAATGGTGAAATCTATCAAAAGAATTTTTTAGTATCTGTCTATAATTATAGAATAGAAAAATGTAATTATAAAATCAGATTTTGTAATTACAAAAACATTCATTCTTAATTATATTTTTTTTGTGCTGTAATCACGATTGGCAATTAGGCTGTTCAAAACCCAATATTCTAATGCTCAATAGAGATAAAAGCTTCGTTACACCTTATTAATATAATAACCTGTAAATTGCCAAGTATTTAACAAAAAGTGAAAAGTTGAAATTTTGTACCACGCATTTTTTATATAGTCGTCCCTTAAAAACTATATTTCAGCATAAAGCTTGTATTGACAAGCTCTATACTGATTCTTTTTATAAAGTACAAAAGAACTCTCATAGCTCTTTTGAAGTTATATGCTGCTGCAGATAATAATACATTGATAGCATCTCCTTTCATACCTTTATAAAAGTTGCGAGATAATCGGTGGTCTGCTTTAAGATGTCCTATTGTTGGTTCTATACCTGCTCGTTTACAAAATAGTTTGTGTTTCTTTCTCTTTTGGTAGTAGCTGTCTTTAGTTTTAGGAGTGTCTGGGATGAGTATCTTTGTCTGCCAAATCTGCTTTACACCTCTATACCCTCTATCTCCTGCTAACTTATCAA
>FLSK01003100.1_pt1 | contig 26047 bp, 20 predicted proteins | sample 1550541 | NCBI WGS metagenome assembly FLSK01 (sample SAMEA4031773, study PRJEB14383) | metagenome | biome: human; feature: oral; material: saliva | place: Philippines | collected 2014
CATATAAAGGTGGTGATTGATATATGGCAGATGCTAGTAAGCTAACAGAAAAAGAACGAATATTTGCAGATGAGTATATCAAGACTACCAATGCAACACAGAGCGCAATTACGGCTGGATATTCAGAAAAGACTGCAAGAAGTAAGGGAAGCCAGTTATTAACAAAAGTAAACGTGCGTAAATACATAGATGAAGTGATGCACGAACGCAGTAAAAATACAATTGCAACTGCTGATGAAGTCCTGCAGTATCTCACTAGGGTTATGAACGGCGAAGAAAAAGATGCATTTGGTTTGGATACCTCGATTGCAGATAGAACTAAAGCAGCCGAGTTGTTAGGTAAACGGCACATGCTATTTGCTGATAAGGTGAAACTTGATGCAGAAATAGAGATTGATATATCCGATAGGATGAAACAAGCAAGGGTGAAATCTGATGAAGTACAACAAGGCACAACTGATTGATGCGTTGGGTTCGTTCACTCATGATCCATTAGGCTTTGTTTATTTTGCATTCCCTTGGGGAGAAAAAGGAACACCGCTTGAAAATTTTGACGGCCCTGACGAATGGCAAGTTAAGACCTTTAAGAAAATAGGTGAAGAACTACGTAAAGGTAAGACTTTGGCCAAGGCAATACAAATAGCCGTTGCATCTGGTCATGGTATTGGTAAGTCCGCCTTTTCTTCATTGTTGATATTATTCGCTATTGCTACACATGAGAATACACGAGGGGTAGTTACCGCTAATACTGATACACAGTTAAAGTCTAAGACTTGGGCGGAACTCAACAAATGGTACAACTTGTTCATAGGTAAAGAGTTATTCACCTATACGGCTACGGCATTGTTTAGTGCTGATAAACAGTATGAGAAAACATGGCGAATAGATGCTATTCCGTGGAGTGAAAGTAATCCAGAGGCATTCGCAGGATTGCACAATCAAGGCAACCGAATACTAATCATATTTGATGAGGCATCCGCAATATCCGATAAGATATGGGAAGTAACAGAGGGTGCATTAACGGATAAGGAAACCGAGATTATCTGGTGTGTGTTTGGTAACCCTACACGTAATAGCGGTAGGTTTAGAGAATGTTTCCGAAAACATCGAAACTATTGGACTACATATCAAATTGATAGTAGGACTGTTAAAATCTCAAACAAAGCCAAGCTGCAAGAATGGGTAGATATTCATGGTGAGGATAGCGACTTTGTAAAGGTTCGTGTTAGAGGGTTATTCCCTAGTGCATCTGATACACAGTTTATATCCGCATCAATCGTAGACGAGGCACAAAAGCGAGTATATAAGCTTAATGATTTTATTAACCTACCGACAATTATCGGTGTTGACCCAGCGTGGACTGGTGGCGATACGTTAGAAATCGTAATGCGACAAGGCTATTCGATGAAGTGCTTGGCAACCATTGAAAAGAATGACGATGATATGCGTATGGCTAACCTAATAGCACAATTTGAAGATGAATACAAAGCAGATGCGGTGTTCATTGACCAAGGGTACGGAACAGGCATTTATAGTATCGGTAAATCGATGGGTAGACGATGGCGGTTAGTTGCCTTTGGTGGTAAAGCACCTAATGATATGTACCTCAATATGAGGGCGTATATGTGGGGCGAAATGAAAGACTGGCTAAAAGAGGGCGGTTCTATTCCACCTAATGACCAAGGGTTATATGATGATTTAACCAGCCCAGAGGCTATCATTGATAAGAATGGGCGCATCCAACTTGAAAGCAAGAAAGACATGAAAGAGCGTGGCTTACCATCTCCAAATAAAGGTGATGCATTAGCCTTGACCTTTGCGTTCAGGGTCAATAAAAAAGTGAATGTAGGGAGTAGGGTTCATGCTAATACAGAGTATGATCCATTTAAAAGATAAGGGGTGATTAAATGTGCATGAAAAATAAGATGCCTGATACACCAATGCCAGCACCAGCACCAACTGTACAAACGGATGATGCTACTACAACAACTGGTGAGGAATGGTATTCCAAGAAAAAGAAGAATAAGAAAGGCTTTGATAGTACTATCTTATCTACGGCAACTGGCACTAAAACAACATTAGGGGGTTAATGATGCAAGGTACTATTTTATCCACGCTTGCAAGGCAACCTACGGACAAACTACCGCAGAAGAAAGACTATAGCAAAATCAAAGCAAAGTTTAAGTCTATGTTCGATAATCGTCAGAAGTACATTTCGAGATGGAAAGATATTCGAGATTATCAATTACCTTTCCTTGGTGTATTTGATGATGAACAAGATCAATCGAAGGTCTACACAGATAAGATTAATAATGGTGTAGCTTGGGAAAGTTGCCAGATATTCGCTAGTGGCGTAATGAGTGGCATGACACCACCAAGCCGTAAGTGGTTTAAACTCACGTTAGAAAACGCTGAACTAGCTGCTAATAGTAAAGTGGCTGAAGTATTAGACGATAGGGAACAGATACTGTATGCAGTATTTGCTAAGTCTAATTTCTATAACACTGTACACCAAACCTATATGGAGTTGCCTTTTGGTCAATCGCCTATGTCAATCATGCCAGATGCAAAAGTAGGTGTGCGGTTTACATCATATCCTATTGGTACATACGCATTAGAGTGTGGCAGTAATGGTGATGTAAATACATTTGGTCGCAAGTATCGAATGACGGCAGACCAATTAGTGGAAGAGTTTGGTTATGATGCTTGCCCTGATAAAGTCAAACGTGCCTATGACGATGGCAAAGGTAATGCAAGTACTTTTGTTGTGTGTTGGCTGGTAATGCCTAACAAAGACCGCAACGGAAAACTAGGCAATAAGAATATGCCTTATTCCTCTATCTATTGGGTTGAAGAGAGCAACACCGATGAAATACTAAGACATAGTGGTTTTGAAGAATGGGCGATACCTATTGCAAGACACACTACTCATGATCTAAGCGGTTATGGTAAGGGGTGTGCATGGTTCGCACAATCAGATGCACAGATGTTACAACTGCTTGAAAAAGATTTAGTAACCGCTATTGAACTTGGTATTAAACCACCTATGAGTGCTACATCCGATGTTATCGGTAGCGTGAATTTATTCCCGGGCGGTGTAACGGAAGTTGATACAGGCGGTAAGGTTGAACCGATATTCAATGTAGGTATTGATGTTGCTAACGTACAAGCTAAGATACAGTTTGTATCTGAAAGCATCAAACGTGCCTATAGTGCTGATTTATTCTTAATGCTTGATAACCTAGATGCAGGACAAATGACTGCACGTGAGGTTATGGAACGTACACAAGAGAAGATGCAACAATTAGGTCCTGTCGTTGAACGCTTACAGAGTGAGTTTTTAAACCCAATCATTGAACGTACTTATGGCATCTTGGATAGGGCTGGAATATTTCCACCGATTGACGATGAAGTAGCGGAAATGCTGAATGGTTTAGATGTAAAAATCGAATACATCTCACCACTAGCACAAGCACAGAAAATGTCCTCATTGGTGAATATTGAGCAGTACTATGCATTCATTATGTCATTAGCACAAGGCAATGCTAATATCGTTCAGAAATTCAACTTTGAAGAGGCAGCGGACATTTATGGTGTAAATCTTGGTGTACCGATTAAGGTTATTCGTTCCAACGATGAGTATAAAGCACTTATAGAAGAACAAGCACAAGCACAACAAAAGCAAGAAGAACAAGCACAAGCATTACAAATGGCACAATTAGCACCTCAAATGGCTGGCGCTGCTAAACAAGCAACAGAGGCAGCCAACGACGGAAACCCAGTAATGCAACAGTTAATGGGTATGGGGGTGTAGATGAAAACAAAACAAGATTATATTCGTGATCGTGATATTGATGCACTTAACCACGTACTAAGCACAGAGCTGGGTAGGTGGTTTTTTTGTAGGCTTTTAGACCGCACCGACATATTGAAACAATCGTTTACTGGTAATTCTGAAACATTCTTCAACGAGGGAAAACGAAAAGTAGGTTTAGCCTACATGAATATGTTAGGACAGATTGGTGATGGTGTAGATGGTGTAAAGAAATATCATCAAGCACAACTTGAATATATTGAACAACAAAAACTATTTGAGGCATTAACAGAGAAAGGTGAACAACCATAATGGCAGATGAAATTTTAACTGGTACGAACGATAACACAGGTAGTACAGATGGTGGTACACCGCAAGATACGAATACACAAGACCAACAACAAGACACAATCTTAGGTGGCAGTACCGACACAAGCGGTAACCAAGAACCACCTGCAGAACCTATTGTGTATGATTTCACGAAAGCGTTTGATAGCGGTCAAGTAGACCAATTAATCGCAGATGAGTTTTCTAAAATGCTTAATGGCGTAGGTGCTACGCAAGAGCAAGCAGTAGAGTTAGCTAAATTTGGTAACAAGTATGCTACTGACCTTGTAACGGCTTACGAAACACAAAAGCAACAAGCATTAGCCGAGCAATACGAAAGCTACAAAGAAAACGCAATTAAAGAATTAGGAAATAAATTTGATGAAACTGTAGCTAAAGCAGGTGCAGGTATTGAGTTGATTGAAAAAACAATTCCTAATATTCGTGAAATTCTAGCTGAAAATGGCTTAGGTAATCGTATCGAAGTTATCCGTGTGTTTGAAAAAATCGCTGATGTGGCTGCAGAAGATAGTAACGCAGGTGGCGGTCAACCAACTGGCGGTACGCAGTCAGAAGAGGCAATCAGACGCAATCTTTATCCGAGTATGTTCAAATAAAAGGAGAAAATAATTAATGGCTACAATCGGAACACAAAACCCTACTTTAATTGATTTGCAAAAGCGAATGGATCCTAACGGAAAAGTCGCACAAATCATTGAACAATTAAACCAATCTAACGAAGTCATTCAAGATATGACAATGATTGAATGTAACGATGGTACATCAAACAAAACAACTGTACGTACTGGCTTACCAGATGCTACATGGCGTATGCTTTATGGCGGTGTTCAACCATCTAAATCTACTACAAAACAAATCACAGATACTTGCGGTATGTTAGAGGCTTACTCCGAAGTAGATAAAGATTTGGTTAAACTTTCCAATGATCCTGTAGCGTTCCGTGCTACAGAAGATAGTGCATTTGTAGAGGCTATGGGTCAAGAAATCGCACGTACACTTTTCTATGGCGATGAAACAACACCTGAAAAATTTATTGGTTTGTCCGCACGTTTCAATACATTAGACCCTAAGAAAGCTGAAAGTGCAAAAAATATTATTGATGCTGGCGGTACTGCTAACCTTGCATCCATGTGGTTAGTAGGTTGGAGTCCACTTACAGTACATGGCATTTATCCACGTGGTAGTGAAGCAGGCTTGCAGCAAGAAGATTTGGGCGAAGTAACAATCACTAAGGCTGATGGTTCTATGTTCCAAGGTTACCGCACTCACTTTAAACAAAATATCGGCTTGGCAGTACGTGATTGGCGCTATGTAGTACGTATCGCTAATATCGATATGAAAGCTATTAAGGAAGATATTTCCGCAGGTCCTAACTTAATTAACTTAATGATCCGTGCTGAAGAAAAAATGCAATCTCTTACAGGCTGCCGTCCAGTATGGTACATGAACCAAGAATTGCGTACATTCTTACGTTTACAAAAGAACAAAGTACATGGTTCTACAATCACAGAAGATATGGAAATGGGTAAAATGGTTACACGTGCTAATGGTATTCCAGTACGTAAAATCGATGCATTACTTTCCACAGAAGCACGAGTTACTGCTTAATTAATAGGGGGATAAACATATATGATTATTGATACTCAAAATACATTCTTTTGGAAAAAAGATATTACAACAAACACTAACTCCGATGTAATTATGAATGGTAATGGTGGCGATGCTGACCCTAACTTATTCCTTGTAATTCGCATCGACAAAACAGTAACTGGTACACCATTATTTAATGTGTACACTTCCGATACTGATAATATGGCTAATGCAGTATTGTTGCATGGTATCACTATGACTGCTAATGCTGCAGCTGGTACAGAATACAAAGTACGTTTGGCTAATGGCGGTAAGAAATACATCCGCATCAATGCTAACAACATGACTGGTGGTACTATCTCCGCATTCTTAACAAGTGGTATTAACATTAAATAAGGTGGATAACATGGAATACGTTGCAAAAGTAACCCTTTATCATAATACAAAGGGTTTAATTGAAGAGGGAAAAACAGTTGAATTTACAAAAGAAGAAGTAGCCGAATATGATAAAGACTACTTCAAAGATTTGTTTGAAACTGTTGGTGCAGAAGAAGTCGCAGAAGTAGAACCTACAGAAGAAACTGTAGAAGAACCTACACCAAAGAAACGTGGTAAAAAAGCGGAAGAAACTGCTGAATAATTGAACGAGGGGTGCTTATGCATCCCTCTTTTTTTATAGAAAGGTGGAACAAATGACACCTACTGATATTTGTAATCAAGCATTATCGCTTATCAATGCAGGACGAATACGTTCCATGACGGAAGAAACAGAACCTGCTAGACAATGTAGATTGCATTATGATCTAACACGTAAAGTATTGTTAGAACAGTTTGAATGGAACTTTGCACGAAAACGTGAACGAGCGGTACTATCTGAACACAAGATTGATGGTTGGGGTTATGTGTATGCATACCCTGAAAAGTGTGTTCGCATCTTGGCGGTCATTCCACAAGGTGAACGGTATCGAGCGGAAAAGCAACGTGAATATGATGTCTATTTGACTGATAATAATACCAAGTACATCGTATCTGATGTACCATTGATGCACATTGATTATGTGTACGATGTAACCGATGCAGATGTAATGAACCCTATATTTGTTAAAGCGTTGGTGTGCAAGATGGCTTCTGATTTAGCAATGCCACTAACTGGTAATAGTGGTTTATTTGACCAGTCCTACAAACTGTATCAAGCAGCAATACAAGAGGCAAAATCAATGAGCGCTAAAGAACGTAGATTGAATATGCCTTATGTGTCTAACTATTTGAAAGCAAGGAGTTGGTGATATGCAACCTATGTATATCGGACAAGTCGCATTTACTACAGGCGAAGTATCGCCAGATGTATCTAGTCGATTTGACCTTGAACAATATAAAAGTGCATTACTACTTGCTGAAAATGCAGTAATTAGACCTTATGGAGCGGTAGCACGTAGGCAAGGTTCACAGTTTATTGGTTACGCTAAACATAATGATAAACCAGTTAGATTGTTTGAATTTACTACCAATAAGAACCAATCTTTCATGCTTGAATTTGGTGAAAGATACGTTAGGGTGTGGCGAAATGGTGTATATACCAATGTTGAAGTAGCGACACCATTTGAGGCGGACATTGTAAGTGAATTAAACTGCATCCAAAGTGGCGATGTAATGTTCATTTGTAGTGGTAAGTACCCTATTCAAACGCTATCACGATATAGTGATACTGACTGGCGATTGGATGCATATAAGCTAACTGAACAACCTTACGATGAAATCAACACAGATAATGGACATACATTGACTGTTAATGGCGATACGATCACATCTACAAAAGACCTCTTCACACAAGACATGGTAGGTAGTGTTATCCAGATTGCTTACTACATAGAGGCGGTACACACTAAGTCCGCTGGCGAAGTGGTAGAGAAAAAAATTAGACGAGGGCTTGTACCACTTCAAACGGAAAAGATATATAACAACATCAATTACAATGTTAGTGCGTATAGTACTGATACAGAGTTATCATGGAAATTCACAACACATGGCACATGGGAAGGTACAGTCAAACTACAGATTTCTAACAACGATGGTCAGACTTGGAAAGACTATAGAACATACACATCTAAGAATGACTACAATGTAACCGATACAGGTAAGATAGAAACTGGTGCAAGGTTTAAATATGTATCAGATATTAAGAGTGGTTCTGTAAATTGCGACTTATCTATTATGCCATTTACTCAATATGGTATCGTTGAGATTAAAAGTGTAACCGATGCTAAGAATGCAAAGGTTAATGTTCTGAATGGTATTAAAGAGGGTGAGCCTAGTTACCAATGGAAACTTGGTAGTTGGAATAAAGGCAGGGGTTATCCTAAACTTTGTACATTCTATCAAGACCGATTTGTAGTGGCTGCTACAGATAGCAAGCCTAACTTTATATGGTTTAGCCGTACTGGTGATTATCCTAACTTTGGTGTTGAAAAAGTAGGCGGAACTATCACAGATGATAGTGCAATCACATTACCAGTAATCAACCGCAAAATGTATGAGATTAGGCATCTAGTACCAGCTAATGACTTAATCGTACTGACTAGCGGTAATGAATGGATAGTAGATGGGAGCAAGACTATTACACCTACTAACTGCTATTTGAAAACACAAACACAACGTGGTGCGTTAAAATGTGAACCACAGTTTATCGGTAATAGATGTGTATTCGTTCAAGAGCGTGGCGGTACTGTTCGTGATATGGGTTACTCTTACGAGAGCGACAACTACACAGGGCAAGACCTTACATTGTTTGTTAAAACATTGGTTAAAGGTCATGTAGCGGTTACAAGTGCTTATGCACAAGACCCAGACTCTATCATCTATTACGTAAGAGATGATGGGCAACTTAACTGTTTAACTTATATACCTGAACAAAAGGTGTATGGATGGTCGCATTTTATCACAAATGGTAAATACCGCTATGTTGAAAGCGTGGCAGAGGGTGAACAAGATACAATCTATTTTGTAGTAGATCGTGTTATCAATAATAAGAATGTTAAATGCATTGAACGTAGTATTCCATTGTACACAGAGGATAACTCCGATGTGTTCCTAGATTGCTATGTTAAAGTGGCTAATTCGATTAAGACTGATTACATCAACGCACCTCATCTAGTAGGGCAAATGGTAGACATAGTAGTTGATGGACAACAGATGCCATCCAGGGAAGTACCACCTACTGGTGTTATTAAATTAGATGGTAAAGCAAATGTAATTACTGTAGGTTTACCTTACACTACTAAAATCAAAATACCTAGCGTAGAGCAACAAATAAACGATGGTACGTTGCAATGCAGATTGGTAACTATATCACGAGTTGCGTTGCGGTTATATCGTTCATACGGCGGTAGCGTAGGTAGAACATTTGATGATGTAGACGATTTAATTTTAAAACCTAAAACGTTATTTACTGGTGATACTGTAATTGTGTTACCTAAGATAGCAACTAGCGTTAATACAAATACAGAAATCTGTATAAAACACTCAAAACCTTTCCCATTTAACCTATTAGCGGTTACGAGAGAGGTAGAAATTGGCGGTGGTTTCCCAAATGTTCATGGAATGTAAAATTTGCCCATCTAAGCACGTTTCATTAATTCGTGAGTTATATATCAACTTACGTTCGATAGATGCCTTAGAGGTTAAATATATCAATCGAAAAAATTCAAACTACGGCGAAAATGACTTTGTGAACGATATTCTTGGGGAAGATTATCAAAGTCGCATTGTTATTGATAATGACAAGCCGTTGTGTGTGTATGGGGTATCAAACACATCACTAAATGGGATGCATTGCATTTACTTTTTGGGGAGTAAAGAATTTGAACGTAGTTTAACACTACAAAAACAATTTTTGAGAGTTAGTAGAAATATCATTGGGGAATGGCTACAAACTAGGGAAGTACTTTTTAATTACATACACAAAGAAAATCACCGCACCATTAGATGGCTAAAGTCATTAGGTGCGGTTATTCATTACGATATTAACGATGGGGATATGATTTTATTCACATTGAGAAAGGGGGATGCGAATGTGTAACCCTATTGCATTAACGGCAGCGAGCATGGTTGGTACGTTGTTTACTCAACATCAACAGGGAAAAGCGCAAGCTGCAATGTATAACCAACAGGCAAGGGTGGCAGAGGCTAACGCACGCATAAGTGATCGCAAGCAAGAACAGATTGCAGACCAAGCCTTACAAGAACGAGATAAAATGTCCGATAAGATGCGACTTATTCAAGGGCAGAACGTAGCGGAAACTGGTGCTAGTGGTTTAACGATGAGTGGTACACCATTACAGTTGATGGCTAGTAGCTATGACGAATACAACAAAGACATTCAAAATTGGGAAACTAACAAGAATAACAGTATCTACAACGAATATCTTAACGGCATGAACTACCGCAATGAGGCAAGCACCGCACGTGCAGCTGCAAGTAATGCTAAATCACAAGCTAGAATGGCTATGTTAGGAACAATATTGAGTGGTGCATCTAGTATCTATGGACTTAAAGGTCAATATGGCGGTAGTAATATTAAATCTAATACAAATTACTACACACCAAATGAAAGTGCATTGAAAGCGGCTGGTGTATCAAATGTTAAGTTTGTTACAAGAGGTGCAGTTAGAAATAATAGGTGGGGTATTTAATGAAGTTAGTTAATTACAATGGCGAACAAAAACTAAATACCGTAAATGGTGGTGTTCAAGCTACTGGAAATGAATTAGCGTTTGGCGGTAATCAACAAGGCTTAAAGGGTGTAATTAATGCCATTGATAATATTAACGCACAGATGCAAAAGCGACTTGATGAAGATTTGAACATCGCCTATATGAACGCTGAAACAGACTATAAGAACAGAGTATCTTATGAACTAACAAACAAGGAAAACGGCATCTTGCATAAGGAGTTAGATGGTGCAGCTAATGCAACACAATTATTTAATGAAGCCGAACGTAACATTAGAGATGATGTGTTAAGTAAGTTACCTAATAACAACCGCTTGCGTGAGCGTTTTCTTCAAATGGTAGATAAAGACTATCATGCAAATAATATGCGTGTACAAGTGCATGAGCGTTCAGAACGTGAAAAGTACAAAGATGTAACATTCAATAACAATGTGAAATCATCTGAACAAATAGCGGTATTAGGTTATAACAACCCTAACATTGTATCTAATTCTCTTAACACCATTAAGAATAGTATTGAAACTATGTATGGTGATAGAGGTGAAGAGTTTGTAAAAGCTAAATATCAAGAAGTAGCAGACCGAGTAGGTGGTGCAATTATTGATGAAACAGTAACACGAAATGATATTACTGCAGGCCCACAAACAATCGCAGCACTACGAGAAATGGGTGTAAGTGAGGGTATATTATCAAAAGCAGCAGTAGCAATCGATAAGGTGAACACACAACAAACAATCGATAAACGTATTGTAGGCGATGTAGATACCTATGGTGAAGATGATGCAAGCATTGAAAAAGGTGCTGATGCATTTATTGCTAGTTTGCCTAAAGCAGGACAAGGGGGAAATTTAAATGTAGCTGCACTTGATAATGCAGTTAATGAACAGTTAGGTAAGCCATATCTACTTGGTGGTGATGGTGGCGAAAGTACAGACTGTGGCAAATTCACACTTGATGTATCCGCAAAAGCTGGTGTTACTCTTAATTATCGCACCGCAGATGGTCAGTACTTGCAAGCTGAACAAGAAGGTAAACTTATACATGATGTATCGCAAGCACAAAAAGGCGATTTAGTCTTTTGGCACGTTCCAAGTAATGAGGCTAGATGGGCAACTAGTGATGATCCGAGTGCAGTTAATTCTGACGATAAAGCCTATAAAGGTGTAACTCATGTAGGTGTTTATATGGGTGATGGTAAAGTTGCACAAGCTGGTAGCGGTGGTGTGTCTATTGTTAGTACTGATATATACCCAATAGTTGGTGTAGGTAAGTTTAGTGGTAGTGCAAAAGGATATACTGACGGCGAACTCTTGCAAAAACGAGAAGAATATATGAAAGCCTATAAGGTTGAAGTATCAAAACGTAAGAAAGCAAGGGCAGAGGCACTAGCAAGACAAAAAGAGGCTATCCAACTACAACTAATTGAAATGGGTAAGAATGGTGCATCTAGTGGTGAGATGGCTAATTTCTTAGATAACGCTATTGGCGATAATAAAGAACTTACATTGGCATTTGGTTCACAAAGAAATCAGTTTTTACGAGCTGACGAAAAAGAGAAACAAGCTGCTAACCAATCTTGGGGAATGAATGAGGTTAGGTCTATGCTTGGGAATAATAGACCACAAGAAGAAATCTTTAAATTTATTGATGATAACCATATAAACTTGTCATTAGAGCAATACAACTCATTGCGTAAAACTCTTAATGACCGTGATAACGGAACTGGTGATTATGCGCCAGAGTTAGCTGGTGTGAATTATGTTCTCAATGATAGTTTAGAGAATATGAATGAGCAACAAAAAGGGTTGGCAAGGATAGGCTTTAAACAACAGATGGGTGCGTGGAAAGCTAAGTTTGTAGCAGCCGAGGGAAGAGAACCGACAACTGGCGAGTTAGATTGGGCTGCACATGAAATAGCAGGGCAAACAGTAATTCAAACTACAAACGTAGAACACTTTTGGCAAAATGGAGATAATTATAAAACTAATACATCAATGGCTATATTGGCTGGTGATGGTGTAGTTGATTGGAAAGTACTTGGCGATACACACTATATAAGACTTTATAAGTCTAATGGTGATTTTGAAGATATAGATGAGGGTACATTCCATGCTAGGTATAATATTGAGGGATAGGTGAAAATATGTCTAATAACCCATGGAAAATAGAACAACAAAAAATCAACCCATTTATTAACAAGGATGGTGATCATGGAGAGTTAGGCACACCTGTTAATGGAGTTGTAGGTAATGCGGTAGATGCAGTAAAACAAGTAGGTAATGCATTAGGCAATTTAGCTGATGCACCTTATCTAGTTGATACAACTGGTAGCGGTAAGGATAGAACTTTACAAACCGTATCTACCATTGGTGAGGCTTTAAAGGAAAACCCTATTATAAATAACCCAGCCTTGCAAGCTGCATCCGCACGTTTTATTTATGCATCTAGTGATGCGGTAAAAGCTAATGCAGCATTAGACTATGCGAATAAACTTAATATCGGTGCTGATGTTATTTTGAATAGTGGTGAAACAGGGTTCACAAGAGCAGCATATCTTGCTAATCAAGTAGAACGTGGTAGAACTGTACAATCTCTATATGATGAGTACCCAGAACTTTACAAGGTTAAATATGGTTCACAGTCCGAGGCTATGTATAGCTTAGAGAATTTACAGTCTATCAAATCTACTCATGGGATATGGGATAGCATCCAACAGAGCGTATGGTCTATCAATGATCAGATGAAATTAGGTGATGTAGGTTATGAGTTATCTAACACTACTGACCCTAAGAAAATTGAAGAACTAACAACTGAAATTCAAAGACTACAAACTAACCTTTCAAATTATCGTCATGCAGACGGACTAGATGTAGCGCAAGCAGTAATTGGTGAAACTGCAGGTCAAGGCTACATGATGGCTAAACAAGGTGGTGTAGGTGCAGTTGCAGGTGCTGCCATTGGTGCGTTAGTTGGTGGTTTGGCTACAGAGGGTGTAGGTGCAGCCGCTGGTGCTGCTACTGGTGCTAAATGGGGTGGCGGTGCTGATATGGCACGCAATATGTACAAAATGTCATTTGGCAACAAGTACATTGAACTCATTCAAAAACGAGATGCAAATGGTAATCGTGTGTACACAGACCAAGAGGCTAATCAATACGCTATGTCTTATGCTGCTATTGATGCTGGTATTGAGTTTGCAGCAACCGCAGCTATGGGTAAAGCGTTTAAAGCGGTAGCACCTAAAGGTATGATTGCAAAAGCTATTAGTGCTGGTGTAGGTGATACAGTTAAAACCTTTGATAGAGGCATTGGAACAACTGTTGCACAAATGGCTAAGAACTCTATTAAAGCTGGTGTACCTGAACTCTTTGAAGAGGGTTTGCAAGATGTAAACGAAAAGGTACAACATAACCTAACACGCAAGGATAATGACTTAGAGGGTTATTATAGCGTAGGTGATATTGCTATAGGTTCGCTAGATGCAATGAAACAAGCATTGCCAGCAGTAGTAGGGTTTGGTGCTATCGGTGGTGCAGTAGGTGGTGTACGTACCGCAAAGGCTTTCCGTGATTTCCAAAAGCTAACACCAGAACAACAACAAGCAGCAATCATCGCAGAGCAAAACCGCAATGGCGCAGTCATTATGGATAATGTTCGTAAGGATAGTACAACCAATAAAATCGCAAAAGAAAACCCTGAACTATACGGAAAAATCGTACAAGCACAGGGCGATAAGGTTGGAGTATCAACTCAATATGTAGATGTAGCGGAATTAGTACAATCTGAAAACGGACAACTAGCAATTCGTGATATGGTAGATAACGGACTTGTTACACAAGAGGAAGTCAAAGCAGCTATTGAGGCGGATGCACCTGTTGAAATTCCTATTGGTAGCTATGCACAAGTATCTATGAACCTATCAGATGAAACAGTAGAGGCATTAAAACAAACATCCTATTTTACACGTGGCGGTATGTCATTGGCTACTTTAGAACGTGCAAAACAAGAAGTAGATGTAGCTAAATCTGTATTGAAAGATGATACATCTAAACGTGCAGAACGTATCAAGGATGATATTATCCGTAATGAATTTGAGGATGCATCTGATGTAGATCGTGAAGTACTTAATCAAGTATTGGCAGACCCTACAAACATTAAACGTAACTTCAATAATTTATTGCACACATTGAAAGAGCAATATAGAGAAACCTATGCAAGCGACTTTGACAATGCAGATAAATCTATTAATGATGCGGTAAGTACTGGTATTGAACCACAATGGCTAACTGATTATAAAGCTAATAATGGCGGTAAAGCACCACGTACTAATGCGGAACGTAGACGAGCAGCATATGAGTATAGCCGAGCGACTACAACTGCTAGTTTAGATGGTAATACTGATGCACTAGCACAATCTGATGCACATTTTGCAGATATGGAACATATGTTGATGCAAATCGAAAGTTTAGAGGCTATGAAAGATAAAGTCTTTGAATTGGCGAATAATGACATAGCGTTACGAATGCAGTTATCTAAAAGCGGATATGAAGTGTATAACGAAGTAGTCAAAGCTATTAGTGAAAGCACAAATAAAAAACAACGTGAAACTGCAAAAGCTAATGCATTATTGATGGCACAACACGCTGATATAATGGCACAATATATGCGACAAATGGGCAAAGGCGGTTATACTGCTATGGATTATTTCCGTGATAGCGTGCGTATCAACATGAATGCTAAGTATGACAATCAAAAAGGTTACAATCAAAATACAAAAGCAGTATGGGAAAGCAAACTTGATAAAGTATTAAGTGATTGGGCTAACAATGTAGATAATGCTAATAATATAGGAAGTAAAAAAACAATAGATATAATGGATTCACCATTAGTCTTTGACTTAATTAATCTTGACTTAAAAAGAATCAAAATTACAGGCGGTGTTTTGCATAAAATATTGCGTGCACCTGTATTTGATTCTAACGGTAAAAGAATTTTATCTGGACATAATGATACAGTTTCCATTGATATGTTGAAACAGTTACCTAATACCATTGCAAATCCATCTGCAATATTTAGTGCAGATAATGGCAAAAAAATTATCATTATAACTGAAGTAATTGGTTTAAACGGAAAGCCTATAATGATGCCGATATTATTGAACAAATATAATAATAGAGGTGATTATCATGTTGTACAATCTTATTATGCTAGAAATACCAATATAGCGTATTATGATTTGTTATTAGGTGGGGATTTAATATATATAAACAAAGAACGACTTAGTAATAATCCAAAAAACCAGCCACCATGGCTTGGGGGGATTAAACTAAGTCGTTCATTTATTAATAGTATACCAAACGAAAATGATTTAGACAATCTCCGAAAGAAACATAATTATCAGTATTATCAATCAGCATGGCATGGTTCACCACATGACTTTGACACATTTGATTTAGGTGCTATTGGTACTGGTGAGGGTAATCAAGCACATGGTTGGGGTTTGTATTTTGCTAAAGATAAAAAAGTGTCCAAACTGTATAAAGAGGTATTGAGTAAAGAACAAGGATCTAACAAAAGCAGTTTATTTAAAGTAGAAATACCAAATGAAACAGAGTTATTACCAGAACAATATCCTATTTCTGGATATAGTCGATATGTAAGAGATAGTTTGAAAAACGGATTACATAAAATGACAGAAGAACAACTGGAACGTTTTACAAGTCTATTAATTAAATATCACAAAGGATCTATTATTGGCGATGAATGGACGAATAAATACACACGCTTTATGGATGTAGGGTACATAATATCTGAACTACATAACAAAAATAAAACAATAAATGACATCAATAAAATTCAAAAAAGAAATGTTGATAGATTTTTAAAAACAGTAGGCATCGATGAAGATATTGACACCATAGCTAGTAACGATGAACTATTAAAAAATGTATATGAAAAGTTTAGAAATGAGTTATATCCAAAATATGAAAAAGAAAAACAAGTAGAGCGTGAACGTGAAGAACAAGCTATTTCGAGCGTTAAGACAGATGTATATGGTGCATTAGAAAAAACAAATATTGATGGTAAACAGCTGTATTCGTTTTTGTCTCATGCACTTGGTGATGATGAACACTTTAATCTTCATAATGTAAAAAATGCTAAAAAAGCTAGTGAATTTTTAAATAGTATCGGTATAAAAGGCATCTACTACGATGGCGAACAAGACGGACGATGCTATGTAGTGTTCGATGACAAGGCAATTAAAGTCATTGAAAAGTATAACCAATCTGTTAATGGCATGACCGAAATCATGAGTGATGGCGAACGTATCATTAGTATTTTTAAAACCGCAGATAGAAGTACATTCTTACATGAGATGGGTCATGTATTCTTTGATGATATTCAAAAATTAGCATCGATGGAAAACGCACCTGAGCAACTTGTAACAGATTGGAACAAGTTGAAAGAGTGGAGCGGTTGGGTTGATGGTGAAAACGTAGACAATACCAAAGCACACGAGAAATTCGCAAGAGGTTGGGAAAGCTACTTGCGAAGTGGTGAAGCACCAACAAGTGCATTGCAAAGAGTATTCCGTCAATTCTCCAAGTGGCTAACATACATTTATCGTAGCGTTCAACGATTAGGTGGTGAAGTACCATCTGATATTAAAGATGTTATGGCACGTATGATTGCAACCCAAGAGGATATTGAGGCATACGCAGAGCAACAACAATTAGAACAGTTTGAGAAAACCGAATTGTATAAGCAACTATCCGAGCAAGACCAAGCACGTATGCAGTCCTACATTGCAGATGTTAAGGAAAAAGCAAAAGAACGTGTGATGCGTAAACTCATGAAAGAACTTGATAATAGACCTATCAAGGAATGGGAGGAAGAAAAATATGCAATACAAGGCGAAATCGAAGAACGGTTGATTGAGCAGTATCCTATCTATAAAGACCATCAACGATACAACACATTTGGTGATAGTGCTTTTGAAAAAACACAATACAATTCTATTGAAGAGTTAGAAAAAGCGGAAGTAGAACAAACTGGTACTACATTTAACGATGCTATCAATCAAGAAATGGACAATGCGAAAGCAGAGTTTATGCGTGATAACAATGTAGGCAAAACCAATGAACAGATAGCAGAGGAAATCTTACTATCTACACAAGGTCAAATGAAACTCACCGAAGAAGAAAGTAAGATTATCCAACAATCTACTAATCGTGAATTGGCGAAAAACTGGGCATTATTAGAACGCATTCGTAAGTTAGATGCTAACGCAGAAAACATCGATACAGAGTTATACGAAATCGAAAAAGAGGTTAAACCTACTAAGTACGATGAGTTGAAATCTGATAAGAAAAAAGTAGATGCTGCGTTGACTGATACTACTAAACAACTAGAAAAAGCAGAAGAACGTATCAAACGCTTACAAGCTATGTTAAATAACCGCATCAACAATGTACGTTCTATCCGTGGTGCTGGACTTGGTACAATTTCAGACTACATGGAACGAGCAAGAAAAGAGTTAGGTGCATTGCCTATCTCTAATGCTATTCAGTTTAAAACGTATCAAAATAAAGCGGTAACTGCTGGTAAGAAAGCTGATAGAGCATTGGCGGTAGGTGATGTTGATAAGGCATTAGGATATAAGCGTGAACAGATGCTACAACAAGCAAGGGCAAGAGTAGCGTTTGAAAACTTTGAAAAGTCCAAGAAATTGCGATTGAAATTGAAACAACAATTACAACGTATGACTAGACCTAAAAACCCTATTGCTATTGAACCTAACATGAGATATTTCTATAATCACATGGCATATCAAATGGAGTTAACTAAGTATGATGGGTTATTGCCTGTTGATGGTTTTGATATGAATAGTGTGTTAGCTGCATTAGATCCTGATGTTGGTATTCTTAACCAACAATCAATGGTTCAATTAGAACCTTGGATAGTTGAAATGTTCTACTCTAAAACGCCTAAGCCATTCCGTTCTATCACCATGAATGAACTAGAAACGCTAGAAGAACTCATGACAGGGATGTACAAGAATGGTAGAAACGAATATGAGGGAACAACCATTCTTAACGATAAAGGCGAAAGCGTATCATTTGAAAATGCAATTCAAGATATTATCGGTGAAGCTACAGAAACTTTTGGTAAAGAAAGTGGCGATGTATTCAACAAACTCAATAATCAAACTAAGATGGATGCAGTAAGTGGTAAGTTGTATGGCTTCCATCTAGCCTTACTAAAAGTTGAAACATTCTTGCGTAGACTTGGTGGCGGTAAAAATGGGTTTGCAGTTAAATATATCTATGACCCAATAAGTCGAGCAACGCGAGCGTTTAATGAACGCAAGGAAGTATCTATGCGTAGATTGGCCGAGGATGTAGGAATATATTCCAAGCGTGAATTATTTGATATGCGTAATGACCATCTATACACAGTTGGTGAACTACACGGCTTAACCAAAGAGCAACTTATCATGATTGCCCTTAACTGGGGTACGGAAAGCAATAGACAACGTGTAATGGAAACCACAAAAGCAAATGAGGTTGAAATTGAACGTGCGTTCCAAGAACACATGACTGATAAGGACTGGGAGTTTGTAATTCGCACATGGGATCATATCAATTCATTCTTTGATGAACGTAGTCGAGTGCAAGAAGAACTCTATGGTAACCCATTAAAGAAAGTAGAGGGTTTAACATTTACCATTGGTGGTAGAAGCATTGAGGGGCAATATTTCCCTATCGTGTATAACCCTAAAGTAAATGCATCCGTTAGCGACAACCAAGTTGAAGATATTGCAAAAACTATGGTTAGTAGTAATGCAGTATGGGGTAGTGGCATGAGTGCTACTAAATCACGTTTAGATGTGGTTAAAGATAAATCACTATTGCTTGATTTTGATGTTATTCCTAATGCTATCACAGAGGCTATTAACCATGTAACTATGCGTAAAGCAGTAACTGATGTTAATAAGTTAATCTCTAATCGTGAACTACAAAACTACATTGTAGATAAGTTTGGTGCTGATACATATCAATTCTTACGAACTTGGGTTCGTGATAATTGGCAAGATGAACCAGCAAAAATGAGCGCAGTCGGAAGGTTATTAATGATGCTCAAGAAAAACACAACAACCGCAGTCATGGCTGGTAGAGTATCAGTAGCATTGCAAAATGCGTTGAACATTCCAGTAGCGTTTTATCGTATCGGTATAGGTAATACCATTAGAGCTATCAATCATGCTGGGTTAGGGTTCTATGGACACGGAACTACAACTTATAACAACACTAGAGATTTTGTGTTAGCACAATCAATCTTCATGAGGGAACGTGTTCAAACTTTGGATAAAGACTTGAAACAGGGTTTATCTATTGGCGGTAAAGGTTTGCGTTTAAGTGATACAAATGTAGGTGGTTATAGGGTAGAACAACTTGCTAATGTTCGTGATGATATAAACCAAATGGGGTTTAGATTACTTACGGAAACTGATTTTGCCTTATCTATCCCTGTATGGAAGTTTGCATATGATCAAAAGCAAGCAGAACTTATCGGTAAAGAGGGTGTAAGTGCAGAATGGATAGAGCAACAATCGATTGAAGCTGGCGATAGAGCGGTACGAGATATATTTGGTAGTGGTGATACAAAGGATGCTGCTGCTATTCAACGTTCTAGGGAAGCATGGGTTCAATTATTTGTACCATTCTATTCCTATGCGAATACCCTTTACAATATCATCGCAGAGGGAAACTATGCACGGAAAGACCAAGACAACTATTGGCAATTTGTGCGTGTGTTGTGGTGGACAGTAGCTATGCCAGCATTAGGCATGATGGCATATAAGGCTATGACAAATGGAGATGATGATAGTCCAGAGGATTTAGCAAAATCATTCATTGAGGAAACCGCATCACAAGCTATGATGGGCGTACCTATCATTCGTGATATTGCCAATATGACAATGCGTAATATACTAGGCGAAAAGTCATTTGGTAAATCCAATCCTGTTATAGCTACATCAATTGTGGATAAGCTACAAGATGTATACACTGCTATTAATTCTAAGAATAAAGACGCAACGGATGTTGGAAGAAGCCTATCACAAGTATCGAACCGCATCATAGGTTTTAGCGATACAATTACAGATGGATTGTGGACATTATCTAAATTTGCATTAACAGATACTGATGCAAAACTAGAGGATGTTATCATGTCTATCATTTTAGACAAAAAGCTAAAAGATAAAAATTCCAAAAAGAAAGACAAACATTGATAAATAAGGACTATCCATAATGGGTAGTCCTATTTATATACAACTGAAAGGGGATGTTAAATTGACACCAGAAGTACTAAAACCATCTGTAGTGTATCAATGTGATGGGAGAAATAAGAAGTTTATTTTCCCTTATGATTTTGTACAAATCGAGGATATTAAACTAACAATCGTTGATGAAGATGGTACAGAGGCGGTACAAGTAGGGAATATCGATTATGACGAAAGCACCAAATCGGTAATCTATCCAGCAAATGGGGATGCACTAGCCGTAGGGCAAAAGGTTATTTTGGAACGTAGGACACCTATTTCACAAGATATGGACTTGCCAGATGAATACCCATTCGAGAATATCGAACACGCAACCGATAAGATCATACTCATTTTACAAGAAATGAAAGCGGAACTAGACCGTTCTTTAAAAATTCGAGTTGATAGCGATAAGAACGCAAATGAAGTTGCAAAGGATATTGTTGAGCGTTCTGTGAAAGCAGCTAATGATGCAATTAACGCTATGAATACGATTAGCGAAAAATCAGATAAAATTAACGCTAACGCAGATGCTATCAACCGATTGGGTGAAGAAATCAAAACGATTGCATCAACTGTTGATGATAAATTGGCAACGGCTAATACCGCACTTGATACATCCTCAACTAATGTTGCAACTGCTGAACGCTTGGTGAAAGATGCTAAGGCTTACGCTGGCCAAACAACTGTTGATAAACGAGATATTAATAATTTAGTAGACCAAGCTAAGACCTTAAAGAATGATATTGATAATAAACAAACATCAATCGCAAGTAATGCTATCAAGGCAACAGATGCTGCTAAACGTGCTGAAGTCGCAGCAGCTAAAGCAGAACAAATTGCATTGCCTAATGGCGGTGGCTTAATCACAAAAACAGAGGCAGATACAAAGTTTATTCCTAAAGATAGCTTGTATGGCATTGTGTCAGTAAAAGACTTTGGTGCGGTAGGCGATGGTGTAGCAGATGATACCGCAGCATTTAAACGTGCTAATGATAACTTGAAGAATAAAATCTTGTTGATACCTAATGGCATATACAAAATCAATGAGCATCTATCGTTTAACACAGTCGATAGCGTAATGGATATGGGTACATATAGCAATATTAAGCCGTTCTATCCGACTGAAACACCAATGCTTAAAGGTTCAAATAACATTGCGTTTGTAAAAAACATCCAATACGGCGATGAGGTGAACCAATGCCAAGGGTTCACTTACAACGATAAGAAGAACGTGTTCGTGTTAGCTTGTATCAATGGTGATGGTACTAACCAAGTATTATATGAACTCAATTCATCCACGTTTGAAATTGTAGGCACTTACAAGTTTAATGACCCAGATAAGATGGGGCATTGTAACACAATGTGTTATAACAAAAACACCAATAAGATTTATCTTGCTAACGGCTTAAAAAATGGTAATAACCTAACAGTACTTAACGCAGATACAATGCAATATGAACGTACTATCACATTGAATGAACGTGTATTCAATATTGGCTATGACCCAATCACACGTACTTATGTAAGTATCGTACCTATTAGCGGTCAACAACGCTTGCGTGAAATCAACTTATACAATGATGATTTTGTAAAAATGAAAACATATCAAGTTGATTACCAATACGATGATTTTAATAACAATGGCGCTTTCATGTTGAATGGCTGTATCATGAGTGCAACGCTTGGTAGCTTGGTTGAATGTACTCCGTTTGGCACAGTTAAACAAATCATTGAAATTAACAGAACCACTGAAATCGAAGATATAGCATACTGCAACGGCAAATTCTATTTTGCGGTGTTGACTGAAAAACCTAATAAGCGACACCAAGTAGATGTTTATGTTGGTGATCCAAACAAAGATTATCAAAACTCTATCAATACTGCACGATTGGCAACGCTTGATTATCTAAAATTAACTGGCGGTACATTAAGTGGCGCACTTAAAATGGCTAACAATACTTTGATTGAGGGTTATAAACCTGATGGGCATGGTGTTGGTATGGCTAAAGTGTCCACCGCTGGTAACGTAGAACTTGGTGATAACTCTGTTAATACGTTTGTTAAGGGTAAAGAATTTAAGCATTATGACGGCACAGATAGTTTCACAGTACTTACAACCAAACACTACGGAACGGCTATCTATAAGAAAAGCGATGTAGATAATACCTTTGTTAAGAAATCAGAAGTAGACCAGTTAGGTTTCCCATATACGAAAGTTGAGGCAGCGAAAGACTGGAACACATTTACAGAACAAGGCGCTATCGAAATCAACTTTGATGGTGGTGCTAATAACCCTCCACGTTCGCACAAACAAGGTATGCTAATTGTCATGAACTTTGGCAAAGGTGCGATGATAGACCAAACATTCCATGCGTTCAATGGCGAAACATACCATCGTATGTTCATGGCTAATCAATGGAAATCTTGGGGCAGGGTTCAAACATCCTTGAATAGCCGATTGAAATTGTGGAGTGCTAATGGTGGAAATGAGGTGTATGTTGAATAATGCCTAATCTAAAAGTTAAGAAAGGGAACGATACACTAACATTTGAACTGACTGATAACTTGCGTGATGTTGGCGAAAAGCGATTGCCAATAGTTATTAATGGGAAAACATACTATGCACGATTGGGCGGTGATAAAACCGCCCTTGTGGTGCAACGTACATCGAATGGTGATAAAAGTTATGTACAAACTAGTCCTATATCATTCAGTACTTGGAACTGGCAAAAGTATACAAGTGATGTAAGAGGCACAGAAAAAATGTTTGTGTATTTACCCAAAGGGCGATATAGAGTTACAGTAAGTGCAAGCAATAATGAAAGTAATGAATTTAGCATTGCCACATCAAAAGATATTGAGGTTAATGTATCGACTACTGCAAGTTTCCCTAACAGAAAAGCTACATTTAATGTGGATGGATGGAGAAAAGAAATAATAACTAACGATAGCAAACTAACTATCAAGATAGAACGAATTGGAGAGTAAGCATGATTGAAGTTGTATTAGCACCTTTCCTAGTAGAGGGGTTTAACGTAGCAGAGGCGGTGCGAATATCACTAGCTATATTTGCGTGTGTTGTGTTGGTGTTTGTTGATACATTGTTGCGTGTCTTAGTCGAGGCACGCAATTATAATTTAGCAACGAATAGAGAAATTACAATCAAGAATACTATTCTAGCTATGGTGTGGCGAGGCTGGGCGCCAGTCGAGATTAATGGCAAAAAGCAGAGATTTCTAGTAAGCGGAAAGCTAAGGGCAGATATGACTAAGAAGTTAGTTAAGTCTTATCCTTGGCTTTTCTTATTGTCATTTATCTTGCTAATATTGCCTGATGTCGATGTGCCTATGTTGGGTAGAATTGATGTGTTCCTATCTACATTGATGTATCTAGTACCCATCATGGTTGAATTAGCAAGCATCATAGAAAATATGATTGAACTAGAGTTTGTTGAGAGTGAATGGTTCAAACGTGCGGTTGACTTAGTGAAACAATTAATAGCGTTCGTTAAAAGTGTAAAGGATGCGATTAAATGAAGATTAATTACGAGGACACTATAACATTAGTAGCACTAGCTGCAGCATTAATCATGACTATTCAGCTTGAACAAAAAGATTTGGCAAGCGTAATAGTTGGTGTGCTTGGTGGTTATATCGGTGCTGCTAGTGGTTCTAAACGCTCCCAACATACAAATGGGGGCAGCAATGACAATGAAAAGGAGTGATTAGAATGGTTGAATTAGGACAGTTGAGTGCGGAATATGAAAGTAATGGTGATCCAGCGTGTGTATCTAGTGGCATCAATGATGCAGGCGGTATCTCTTATGGAACATATCAACTAGCGAGTAATTGTGGTAGTGTTGATGCGTTTCTTGGTTGGGGTTTAAAACAAGGTGGCTTTTATACCGACTATGCAAGAGCATTGATGGATAGTGGAGAAATCAATTCTGATGGGTTCATTGCCAAGTGGCAAGAGTTAGGCACAGTTGATGCGGTAGGTTTTGAGAAAATGCAGCATGACTATATCAAGTCCGCATACTACGATGTAGCGTGTGAGTACCTAAGACAAAATATGTTCAATGTAGAAAAGCATTCTAACGCATTAAAAGATGTAGTATGGAGTCGAGCGGTACAATATGGTACTGGTGAAATTGTTAATATGTTCAATGATGCATTAAAGTTGATGGAAAAGGCATTGAATATTGAGTTGCCAAACTTATCCTATATCGATGATAAGCGTTTTGATTATGACCTTATCGCTGGCATCTATGATACGTGCATGACATATGAATGGAATAGTAGCGTATTAAGGGAAAGCCTAAACAATCGTTTTGCAGATGAAAAGTTTAAGGCTTTAAAAATGCTAATGGAAGAGGTAGAGGGGGCGTAAGAGCGTGTTTATACTTAGTCAGATACTAACTTATATCAAAACACACAAACGCACCGCACAGGTGCTAATTCCGATGTTGGTGTTTATGCTTGCTTGTATGGGATGCTATCATATCTACAAACAGAAACAGATTGAAAAGCCTGTTGTAATTACACAACAACAATCTAAATCACCTACAGAATTGTCAAAAGCAATTCATGTAACGGAACAACAAGCACAAGAAGTTATTTCCATAAAGGAAAGAACTCAACCAGTAGCGACATATTACACACAAGCACCTACAGTTGAACAAGCTGCAGAAAAGGTTAAAAAGGATATTGAACATAGTAACCCTAACTTACCTAAAGCAGCTACAGAAAAATCTGATAGAACCGCAGTAGTAGCTAATACAGAAGAGCAAAAGGTAGATGTATATAAGATAAATCTAAATAAAGAACATAAAATAAAAGCTGGTGTTACTGTGATTGATAAAAAGATGTACGAAACTATCGGCTATCAAGCTGGTAGAGTTGAAATGCTAGGACATTTTGAGGGAACACAATTCAAAGGTGGTAGTGTACTTTATACAGTAAAGGCATGGTGATCTAATCTATCTCCGAGTTACACGGTTTGTAACAATCAACTGTTAGTTGACAGTTGGGGTATGGTTTGTGAGTAGAACTAGATAAACAAAAAGAGGGTAGCGTAATTGCTACCCTCTTTTTTATTTGCCGTCAAAAATTCGTCAAAAAATGAATTTTAAATATTGTGTTTTGTGTAAGTGGTTTTAATAAACCATGATATAAAACTTTGATTATTACAACGTATTTTGAAATTTGAAATAAAATCAAGCGATATAACCTTTTATGATCG
>FLSK01376953.1_pt1 | contig 26020 bp, 37 predicted proteins | sample 1550541 | NCBI WGS metagenome assembly FLSK01 (sample SAMEA4031773, study PRJEB14383) | metagenome | biome: human; feature: oral; material: saliva | place: Philippines | collected 2014
AAATAATAATAATAAATAAATAAATAAATAATAATAAAAATATATAATAGCAGAAATAATTAGGGGTATATAGATTATTTATTAGGATAGATTTTTCAGGGGGATTAGAAATAATCGATCCGAGCGTATTGTGTGTAATAAAAATGCATTGTGTGTTGATTTTTCAGGGGTGGTTTCGCGAGAGCGATTTTCCGGGGGCAGCGAGTAGTTAGTTGGTTGCAGTTCGTGTTGGTTGGCTAGTGTTGGTGAGGTAAGGCATTGGCAAGGTAAGTTAGGTGACGCGTAGTTTAGTTAGGTGAGCCTAAGTTAGGTTAGGTGGTGAAAGTCACGATGGTGAGGTTAGGCTTACCTAAGTTACAGGGGGGTGTCGGGGTGGGAATTGCGTGGCCCGGGTCACAAAATTGGTTCGAGTATGCATTTGGGTTTTGTCTGGGAGCCGACCGGGGACTGGGAGGGGGGATCACTTGACACATCGGGTTTTGGGGCCTCGATTTGACAAGTAAAAAATCAAATGCTATAGGAGTGTAAAGTTGGTGGGGGTGTCATACCCGTTTACGTATTCAGGACCTTTAGCCCATACCCCTTCGTGTGTTCGAGACCTATAGCACATACCTAGTGGGTCAAATCACACTGCATCCTCTTGACCTACGACCCTTCCCCTTCTACACTTATATCATCAACAACGAAAGGAGAAATCATGAAGTTCTGCATCTCAACAGGTCATTGGATCACATACGAGTGCCTGCTTGATCCGGGCACTACCATCCTCTTGCGAAAGCCTACTGCTACCGTATGGGTGTTTAACTGTGAAGAGCAGTGGGTAAACAGCAATGGTGAGACCATCACCATCGAAAAGATGGAGGAATACATCACACTGCCGGACCAGGTTGTCGATGTCCTCTTTGCGCCTAACGCCTAACGCCTAACGCCTAACGCCTAACACAAAGGAGAGACAACAATGTCTTGCAACTGCCCTAAGTGCTCGTACAACGACAAGGCCCTGTCGCTCGGTGCGTGTAGCGCGGCTGATACTGCTTCGCGCAACATCAGCTACGACAGTGATAACTTCAAGGTGATGCGCCGTGTTGTATTCGTCAACGGCATCACGGATAAGTACCTTCTGAGCATCGAAGGCTTGTGCTCGATCACGAAGGACAAGGAAGACCCGCAGCTCGAAGTCACCTGCAAGACGGGTGAGGGTGAGTTCAAGAAGCACTATCTCGGGATTAGTGATAACGTGACCTACTTCGTGGAGCAGATGGATGCCTCGTCTGTCGATACGTTCCACTACAGGGTTGCCTTCAGGCCTGAGACGATCCTTCCTGATATCGAAAAGCAAACGAGTGGAGGCAATAATGACTAATCCTGCTGAGGAAATCTACGTGATTTTCAACAAGAAGACTGGCAGCCGTAAGAAGTATCCGATTGTTCACGCTTACCTGTCTGAGAAGATGGGTTGGGGCGGGATTGGCCAGTTCGCCCGTGGAGAGAAGGATGACTACGCGGTTGCTAAGTACCGCCTTGTCGAGGCAAAGGAGAACCGAGAATGATTATCAATTTCAATGATCTTCAGATTCCATTCCACAGGCTTGCACCTGGGACTGTCCTGATCGATCCTGATGACACTCGTTATTTGAAGTCGATTGGTGAAGACATGGAGGACTACTGGGTCCATAGCAAAGACCTGTGGTCTAATCAGGCTCACTCTGACGCTGAGCTGCTGAAAGACATTGGTGATGGTGCAGGATGGAAGGTGCTGCCGTGATCCGAGCCGGGGCCTAATCAACGGAATAGAGTACATTGGTGATGACGAGTTTGTTGTCACTAAGGAGAGACTTCAGGAACTTCTGGGGAATGAGCTTTTCGTGGAGTTCTACGACCAAGGATATGGTTATTTGTGGTGTGAGCGTATTCTGACTACTCGAAGGACTACGATAATCCACAGGGTGTCGCTGAAGCAATCATCTATGACTGGATGAACAAGTCCTAGGGTTGCACAATCTCTTGTTGGTGTGATACACTAGGTATCGATGGCTCGCGGATTGATCATCCGATAAGACCCCCACATGTGGGGGTCTTATTTTACTCTCACAACGATGTGGTACACGTCACATGGGTAGTTGTTGACAGGCGACGGTAGAGAGCTTTAGTATAAATACATCAGCCACGAAGAAAGAAGAAACTAATGAACGCTGAATTGGCAGAATTAATCAAGGAAATTGGTCGGATTGCTGATACTCACGAGGATAATGTTGAGTGGTATAAGATTGGAGATTTCTGTAGGATCATGCCAATCTTTGAGGAACCTGAATCAGATGCACTAAATTATCACCAATATCAACTTGTCGTTGATATTTATGCTATTGCATACTCACAGTGTGTTAATGACCCAGCCGAAGACTGGGGCACCGTAAAGATGTTTGCGAACATGATGTTGGGTATTGATCGAAAGGAGGTGACTAAGTAATGATTACTGGACTTGTAGGTACTGTGTTTGACTCAGATGAGCCGCCCTTTGTGAGCATTAGCGTTGATGTGATGCTTGACGGTGAGGAACACTATGTCAACATTTACTGGTACCCAGAAACCGACGAAGTGTCTGTTGAGAGGATGGGCTGATGCTAAGCGTGAGCGAACTCTACGATCTGCTTCACGAAGCCTGCGACAATGCGCAGGAAAGTGATTGCCCTGTCGTTGACGTTCCGGGCCTTGGCGATGTGGACCTTGATATGGTGCGCAAGCTGAAATGGAACGGGATCACCTTTAAGAAGGGTAGCAAGCTCTGGCGTGTGTTCGACAGTGTTGTGCTGATTGGCCTGTACAGCTACGAGCTTGCATATCTGATCAACAACAGCAATAAGCAAGCAATCATTCTTGAAATGGAAGGAGACTAAGAATGAACGACAACAAGGAGTTCATCGAGTTTTATAACCAGACGCGAGAGAACCACATCAGGATGCATACATGGGATATCCGTGGTCTTAGCGTGTGGTACGTTACGGGTTTTGGTAAGCGGGAAGCAACTACAGTCCTGGACTGCAAAGACTTCGCTGCTATCACACCGAAGGGCTGCATCATCATCACACATGATCATGGAGTCTGGTTGAAGATTAACGACCAGAACTGGACTGAACCTACTGCAGGTGAGGATCGTGTGGTTCATGATCTTGACATTCTCAAGTTCATCATTACCGAGAGTGATAATGGTGGGCATGTCGCTGTGATCGTCGAGTCATGAGTACCAACGAGTTTCAAGAACTCTACGATGAGATGCGGGAGAACATCGACAAACTGCAGGACATGGAGATCATGGGTCTTAATGTCTGGTCTGTCGATCACAATGGATACGGTGACGTTCTTGCGGTGGAGTCAGTGCGAAAGTTTGGGATGATCACAAGGCATGGCAGTGTCGTCAACACACCAAGCAAAGGCATGTTCCTGAAGATTCGGGGTAATTGCTGGGTTCGCACTGATCTTGGTGCAAGTAAGGTGGTGCTTAACGACATGGACATCATCAAGAAGCTTTTGAATGACCGTGACCGCATAGCAACGCTCCTTCACTCTGATGAGTAGCACACATCACACAGTATATGGTTGACAGCTCGGAAACAGTAGCTCTATGCTGAACACATAACTGAATAGCCTCTCAAAACCCTACAAGTAAGGGACGGTGAACATTGGGAGGCACTACCCCTTGTGGCGGAACAGGCAGACGCGCTCGACTCAAAATCGAGTTCCGAAAGGAGTGTGAGTTCGACTCTCACCAAGGGGACCACCAAGCGGCTGGACAATGCTGGATGATTAGGCCTTGTCGCCTGCCTCTTTGGCCAAGAGGATGGACCAGCCGTCGTGATCGGGGATCACGTGCGGGGTAGCACCCTAGGGACGGCTCTTTTTAGTGTGTGTTTCTGTCGTCCGAATAGCATCCCCGGGGCGGAATGTGGCGCAGTAGGTAGCGCACCTGGTTTGGGACCAGGGGGCCGTGAGTTCGAGTCTCACCATTCCGACGGGCAGTATTGCCTATCGTTGCGTATGCAACACCTAGTTCCCAGGCGTCCTCCGGGACTGCCTGGGTTTATCCCAGATAGTGTAATGGCAGCACGGCAGGTTTTGGCCCTGTCGGACTAGGTTCGAGTCCTAGTCTGGGAGCGCTTGACGATGAGTTTGCTCGATAGCACAAAGTGTCATGACCAAGACACACTCATCGAATGGCTGGGTTACCCTGGTCAGGTAACAAGCTGCTTAGTGTAACAGGCAACACATTTAGAGAGTCTATAAATAACAGGTTCGAGTCCTGTAGCAGCACGACAGAAAGGAGAAACAAAATGGCTGAGGCCAACTTTGATGCTTGGATAGAGGAAGTCCGACGCAAGGTTACAGAGCTGTCAGACATGCTGGATGCCAAGCCTGTAGACGAATTGAGCGACAAAGATGGTGTCGTTCATGATCTCGCTGAGCTAGCGAAGAGTGAGTGTGTTATCGACACTGGTGTCGCTCTTCATATGGCAGTCCATGATTTCTACACCGTTGTTAACGGGTGGACCTCTTCTGGTGGCTGTTCTCATTCGTCAGAAGGACTTGCAAAGCTTATCCGAGAGCACGCTGATGACCCAGATGTCGAGATCACTGTTTATAAGTTCTAACGAAAGGAAACTAAAATGAAGCTGCGCCTTACCAATTTCGATTCAAACGTCTATGAGGACACTGACGGCTCGTGTGAGCTGTGCATGTGGACTGGGATGATGGACCACCCTACGTATGAGTTCACCGATAGCTACGGTGGTGTGCACACTGTTGATGGGTGGTACTCAGACTGGGGGCACATGAACGTCTACGATGTTAACGTGCCTGTGTTCACAACCTGGCTTCACACTGTGGAGTTCAAGGAGCTTGAGGAAGTAGTTGAATACCTCAGTGCAGAGTACTGCGATAAGGCGCGACAGTGGGAGAAGTACTTTTATAACATCCTCGTGAGTGCTGAGTATTGCAGTAATGAGCAACAACTCAATAAGAGTCTTGGTTGGGCGCTGAAGGGAGTTAACAATGTTGACTGATGAGCAGTTTGATGAACTTGCTGATAAGCTGCTGAAGAAGATCGCGCCTAAGCTGGGTGTCGAACTTGAGGATGAGCACTCGACTAGGACTTCCTTTAGGGACAAGAATGGTGTCATCTGTTATCTTGATGAGTGCGAAGTGCCTTGTGTGATTCAGACTAACTCGTCATTCTTCTTGCGTGTCTCGGATGGTATCGAAGGTTCAGAAAGTTACGAAGAATACCGGGTATCATCTTGGGGTGATAAGTTCAATGATGCAGAACTAGCATATATTCTGCGTACGAATGACAAGAACGCTGAGATCATCTGGGGCTGATATACTAGCCCAGTAACAACAATCTAGGAGGAACGATGTCTATCGTTGATCTGGCAGTCAAGCTGGGTAAGGCTTTCGAGGGTAGCTACTCATCTCTCATCAAGAACGACGAGATGAAGACCACCATCACCCAAGAGGCCCGTACAGGTGTCTACACGATCACCACCCAAGATGCTGAGCTTATCGCTCTGCTCGATCAGGGCATTGTCGAGAAGGCTCCTGTGACGATGGTTACCCCGATGACCTACGGTGTCGTCTCGCCTGGTGTCTACACCATCCCAGGTCACAAGATGGAAGAGATTTTGGAGCATCGTCCGTTCGACCATCTGTGATTGTCGGCCCGAGACAGCGCGCCTCTGATCTCGGGATTAGGTACGGGAGGTTTCGCCTTCCAAGTACCGGCCTTGCACGCGGGTTCCAAATGCGTGAGGACTCATCCCCCTATCGACTAACCCTCGGTAGGGGGATGATACTATGTGAGCAGTGTCACGCTGTTATACCTTGTAACTTGCTCGGACTGTCAGCTATGCTATTAAGTGCCAGCCAAGACAACTACGAAAGGACCATCAACTATGAAGCGTTTTCTTGCGACAGCCAGTGTCGCACTACTGATGATCGCCCCAGCAGCAGCCTACGCTGCCGACACCACCCCTGAGATCAAGGCCGAGGTCACCAAGGCCACGTCCTCGTCTCGGCAGACCTCTAGCGAGGTCAATGTGGGTGGAACCTGGACCGTTGAGCGACTGGCTGTCGGACAGTCTTTCACGGTCGCGTCTAAGGATGGCGGCTTCAAGTGGAACGCTAGCTTTCCATTTACCCTCAATGACGGCACTGTCGTCGGTGAGTGCAACGCTGATCAGGCGACGCTGACCTGCAAGGTGACCGAGGTGCCTGAGTCTTATAAGGATAAGGAGAACGTCAGCGGTACGTGGTGGGCACGAGCCAGGCTTCAAGACGCCGCTGTTGGCACCAACGAGGGTACGATCACCCTCAATGGTGAGGTCGTCAAGAAGCTCATCTGGGGCGACGCTGAAGGCACAGGGTCTTGCACGAGTGACTGTGATAGTCCGGCCCACTTTGAGTATGCAGAGCCTTCCAACATCAAGTTTGGTTGGACCAATTCCAACGGAACCGTTGGATGGGGTATCAAGTTTATTGCCGAGGGTGGTGTCGAGTACACCGTTAAGGACTTCGACACCCGCCTGAGCACGTACGTGAAGTGCGCTAAAGGTCCCACCTGGGACCCGGCCACGACCGAGGTTGTTACCGCCGATCAGGTGGATGCGAACACGATTCGCTTCACCGCGCCTGAAGGGTCTAAGACTTGTGCCACGTACCCACCCGAGCAGATGAAGGTGCCCGAGGGCCAGACCTCGGTTACCAACCACGCTGAGGTGAATGGGCTCAAGCTGGAAGCGACTGCAACGATTAAGGCTAATGGAGGCACTGATGGTGACGGCTCTGTGAAGCCGACTCCTGCCCCTACGCCGGAACCTGAGCCGTCTACGCCTGCCCCTGCGCCTTCCACTGAGCCGACTCCGGCCCCGGCCCCTGAGCCTTCCAAGCCGTCCGAGCCGACGCCTACCCCTGCGCCTTCGGATGAGCCGACACCTACGCCGACCCAGACCCCTTGCACGATCCACCCCGACCGAGACAAGGATCGCGTACCTTGCAAGATCGAGCCGATCCCGCCCCTGCCTTCGACTTCTACCCCGGCCCCCGCGCCTAAGCCTGCGCCAACGATTGAAGCCCCGAAGGCCAAGCTGGCCAAGACTGGTGCTGCCTCTGAGGCCGCTGTGATCGGGATTCTGTCGCTGCTGTTCGGTGCAGCCACCGTGACTGTGGCCTGGTGTGTCGGTCGATACAGCAAGACTCGCTGACACATAAGTAGAGGGCCAGTGCTGGTTAGTGCTGGCCCTCTATCTTGCCTAGATAACACAAAGGAGAACTAATGCGACCACAACGACAGCACTATAATGATGCTGGTTTCGACCTCTCTACGAAGACATCTGTCATCATCTACCCGGGTGAGACAGTCTTCGTACCGACTGGGTACTGTCCAGATAAGCATGACATCCCCGACGGTTCTGTCGGCCTTGTCTTTGCCCGCTCGTCACTGAGCAAGAAGGGACTGCTCCTCGCCAACGGTGTCGGTGTTATCGACGCCGGGTACGAAGGTGAAGTCATGGTTGCTCTGTGGAACATGAGCAAGGACACCCCTGTCGTGCTGGAAGAACATGAGCGTATCGCTCAAATCGTCATCGTCAGACTAGAGGGCACCTCGGCCCTCTACTCACAACCACCCATCCAAGCAGATAAGAAGCGCGGAAAGGGTGGTTTCGGATCGACCGGAAAGGTTAACTAATGATCACCGTCTACTCCAAGCCCCGCTGCCCGCAATGCACGGCTACGTACCGCAAGCTGAAGGCACTTGGACTGCCTTTCAATAGCATCGACGTAACGGAAGATGCAGCTGCACTGGTATTTATCCGCGCACTGGGCTACCAGCAGGCCCCCGTCGTCGTTGTGCGTGAAGGTGAAGATGAGCATATTAAGAAGCACTGGTCTGGATTCCGACCGGACCTCTTGAAGAAGGAGACACAGAATGACTAAGGTTACAGACCCTATTAAGCTCGAAGAAGCGCGCGCCCGCATGGCTAAGGCACGTGCATCTCGTTCCTCAGAAAAGTATCCTCGGGATGTCGAAACGCGACTTGATTTTGTTCGGCAGCTTGTCATTAAACAGTTTAAGGACGCTGGCCTGTCGATCACTAACGACGGAAGGCTGCTTGGTGGGCCTTCTGCACAGTATTACCGCACTAAGTTGGTGAATGGTAGGCTGACGATTATGGATATGATCTTGCTGGGGGACTACATGCCTGTTGACTGGACTCTGGTCTTCAAGTCTATTCGACAGCCGAAGGATGTTCTGCGCCCTGTCGATGTTGAGGCAGCGCCTATCGACATGGAGTTCTCAGAGCCAGGCGATAACCCATTTGCCGACTACTTTACTGAAGTGGATGGTGCGTGATGGAACCAAGTCTGCTGGAGTTCGCGCGAACATTTGAGATCGGGCCGATCAAGGTCATTAGGTGCTTGTGTCGTGCCGGGTACTTGAAGCGCAGTTATGGGTCTAAAATGCCTACTGAGAAGGCTAAGGGCCTTCTCGGAGTGCGCACTGCCGTTACCAACGGCGGGAAGCGGAAGAATCATCATAGGCAAGTATTCGTGACAGACGAGGGTATTCAAGCCCTTACCGAAGTCATCAATGCTGAGCAGTCGTATATTGGTCCCTGGGAGATTAAAAGATGATTAGTTGGGTTGATCTGGTTGCTGACCAGAACATCTGGATCGACAACTTCGATGAAGGGCGGGGTGGTTTCGCCATTGATCGTGTTGTCATCCACCACAACGCAGGTAAGGCTATGACACATGCTGGTGTGTATGGGGCCTTCACTAATAATGGGACTTCTGCCCATTACAACGTTGACATCGACGGCAACATCTGCCAATTCGTACATGATTCCGACACAGCATGGCACTGCCCTGGTGTGAACAAGAAGAGTATCGGCATCGAGCACGCAAACTGCTCTGGTGCTGAGGGCGGATGGGATGTCGGGGATGAGACCATCGACGCGGGCGCTCATCTGACCGCTGCTATCTGTCGTGCGTACGGCCTTGGTCGCCCTGAGTGGCGCTCCAATGTGTTCCCCCATTCGGACTTCTACTCGACTGCCTGCCCGGCTTCCTTGCGTGATAAGTACGCTGGCGAGTACATCGAGAAGGCTCAGGAGTACTACGACAACCTTGATGCTGACCTGTCCAACAAGGAAGGCTGGGTGTCGCAGGACGGCGGTTGGTGGTACCGCCTTGCTGACGGCTCGTGGGAGACTGGCTGGTTCCCTGTTAATGAGAAGTGGTACTACGCCAACGACCGTGGCTGGTTGCAGGTCGGCTGGCAGCACATCGATGGTTACTGGTACTTCCTGCATAATGTCCATGACACTCGCTATGGTGAGATGGAGACCGGCTGGATCAAGGACGGTGAACATTGGTTCCTCTTGAACGACAAGGGACAGATGCTCACCGGCTGGCAGTTGGATAAGGGCAAGTGGTACTACCTTGAGGAAAACGGCGCTATGCGTACCGGCTGGCTGTCGTACGAGGGCAATGACTACTTCTTCACCGACACCGGCGCTATGGCTGTCGGCCTGTGTCAGACACGTCTCGATGGTGCTTGCTCGATCTTCGGTGAGGACGGAAAGTTGCTGAAGGGTCGCATCGTTGTCGAACAGGACGACAATGGAATCGTGAAGCTGGTAGAATCTAAGTAAGGAGGTACTGGACATGGTTCCTGAAGTCTTGACCACGGATCGAACGAAGTGGGCAGTGTTGACGCCGGAACGTCGTAAGGCGATTTACGGCATTGTTGCTGCACTGTTGGCCGTTGGTGTCGCTTATGGGTTTGTTGCCCCTGAGCAGTCGGCACAGTGGCTCGATGTGGCTGATAAGCTGCTTGGCCTTGTGGCCCTGCTCTTGGCAGCGTCTCATACTGGTGGCACGTATCTTGCCCCATCCTATGGCACTCCTGACGCTGAGTGACATTTAGTGTGGACACCCCCTACTTGTTGGTAGGGGGTGTTCGCTATAATAAGGCCCATGAAGAATCTACTGGGTACTATGTCAGAGCCGAGGTCAGTGACGGCGGTGATGGTGGTTATCTACACTGCTATCTCGATTACCGGGGTTGGCTTTATTACGAGCTACAGTTCGCTTCCGTGGGTTATCGCCCTCGCGGGAGTGCTAATGGCCGCGTCGGGGATTATGGGCGCACCCTCGGCGTGGTTGGGTTCCTGGTGGTTGGAAGGCCCCGCTGCGCTTGTCGCTGTCGTGGGCATCATGTTGGTGTCAATTAACGAGTTTGTGCTGACCACGGCACATGTTCGCTGGCCACTCCATGTTATTATTTTGTCAGTAATCATTGCATTGTTCTTCCTGGGGCGTGCTCTGCGTGTGTGGCCATACTCGTATCGGCCTGGGGTTCTGCCGAAGAGCAAGCTAGAGAAGGCTGAGGAACGGTACCATAAGACAAGGCAGGAATACTTGTCAACCGTTAGTGAGTAACAAGGAGTTAGCGTATGAACACGGCATTGGTGGGCCTCGTGTGCTCTGCCGTTACCCTTGTTATCAAGGCTATTATCGACATGTGTGTGGATCGTTATAAGAAGGCCCGAGAAGTTCAAGAGGCACGTGACGATCTGGAAGCTGACTTGCGCACGCAAGCGTTCCTGTGGAAGGAACATGCTTATGCTGTGCGTGTCGCTGCTGTTCAAGCCGGTGTGAAGGTAGAGGACTTGCCTTCGGTGCCGAAGGAGGATTGATGCTGTTTATTTGGTTCCTGGTGGGTCTTGCAGTTGGCTTGGCTGCTGGCATTGCAGGCACGTATATGTACCTAGACAACAAGTTTGAGAAGACTGTGAAGGATGTGCTCAATGATGTCGCAGAACAGCTCGCGCAATTTGCTGACGAGTGACGACCTAGAGCTGCGCGGTAAGCGCGACATGGCCTTGTCGCTGCTGAAGCGCGGCACTGAGCGGAACAAAATCATCAAGGCGACAGGCTTCACATCTGAAGAACTGTTCATCATCGAGCAGTCCTACTACGACAGCCGACAGGAGTTGTCGCCTCGCAACCAGCGCATCAAGCAGCTTGATCGTCTTGATGCACTTGTTGATATGGCTTACTCGCAGATCGAGATGTTCGGTCTTGCTGATGAGAAGGGTAACTGGGGCCAGAACCTTCAGGCTGTTCTCGCGGTGCTACGCGAAATCTCCGAGGTTGCCAACCTGAAGCGACAGACGGTGACTCATGAGATTCGCGTGATCGAAGAGAAGCAAGTGAATGTCATGCTGTCGTTCACCAACCAGGTGCTCGAAGAGTACACAGCACTTGTGTACCCTCATTTGTCGGGTGATGCGAAGCGTGCCTTGGAGACGAATAAGGCTGACTGGTTTTCTCAGGCTGTAAACAAGCCCGCCGCTCTTCTTGAGGCGACTGTGGAAGTTGAGGGTGACTGATGCTGCCCTTCGGTGCTGTCGCCAAGAAATTCTCAGACGCCCAGCGCCTTGAAGTGTGGCGCAACAACCCTGCTAAGTGGGCTGAGGACCACGGCCTGTTCATGTGGTCTAAGCAGCGTGAAGTTTCACAGTCTGTTGTCGAACACCAGAAAACCCTTGTAGTTACGGGCAATGGTGTGGGTAAAGCCAACCGAGTGGTAGAAATTGTACCTACACCTACTGGCTGGACGACTATCGGTGAACTTCGCGTTGGTGACTATGTTCTTGACGAGCACGGTAAGCCCACTAAGGTTGTTGCTAAATCGCCCGTGTGGAACATTCCACTGGTTAAGGTGGTGTTCAACGACGGTGCTGAGGTTATCTGCCCAGAAGCCCATGAATGGGTGACGCTGGACTTCAACGAGGCTAAGAAAGCGCGTAAACGTATTGAAGGCGATTGGCGTAACGGCTGGTCTTATGGTCGTACTCGTGAGACACGCGAAATCATGTCGTCTCTACGACACGGTAAGCAAAATCAGGCTAACCATTATGTTCCGATTAACGCCCCCATTGTCGGACAAGAAGCTGATCTGCTGATTGACCCTTATGTGCTTGGTGTGTGGCTCGGTGATGGGCACTCAAATAGCCCTGAGATTACGATTGGTGCCCGAAAGCAGCATATTAAGGATGTGTTCGCTTCTAAGGGCATCTGTCTGTATGAGCGTTACTATCACTCGGATAGTGCTGAGCATCTTGCCTTCACACATCAGGGATACGTGGGCAAGCTGCGTGAGTTGGGCGTGCTGAACAACAAGCACATTCCTCAGGCGTATCTGCGTGCGTCCATCGAGCAGCGCATTGATCTTCTGCGTGGCCTCATGGACACTGACGGCTTCAATGCTGGCACGAAGACCGGAACTGCTGTCGGTATTGACTTCATGAACGAACAGTTGGCACTTGGTGTTGTCGAGCTGATTCGTTCTCTTGGTGTGCGCTGCACAGTCTCTAAGGAGCGGACGTACCTGAATGGTGAAGATGTCGGCCCCCGCTGGCGTATGGTGTTTAACCCTACGTTCGACCCGTTCACACCTGGTTCTGTGAAGAGCCTTGAGCGCCCAGAACAGGATGCCCAGTCTTCGCGCAAGACTGTTCGCACCATTGTCGATGTTGTGCCAGTGCCGACTGAGCCAACCCAGTGTATTGAGGTGGACTCTGAGAGCCACATGTATCTCGTGGGCGAGCACATGGTGCCGACACATAACAGCCGACTCTCAGCTACCCTTGTGAATTGGTGGGTAGACACCCATCCTGTTGATGACACGACAGTTGTCACTACAGCGACAAACTGGAAACAGGTCCGCAACGTCCTGTGGAAAGAAATACCCCGTGTCAAGGCTGTCGTAGGCATCGGTGGCAAGGTCAACGCCGACGCAACGTGGAAGATGGGAGACCGACAAGACCCTATCGCCTTTGGTATGAAGCCAGACGATAAGGACGAGTCGGGCTTTCAGGGTGTCCACGACCAGTACGTCCTAGTGATTATGGATGAGGCCGGAGGCATCTCCAAGGAAATCTTCACCGCAGCCGACGCAATCACAACCAACAAGTACGCGCGCATCCTGGCCATTGCTAACCCCAACGACCCCTCGTGCTACATGGCCGAGGTCTACAAGCGGGAGATGCGCCTGAAGCCTGAAGAGCGTTCCTGGAACATCATCCAGTTTGGCGCATACGACACGCCTAACTTCACTGGCGAAGTCGTGCCTGTCGAAGTTGCGACTCGTCTCGTCCAGGTTGACTGGGTTGAGGCGCGTAAGAAGGAGTGGGGTGAGGATGACCCTCGTTTCGTCGCACGTGTCCTTGGTGAGTTCCCGGATGTGTCGGACGATGGTCTGTTCAACATGGGCCGTGTTATGCAGTCCATGGAAGCCTACGATACCTCGGAGCCGGACGAGGGTATGCCGATCACCATTGGTGTTGACGTTGCCCGTTATGGTTCCGACAGCTCTGTGATCGTGTCGAACCAGGGTGGGTACATCAAGATTCATGGGCGCTACCAGGGCCTGAATGGTCCTGAACTTGCACGCAAGGTTGGTGAGCTGGCAGTCGAACTCGGGGCTGTCGAGATTCGTATTGACGCGATTGGCGTTGGTGCGTCTGTCCTCGATAGTATCTACAATTACGTGCCACCCAGTATGTCTGTCGTCGGTATCCACGGCAACGCGAAGTCTGGGGATAGCACGAAGTGGTACAACTATCGCGCCGCTATGTATGATCAGTTCGCTAAGGCTGTCGCTGATGGTCGTGTCTTCTTGCCGGATGATGATGAACTCCACAATGAAATTGCTTCGATTAAGTACGAGTACCGTGGGTCTGCGCTGCTTATTGAATCGAAGGAAAATATGCGTAAGCGTGGCATCAAGTCGCCTGACGTTCTTGATGCTGTCATTTATGCATACCAGAATATTGGGGCAATTATGGCTGGTGATGCAGAAGGCCAGTACTATTCGCCTGATGATCTGCTCGAAGAAGATGACCTCTTGGACTTCATGTTCGAGGAAGAGTTGTCAGTATTTCTAGCATGATAGGATAATTCACATGAAGTATGAGCAGACGTTTAGAGAGGCTATGGGGGCCTTTTCCGACACCCTCGCGCGTCTCAAGCGTGAAGACATTGGCTGGCTACCACTGTCTGCTGTCGAGGGACCAGATGCCCTGATTACACTTGATGTGATCAGGGACCATTCTGCGCGTGCACGTCGTTTGGCTACTCTCAACCCTATTGTGAAGCGCGGCTTGGTTGTCCGTAACGCCTATATGTGGGCAGATCCGGTCGTGTATAAGGGTGAGACGCGACCGGCCCGCAAGGTTATCGATGAGAACGCAAAGGCGTGCTTTAGTGTCCAGGCCCGTGTCCGCGATGAGCAGTCGTTCAATACGGACGGTTGCGTCATCTACTTGATCGACAAGGCGACGAAGACTGTTACGCCTGTTCCGCTCATGCGCCTTGGTGGTGTGGCGACTGATGATGCAACCGGAGATGTCGTTGCACTCTTGATTAACCCTGTCGTGAGTGGTGATCCCCAGTGGTACATGCTGTGGGATCGAGTGGGCGTGAAGATCACCAAGTCTAACTACAAGGTGAACAAGCGTTTGACGGCTGTGTACGCGACCGTGAACCGGCTGATGTCAGAGCAATACGGCAAGCCTGATCTTATGAGTGCTATGTCGTATGCACAGCGCTACAAGGAACATCTTGAGGTTGCGCACCTCATGGAGAAATCTTTGGCAAAGCTGGCCTTCAAGGCGACGAGCGTTAACTCTAAGCAGCAACAGGCCGTCCAGCAGCGTATGGCCGGTCCCGGTGTCGGTGGCACTGCGAACATTGGGGCGGGTCAGGACATCCAGGCGATTAACAAGGCCGGTGCTGGCATTGATTTCTCGGCTGGTACCCCTCTTGCGGCTATGGTGTCGGCTGCTCTCGACATCCCCCTGTCGGTGTTGCTGACGGACGGCTCTGCTGGTGGACGACAGGGCGCTGAGACTGCGCTGGAAGACCCGACGTTCAAGGCGTTGGAATTGCGTCGTCAACTGCATATCGACATGCTCAATGAGATTGCTATGGCTCTCGGCATCAAGGTGTCAATTGAGTACGGTTCGATCAACAATGATCAGACGCACCGTCGTATTCAGTCTTTGACGCTTGCGTACCAGAATGGTGCTTTGCATCAGATTGAGATGCGTTCTGGTGTGTTGCAGCTCTTGAAGATTGCTGGCTCTTTGCCGTTGGAAGATTTGCCTGAACTGCCTGACGAGGGCGAAGAGAGTTCGGAAACGACAAAGAGTGATGACACTGAAGACGGGCGTGCAACAGGTGTTGGGCCAATGTCTGATGGAACAAACGACAACCGGGATAGGGGGACTGATGCTTAAGCTGCATGAGTCAACGGCGGCTGTCGGTACTGAGTCTCTTGGTGAGGGTAAGTACCGCATCCGCATTATCGTGCCCGGCCAGGGTTCGAGCGGTATTTACACCGCTGAGAACTTGGCTGCGTCTGCGCCTTTGTTTAAGGCGGGCACGGAAATGTTCATCGACCATCCAACTGAGACTGAAGAGTGGGAGCGCCCCGAACGCTCTATTCGTGACTACGCAGGCGTCTTCCTTGAGGACGCGACAGTAGGGGAAGACGGCGCGCTCTACACCATCTGTAAGGTGTTCTCGGACGTGAATAGTGTAATCAAGGATAAGTGGGAGCACATTGGTGTTTCCATCAATGCTTGGTGCAACGAGCCAATTGCGGAAACAGGTGTTGTTCCTGTTTTTGCCGGTGTTCGCTCAGTTGACTTCGTTACTGCACCCGGTGCGGGTGGCGCAGTTATTGATCTGCTAGAATCAAATCGAAACAACTCTATTACTAAGGAGGCGGGCATGGACAAGGAGATCGAGTCCAAGTTCAGCGACCTTGAGACTAAGTTTGCCGCTCTTTTTGAGGCACTTGGTTCTAAGCTCGATTCCGTTGTGGCTTCTATTCAGGAGTCCAAGGAGGACGAGAAGGTCGAAGAGGCATCTGTCGATGTCGATGCCGCTATTGAAGCGGGCAAGAAGATTGCCGAGTCGGGACTCCCCGAGGCGGCTGTCGTGCGTGTTCGTGAGGCTGTGAAGAAGGGCGTGGATGTCGAGTCTGCTCTTGAAGCTGAGCGCGCGTATCTCAAGGAGGCTGTCGCTGCGACGGCCACCCCTGTTGTCGATAAGTCCACTGAGACTTCTCTGAAGGAATCGTTCGGAAAGATTGGTTGGTGAGCATAATGGCAGTTGACGCTATTCGTGTTCCGGTTGTCAAGGACAACCAGATTTTTGAGTACTCTAAGACTCTCTCCCTCCCTGTCGATGCTCAGCAGGCTCACCTTAACCCTGGTGATGTTGTTGTGATCAACAAGGACAATGGCATTGCTGGTATCCTTCAGTCGAAGGTTAGTCCTATGGCTGTCAAGGCTGAGCAGCCTCTTGCCGATGTCTTGACTGCTCCTACCTATGGTCTGAATGGCCCTGGCTATGCCTCCGTGCGTGTTGCTGGCGGCGTGTTTGAGCTTGTTGGCAAGTCTGTTGCCGCTGCGAAGGCGGGTGCGCCTGTGTATGCGAAGGCTGCGACTGACGGCTCTACCAAGCCTGAGATTACGACCGTTAAGGCCGGTGCTGATGTTGTTATCGGTTGGCTGAAGGAGCCTCTTGCTGCCTCTCCCGACCCTCAGAAGATGCAGGTCGTTCTCGCACCTGCGAAGAACGCCTGATAGGGAGACTTTAACATGCGTTTTAAGGACCAAGCTGATTTCAATAACCAGTTGGCTGAAGCTCTTGAGGGTGATCGTCTCGCGCAGGCGCGCCTGAAGGAGGCTATCACCTCTGACCAGTTGGCCCCCATGTTTGTGAAGGCCGCAAATGTCCGTTTCCAGGAGTATTACGATGCTCATGCGACGATTTGGGACAAGATCGCGACGAAGGAGCTGCTGTCAGATTTCCGCGCCTCCTCGCTTCTGTCGCTGAAGCCTAATAGCACCTCGGCCCCTATCGACAATGGCGGCTACAAGCACCCTGTGGGCACTCTGCCTCATGTGCCTGAGTTGACGCCGTACCCCACCATGAGCTACCAGGCGGATGGCGCTTTTATTACCACCGCTAAGCACGGTGCTCGCGTCCAGTTCAGCTTCGAAGCGTTTATTAACGATCAGTGGAACGTTATTAGCCGCTTCCCGAAGGATGCTGCTGCTATCGCTGCGCGTACTGAGGACCTTTTGGTCCTGCTGCAGCTCTTTGACCCTGGGAAGAAGACTCTTCGTACTGATGTCTTTAATGATACCAATAAGACGAAGGCTAAGCTCTCCACTGTTCCAGAGGACATTCGTGGTGATCTTGATATTTCGCACGACTTTTATCCGCTGTCGTTTAACGCTATTGTTGCGGCTCGTTACCAGGCGCTTGCGACTATTCGTGATGGTCATTCGACTTATGTTCCTGAAGGATTCGTGCTTGTCACTAACCCTGCTCTCGCTGAGGTTGCTAAGGGTTACACCCAAATTAACGAAATCCGTGTGCAGAATGGGAAGCGCACGGAGATCAAGGGTAACCCTCTGAAGGACCTGGAGGTCGTTACTTCTGATCTGATTAGCGTCGTCGGTGGTGATTATGCGTGGGTCCTCCTTCCGAAGGGTGGTCGCGCTAACGGCAAGACTGTTCTGGCCAAGACGGGTATGTTGGGTCGTGAAGCTCCTGAGCTTCGCATCCATAACGCGACCGGCCAGATGATTGGTGGCGGGGATGTTAACCCCTACGAGGGCAGCTTCGATAATGATGATATCGAAATTCGTATCCGGCAGATCGCCGGTGCTGGCCTCGTCAGCTACGACGGTATCATTGGCTCGACTGGCGTACCTAATCCTGCCTGATCCTGCCTGATCAGCAATACCCCTGTGTCGCCTTTAGTCACAGGGGTATTGCTATACTGGTTTCATGAGTGATATTGATTTTTCTTCGCCTGTGGGTCAGGTGCGCGTTCTTATTCCTGATCTGCGCAAGTTGGAGGACTTGCGTGATTTGAGGAACGAGCCGCGTTATCTTTTCGCTGACGAAGAGATCGAGGCTTTGCTTGCTGTCAACGGTGGTAATGTGAAACTGGCTGCTGCTGATGCGTGTGACGCTATTGGCACGGATAAAGCTTTGCAGCTCCTTGTCTTGAAGACGGACGACAAGCAGACGGACGGTGCTAAGCTGCTGTCGGCTATTGTCGGACGCGCTAAGCAGTTGCGCGCCCAGGCAAGAGAAGACGAAGAAAACAACCTTTGCTTTGATGTTGTGCAGCCGACGTTTGAGCCTGTGGATTGGGCGGTGAACTTCTAGTGGCACTGTCGATCAATCCTAATATCCACCCTCTGTTCTTGTATGCTTCGTACTACCCATTGCAGTTGTTGGCTAATACGAAGGTATCCATCTACGAAACCCCTGACACGGTGTCGTATGACTGGACGGCTGACAATGGGCTGTTGGCTAAGGACAATCATCCTGTGTGGAGGGGTTGGGCGAACATTACGCCGAACGTGGACTGGCGTGCCCGTAACCGTGAGTGGGCTGGTGAAGTGACGGGCGTGCACGCTTATCGTGTGCAGCTTTTGCATCTCGACAAGAACGAGCTTGTGTCGCAGGATTTGTGGGGTGAGCCTTCTGTACGTGTGTCATTCGGTGAGGGTATGCGCCTCCAAGTAGACGAAATGCCAACTGACACCAGGGTTGGGGGCTTGAAGCTCGTTGTGCGTAATGCGCAGATTGATACGCTAAACTGGCAGGTAACACTGCTTTGTGATGTGGAGACGGGTGATACTGCTCATGGCACGCACTAAGAAGACAGTACAATACGACGGTCGGGTTACCGGCATTAAGGTCACTGTCGATTCCGACCGTTACGGTGTTGCAGTTAAAGCAAAAAAGAAAATCATCGATGCCGCTTGGAAGAAGGTCGATGCTGCTGCTAAGGCTGCCGCCGCTGCTTCTACTGAGTATGGGCGTCAGTTGATTGCCACTGACCCTCGGCGTGTCGATACTGGTTATATGCGTGACACGTTCAGCGTCGATGCATCCAAGGGTGGAAAGACCGTCGAGATCGGCTGGCATAAGTGGGAGCGCGAAAAGCCATACTATTCCTGGCAGGAGAATGGTACGTACGGTAACCGTACTTCTGGCTATCTGCGCTCAGGCTTGGGCGGGAAGGCACGAGGCGGTAAGGGCGCGAAGGGTATTGTTGCCGCTAAGTACCTTCCCCGTGTGACGGCTGTGTTCCGTGAAGAGTTCTACGGGAGGCTGAAGTGAAAGACCGGACCCTAGAGTTTGACGAGGCCTGCCTGTCTCTTTTGCGTGGCATCAAGGGTATCGGGGTTTTCGATTCTTTTGCTCGTAAGGTGGATGCACCGCTGTACATTGTGTACCACGGCGGCGCTGAGATCAATCGACAGCTACGAGGTTACAAGTCGGTTGCCGGGCACACGCTGGATGTGTATGAGCACCCGTTCCACGTGGATGTGTATGGTGAGGATAAGAGGCTTCTCAATCGACTTGTGTCGGTTGTGAAGGAAAAGCTTATTGGTGCTGTGTTGATTGATGGGTCAAATGGCATCAATATCGCTGCATCTGTCGGTACGTCTAAGGATTTCGATTCGACTTTGCGTCCGGCTATTTTTCAGCACAGTATGAGTTTTTACGTCAACCTAGATAGAGGAGACTAATATGCGCGTGCGCAATGTGTACACCAACATCGTGTGCGAGAAGTCCGAGGCGGAGCTTTCGGTTCTGCCCGACATGTATGAGCGTGTCGATGACAAGACACCACTAACCCAGCCGTCTTGCTGTGGTGCAGATGATACCATTGAAGACGACAATACTACTCAGGAGGACTGATTATGGCGAAGATGTTGAGTCCGAACACCACCATTTGGTGGGTTCCGGCTGATGGTATCACGAATACTGATGACTTGTTTAAGGCGGCTACCTATACGGGTGGCACGCCGAAGGCTGTCGATATTTCGTGTGCTATTGCGGCGGGCATGACGCTCGGTGCAACCGACAGTGATACTGACGATTCTCGTTCCATTTGCGATTCGGGGAACGCCAAGACCCCGACTATCGCGAATTATGAAGCATCTCTCACCTTCTTCCGTGAGGAGATCGCTAAGGGCCAGAAGGCAGCAGGTAACACTAGCGTCTATGATAAGGCGTTCCAGTTGTTCAAACGTGGAACGCTGGACGGCCTGAAGGAGGGTTACCTCGTTCAGCGCATTGGCTTCCGACAGGGCACCCCTGTCGAGGCTGGTCAGGAACTCTCGGCCTTTAAGGTTGTCCCCGACAACCCGAAGGATGTTCTGGGTGACGGCGACAAGCCGATCCAGTTTGAGGTTCCCTTCCTGCCCCAGGGCTTTATGCAGTTGAACAAGGCTGTCACTGCCTGATCTTCTCTGCTAGAATACCCCTGTGCCTCCGAGGTACGGGGGTATTCTCATATCTGATTGGAGTAGACATCATGCCATTCGAGTTGTCTAAGATTATCTCGTCCATCAAGCCGACCGTGAAGTCGATTGATGTTCCGTTGAACACTGAGAACGCGGAGCGTTTCGCCCAACTGGTCGAGATCGCTAAGACCGCGCAGATCATTGAGGCCCCTATGTCTCGTTCGATCACCGACACATCGCCGGGTGTCGAGCTTCAGGAAGAGCTTGAGGCTCTTCGCAAGGAGACGATTACTCTTCGTCTGCGCGCACTGTCGAACAAGGAACTCAATGTCCTGAAGCGTCGCGTGTGGGAGGACAAGTTCTTCAGTACGAAGAACAAGAGTGAAGAGGAAAAGGCAGTCATTGCAGTCGAGCGGGAAGACCGCTTGATGGAGTACGTTATCTCTCGCTCCTGTGTCGAGATCGTTGACAACTCCACAGGCGAGTCGAAGAAGGGTCTGACGGAAGACGAGGCAGCAGAGCTGCGTGGTCACCTTCCTGAGTTCCTGTGGCAGGAAATCTGCGGTACGTGGAACGATGCACAGCAGCTCGGTGCCGTGGTGTCGGAGGCAATCAGTGACCCTACGTTTCGTGGGGACGGAACTATCGAGGCCGGAGAACCAGTGGATGATTCTCTTGTTGAAAACGGCGAGGGCTGAGGGTAAGCCCCCGACGTTGTTCATTGGCGCTCCTGGCATGTTTGCCCGGTCAGTGCCCGCATGGATTGGTGACGAGATGGACTCGGAGCCAATAGATCAAACTGAATACACTAACCTTGACCTAGCTTTGGCCGCCGGTTACCAGTACTATCTCGATAGTCTGTGTAACAAGTGTGGTACGCCGCTCTGGTATGGGCGCAGTGAGCATAGCGCGATTGAGTTCCATGTTGAAACATCGACATGCTACTCGTGTGCTGAGCTTGATAGGTATCGTGAGCATAAGCATCCGAAACCTGGTGAAAGCTCATTCACTGTTCTGGATACTGTTGAGTATTCGGACGGCACGAAAGAGTCGTTGCCGACGCCTATTGAAGCTCTCGAACAGGTTGGGTAGGAAGAGTCCCTGGTATCATTGAGGTGGTATCAGGGACTTTTCTTAGGAGCAAGAATGGCAGACGAGTCGATTAAGATTGACATTGACGTTAATGCCTCTGGCGCGGATAAGGCGGCGCAGAGCATTGGTGCTCTGGAAAAGCAGATCGGCTCGCTTCAGAGCGCTGTCGCTACGCTGAAGTCTCCTTCTGGCCGTGGTGGTACGGTCCTCGATTCTTTGCAGCTCGACAGCTCGAAGGTCAAGAACCTGAAGGAATCTGCGACAGCGCTGCGGTCTGTGGCAGACGCTCTCGGCGCGCTGAATAAGGCAGCCGGGGATGTGAGCAAGGCCGATCTCTCGGCTGGTGTCGATAAGGCTGTTTCGGCGTATCGACAGTTCATCCGCGAGACTCGCACGATGAACGCACTCAGCAAGGATCACATCGCCAAGCTGAAGGACACTGCCTCTGCTATGCGCGAGGTGGCGTCTGCGTCGAACGCTATGGCCGAGGCCGAGAATAAGGCGAAGAAGGCCCAGGCGGCGTTGAACCAGTCGCAGGCCCGTAAGACCGAGGCGCAGGCTGAGAAGCTGCGCGCTCAGGCAGCGGTGAAGCACGAGGACAATGCTCTCCCTTTGCAGAAGCAGAAGGGGCGAGATGAGCGCAGCCTGGTGAAGGCGAAGGGTGCTGAAGCTACCCGTCTTGCTGAGATTCAGGCGCTTACGGCTTTGGAGCAAGCAGAGATCAAGGCGGCTGCAACGACGGCTGCTGCTGAGTCTAAGCGCGCGGCGGCTGTCGAGGCTGCGTCTGCAAAGATCATTGCTAACCGCGAGTCAGAGGCCGCGCGTACTGAGCGCGAGAAGATCAAGACACAAGGTGCATTTGATCGACAGTTGGTCCGCACTAGCGCAAGCAGCGCTCGTAATGATACTCGCGCGAGTGAGCGTGCTATCGAGAACGCGCGTTATGCTGCGCGCGACATGGCCGTGTATTACGGTGCGATTACGGCTGGCCTTGGCCGGGTGGTGTCGTCTGCTACCCAGGCTGGTATCGCGCAGGAGCGTGCGTTTGCTGACGTGCAGCGTACTGCCCAGGGCACGACAGCGGATTTGGATAACCTGAAGCACGCCTATACTGAGTTGTCTACGAAAACTACTACGTCGTTTGCGGACCTGTCGAAGATTGGTACGCTCGGCGCGCAGATGAACATCCCAACCAAGGACCTTGAAGATTTCACCAAGGCTGTTGCCCAGTTCTCGACGGTGACTGGTATGGAGGTTGAGGCTGCGACGACAGCTTTCGGTCGTTTCGGTCAGATGATGGGCGGCTTGCAGGAATCAGCCAAGGGTGCCGGGGACGGCTATGCTGTCCTTGCGAACCAGGTTGCGGACCTCGGCGCAAAGTCGGTTGCGACTGAGCCTGAGATTGCGAACATGATGGTCAGCATCGCCGCGCAGGGCAAGAGTGCTGGTCTTACCCAGAATCAGATTCTCGCCCTGTCGTCTACGTTGTCGTCGCTGGCTATTCCGAAGGAATGGGCGCGAGGATCGTTGCAGCGTATTTTCAACTCCATTAACTCTGCTGCAGCAGAGGGTAGCGATTCGATGCACACCTATGCACGTGCTATTGGCGCGACTGACGAGGAGTTCCAGAAGCTTTGGCGCGATGACCCGAACAAGGTGTTCCAGGGTATCTTGCAGCACCTTGCAGGCATCAGCGACAAGGTTGATAAGGCGCAGTCTATTAAGGACCTTGGCTTCAAGAACGTGCGCGATGTGGAATTGCTGTCGCGTATGTCGAACAGCCTCGGCCTGTACGTGGAGCAGTTGAAGGAAGCCGACAAGGCCGCTAAGGGTACGACGTTCATTGATGAGTCCATGGGCATCATCATGGGTACCATGGCAGCTAAGGTCGAGGCCTTCCAGCACGCCTTGCAGAACGCGGGCGCAGCCATTAACAGCAGCTTCATGGTTCCGTTCAAGGGCCTGATTTCCTTGGCGACAGGCATCATTAACGCCTTCGCCCAGCTCCCCAGGCCTATCCAGGCGTTTGTCGGTGCGCTCGCGGCTGTGGGCACCGTGCGTGTCGGTCTCTTGGCTGTGAAGGCTGCCGCTGTGTCGATGTCTGCTACCTTCTTGCAGATGCAGACTCGCATGGTCCAGGCCACGGGCCAGTCCAAGGTCTCGTGGAACATCGTGTGGCAGGCCGTGAAGCAAGCTCAGACAGGTGTGGTTGCCTACGATGCGTCGCTGGCCGCTAACGTGGGTACGGCTAATGCTGCTGCTGCAGCTAACCAGCGTCTTGCCGCTGCGGATAACGCTGTGGCTGCTGCTGCTGGTAAGGCTGCTGTTGCTAAGGGTGCTCAGAACGCTGCTCAAATGGCTTCTGCTGGGGCGTCTGCGGCTGCTGCGGGTGCTCAGGTGGCTGCTGGTGCTGGCCAGGCTGTCGGTGCCCTGTCTAAGCTGTCTGCTGTTGGCTCTGGCTTGATGGCTATGTTTGGTGGGCCTTGGGGTTTGGCTATTACGGGCGCGATTACTGCTGTGTCGGTGGCTGCTACGTATCTTGGTGATGCGTTCGCAAATTCGTCAGCTAAGGCCGATGAGTTTAAGAACGCTGTCGGTGGCACTTCTGCAATTATGAACGCTTTGGTTCAGGATACGAAGGAAGTTGGTGACGGCACTCAGTCTGGCTTTGTTGAGCTGAACGCTACGATTGAGCAGAATGGTGAAGTTCTAACTGCTAATGGTCAAGCACTTGGTTACTACGTGGATAAGTCCGGTCAGGTCGTTCAGGCTACGCATGAGCAGGCCGAGGCTATGGGCTATGCAACCCTGAAGATTGGTGAGCATACGCAGGCGCTGATTTCTGACGCTATTCAGGGTTCTGATTCGTTTAAGAACATGTCGAAGGATGTCAAGCAGGCGCTTGTTGACATGGGCTTCTCTTACGCGCAGTATATTAAGTTGGCAACTACGTCGGAGGCTGAGGGCGGCGGTAAAGCCGCTGCTGACGCGTACGTGGATGGGTACATTGCTCAGCTTGAGACCCGCAAGAATGAGCTGATTGCTAAGCTCGATCCTGAGTCTCCCTCCTACGCGACTAAGCGTGCGGATATTGCTTCGCAGTTTGAGGGGCAGATTAGTGCTCTTAATGAACTGAAGTCGAACACTGAGGGTGTCGGCGGTGCAATGCGCGACGCTCTGAATGATGCTGTCCTCTTCGGTCAAGGTATTGAAGAGACTGGCGAACAGACGGAAGAGGCTGGCTTCAAGATCGGTGATGCCAAGGGCGAGTTCAAGGACATGGCCGAGGTTATCCACTCTGTCCTTGACGAGATGTTCTCCTCGACAGATGCCGCTGCTGCGCTCGACAGTGCCATGCAACAAGTGTACGAGTCTATGCAGCAGAACGGCACGTCGATGGACCCGAACTCTCCTGCTGGCCAGGCCAACATTGCAGCTATCTCGGAGTACTTCGAGAAGATGGGCAATGCCGCTGCCGCTGGCATTGAGGAGATGGGCCTGACTGGCGAGGAAGCGTACCAGTACGCTCAGCAGTCGATTCAAGACACCATTGACTTCCTTACTGCTCAGGGTTTCGACATGAGCGCGTTCGAGCAGCAGCGTGACACCATGGCTGCTATCATCGCTCAGCCTTACCAGTCTGGCGAGGTCGATCACTCTAAGACGGATGCATCGTTGAATCAGATGGTCAACAATGCTGTGAACGCTGTCGGTCAGGCCCAAGGTGCCCTTGGTCAGGTTTCGGCTATCTTTGGTGCTATCCAACGGTACCAAGCCCTTATCGGTGGTACGCGGTCTAAGACCGGCAAGGGTTCTTTTGGTGTGGGTCGGTCGTCCGGTATTCGTATGCCCACCTTTGGTGTGCGTAACGGTGGGCGGTCGGCGTTTAGTGGCAACAACTTCCGTGCTAAGCCTCAGCGTTCGTCTGGTGGTGGCGGTGGTGGTGGCGGTGGCCATTCGCCTCGTTCTGGTGGTGGCGGTGGTGGTGGCCATTCACCGTCGTCGCATGCCCGCAAGGAAACGAAGACGGCTGCTGAAATCTTTGAGGACTTCCTGTCGAGGCTGAAGTCTGCGCTCGACAAGGCGCTGACCTCCTGGTGGCGCTCGACAACGGCACAGGACAACTACCGTAAGGGTCTTAACAGCCTGAAGAAGGATGTTGAGAACACGACCAAGAAGGTGAAGGACCTTCGCAAGGAGAACGACAAGCTCGCTTCTGACATGCGTAAGGCTCAGCAAGACTTGCATGATGCTGAGTTCTTCCGTGCTGTCGCACTGAAGTATGGTGACGAGGAGCGCGCTCAGTCCTTGCAGGTGGACATCGATGATGCCAAGGAGAAGATCAACGAGGGCCAGAACAAGATCAGCGAGAACAACAATGAGATTGCGACACTCCAAGCTGGTCAGTACGCGCTGAAGGGCTACACGGAAGCGGCTATTGCTAACCGTGAGGCCTTGCGCTCGTTGCAGTCTCAGATGATTGGGTTGATCGAGGCCTACGCGGCTGCTGGTCA
>FLSK01024659.1_pt1 | contig 25278 bp, 37 predicted proteins | sample 1550541 | NCBI WGS metagenome assembly FLSK01 (sample SAMEA4031773, study PRJEB14383) | metagenome | biome: human; feature: oral; material: saliva | place: Philippines | collected 2014
GTGCTCTTAATGAACTGAAGTCGAACACTGAGGGTGTCGGCGGTGCAATGCGCGACGCTCTGAATGATGCTGTCCTCTTCGGTCAAGGTATTGAAGAGACTGGCGAACAGACGGAAGAGGCTGGCTTCAAGATCGGTGATGCCAAGGGCGAGTTCAAGGACATGGCCGAGGTTATCCACTCTGTCCTTGACGAGATGTTCTCCTCGACAGATGCCGCTGCTGCGCTCGACAGTGCCATGCAACAAGTGTACGAGTCTATGCAGCAGAACGGCACGTCGATGGACCCGAACTCTCCTGCTGGCCAGGCCAACATTGCAGCTATCTCGGAGTACTTCGAGAAGATGGGCAATGCCGCTGCCGCTGGCATTGAGGAGATGGGCCTGACTGGCGAGGAAGCGTACCAGTACGCTCAGCAGTCGATTCAAGACACCATTGACTTCCTTACTGCTCAGGGTTTCGACATGAGCGCGTTCGAGCAGCAGCGTGACACCATGGCTGCTATCATCGCTCAGCCTTACCAGTCTGGCGAGGTCGATCACTCTAAGACGGATGCATCGTTGAATCAGATGGTCAACAATGCTGTGAACGCTGTCGGTCAGGCCCAAGGTGCCCTTGGTCAGGTTTCGGCTATCTTTGGTGCTATCCAACGGTACCAAGCCCTTATCGGTGGTACGCGGTCTAAGACCGGCAAGGGTTCTTTTGGTGTGGGTCGGTCGTCCGGTATTCGTATGCCCACCTTTGGTGTGCGTAACGGTGGGCGGTCGGCGTTTAGTGGCAACAACTTCCGTGCTAAGCCTCAGCGTTCGTCTGGTGGTGGCGGTGGTGGTGGCGGTGGCCATTCGCCTCGTTCTGGTGGTGGCGGTGGTGGTGGCCATTCACCGTCGTCGCATGCCCGCAAGGAAACGAAGACGGCTGCTGAAATCTTTGAGGACTTCCTGTCGAGGCTGAAGTCTGCGCTCGACAAGGCGCTGACCTCCTGGTGGCGCTCGACAACGGCACAGGACAACTACCGTAAGGGTCTTAACAGCCTGAAGAAGGATGTTGAGAACACGACCAAGAAGGTGAAGGACCTTCGCAAGGAGAACGACAAGCTCGCTTCTGACATGCGTAAGGCTCAGCAAGACTTGCATGATGCTGAGTTCTTCCGTGCTGTCGCACTGAAGTATGGTGACGAGGAGCGCGCTCAGTCCTTGCAGGTGGACATCGATGATGCCAAGGAGAAGATCAACGAGGGCCAGAACAAGATCAGCGAGAACAACAATGAGATTGCGACACTCCAAGCTGGTCAGTACGCGCTGAAGGGCTACACGGAAGCGGCTATTGCTAACCGTGAGGCCTTGCGCTCGTTGCAGTCTCAGATGATTGGGTTGATCGAGGCCTACGCGGCTGCTGGTCATTCGACACAGCAGATTGAGGCGTACACTCAGAGCCTTAAGCGTCAGTTTATTGAACAGGTTACTCAGCTTGGCTTTAACCAGGGTGAGGTTACCGAGCTGGCCGGTGCTTTCGATAGCTTGACTAACACGATTGGCCTGGTTCCCCGTGACGTGAAGGAAAACGTCACCGACCAGGGTACTATCGGTTCGACACAGAGCGGCATCGACGGCATCCACGGCAACCAGGTGACTGTGCCTGTCGATGCAGATACAAGCCAGGCTTACAACAAGCTGAACCAGTTGTTGACGTATTCGCAGTACATCCAAAATGCTATGTCCAAGGGCTTGACCCGTGGCCAGGCGGCGGATGCAGCGCGTTATGCTGGTCAGGCTGGTCAGATTCGTCGTCGGTTTATGGGTGGCCCTATCCCCGGCTATGCAGGTGGTGGTTTGCTGCCTGGACGCCCACCTGCTAACCCGAGCACCGACAATCTGCTGGCTACGAATGGGCAAGGCCTGTTCAAGTTGCGCAGTGGTGAGTACGTCATCTCCCAGCCTGCTGTCGATTTCTACGGTAAGGGCTTTATGAACGCCCTTAACACGATGCAAGTGCCTGTGGCGTCTGGCGGTGGTTACTCTGGTGGTATTGGTGACGGGCTGGTTACAATTAACCCAGCACAGTTTAATCAGTTGGTGAAGGCTGTTTCGACTGCGGTCATGCTTGATGGTCGCGCGATTAGCCGTAACATCGACAATGGCAATACAAGGAGTGGTAACCGTGGAGTCTACTAGGGGTTGTGAGACGAGAGAGGTCTTTTTCGCTGTGGGGGACTTTATGTCGTGGTTCCCCGCGCCCGACGAATCGCCCGTGTCGGATAACATTCACGCGGGTGATGGTTCGACAACGCTGCTCAATGGATTCTCATACATAAATGGCTCGGTCTACGGCCATAAGCATTATGAGCTTACGTGGTCGTTCCTTAACCGTGAACAGGCGGATTTGTTTCGCCGTCTATTCATGAACAGGAGTGACGAATGGGTGAGCTATGCTGATCCTTTTGCGTTCAACAACATGCTGTCGCCTCTGATGGGTTTGCCTTATCTGCACTACCATGCCGGGACCCCCTTCGCGTTTAACGATTGGGGCAAGCAAGCGTTGTTCCCTACGAAGGACATCGATTCTACGACTGGCCACCCTGGTGTCATTCTTAAGCCGAACATGCTGAATATGAACAACCAGTTCTTAACTAAGCGTGACAAGCTGAATGGTCGTGAGCAGTCACTCGCGCTCAGTAAGCCCGGTAGCTACACTGAACGTGTTGTTATTCCACAAGGCTGGTACGGGACGTTCTTCGCTTACGGTTTTGAGGACAACAATCGCCCGTTCGAGTGGAGCTTTATTCGTGTGGATGGTGGTGATTTGCCACTGCATGTCATCACTAAGCTGAAGAACCAGGTTTTCAGCTTTGGTGAAGGTGTGTGGGAAATTACTATGAAGCCTGTTCAAGAAGGGCACATTAGCTGGGCTAGTCTTCGCCTGACTAAGTATCCCGATACTTCACCACCTGAGTACACTTACTCGTATCCGTCTGGTGGCGGCAATTTGAAGGTTGTTCCTGGTACTGCTAAGGTTTTGACTGTTAACAACTATCGTGGTCATTTCTCGGCTTCTGTAACGCTAGAGGAGAGTTACTCGTGGTAATGCGGGCGCTGGGTATTCCGGCTGAGAAACTTACTTCTTGGTCTGTCGCTGAAGATTCTGTGTCTATGGACATGGACATGACGACAGGTGGTTTTTCTGAGTACCATCTTGAAGGCGCGGGTGGTATCGAGCCAGCCTTCGTGGTCAACAAGAGTGTCATTCTTGATGATGTTCGCTTTGGCCGCACCCATGCTGTCGCACGAGCCTTGACGACAGGGCCTTGGTCCTGGTCTATCACTCTTAACGATCCATTCTACCTCCTTGATATTGATGCTTATATTGGGCCAATGTGCTTGGTAAAGGTATCAGAGGTTATTCGGAAGTTCTTTGAGGTGGCAGGTGTGCCAGAGCCACCTAAGATGTGGGTGCAGCCATTTGTTTCTGATGTCTATAACCCGTTCATAACCGAATCTGTGCAGTGGGAGGAAGACCGTAAATCATTTCCTGGCGGCAAGGGGAATCTGTGGTCTATCCTGAAGAACTGGTTGGCGAGTGTCGGGTTTCAGGTTACTTGGGTTTATGACACCATCGTGGTGTTTAAGAACCACACTGTTCTCACGCGCCTTCAAGGTTACACGTCTGACTACAAGGTGAATTATGCTCAGTCTGAGCCTGCATCCTCTATCGAGTGTACCTATTATGTGGATTACAGCCTTGATTACCTACAAGGGTACAGCGCTGGGTATATTGAAGCTAATGGGGCTATTACTTATGACCCTTATAGTCACAGGGGTGAGTGCCCAACTATGCTTATTTGGCCACCAGTCGCACCTAGTGAAATGCTGCTCGATGCCGCGAAGAAGAGCGAGGTGCTATCTGTCGAGGCGGGAGAGACTAAGGAGTTCATTCTCGAAACACCTAACTTGATTAAAGGCGTCATGGGTCAACCTGTCTGTATTGATCCTAAATATATAGTCCAGTTTCATGAACGGATTATCCAGGCTCCTAGAGGTCCGGGTGCCACTAGGCACACACCGCCTTATAGTGTGTACTCTGTTGTCGGCAAGGATAATAAGCCCATCACACCTGCTCAGTGGAGGGCTGAGGGTGGTCGTCTTACTGTCGAACTTGGCGATGAGCCGAACCAGCTTAAGGTTACAGTTACCGGGATGCTGAACAAGCGTCTTGGACCATACCGTATTGCTGAGTCGGATGGGCAGAACGACTACTCGACACTGCGTATCTACGGCCAGGCGCTACCTTACGAAGAGAAGGTCTTGACTTTCTACACCGGCTATCCCCACAAGACAGAGCCATTGAAGATTAGCTCTCGGTTCATCGACAGCCTGGATAAGGCGTACGCCGCGTGCATGTATGCTGCTCAGGATGCGTTAGGCACGAAGACTACCCTTGAATGGTCTGGTATGCCACCAGTGAATGACTCGTACACGTCTGTTGTCTACGACTTCGAGCGCCCGCCGGTCATCCTGTCGGATGCTGATGACTTCACTGGGCAACCACTGCCAGCTAAGGCGGAAGAGCGTTGGCCTAAGAATACGACGATGGACAAGATTTATAACGACTTGGTGTCGTTCACGTCCAACCGTAAGCTGGCCGACAGGGTGCAGGTCTTTGGTCGTTTGGCTGGGACCACGGCTGTTTTCGGCAGGTACAGTTGGCAGATCACATCAGCAAACTACAGTGAGACTGGTGTCGATCTAACCTGTGAAGGTTGGACGACCCTGTGGGACGTGATGAACATCTTTGATACGCCACGTGTCGAGCAACTGCAAGACCCGACGGGCCTTACACTAGAGGAACTAACGCTGAGAGGATTTAAGCACAATGAAGCATAATCTCCCGCAACCTTCTCAGGCTTGGGGTACTGACGTTGATCGTCGAATTGCCTCACTGGAAGCTGAACTCAGGCTGCTAAAGAGTAACTTCAGCAACTCAGTTGATAGCATTAATGCTCTCACCAATAGCCGCTCAACCTCTGGTGTGGCGGTTCCCTTTAGTGATTCGAAGATTATTCCTCAGCCGGGCCGTAGCCGCGGTGTCGGCACGTATGAGGACTTGTGGTACCAGTCTTTGCCTTGGGGTGATTCTGGTTCGTTCATGCAGCTTACCTTGACTGGGACACTTGAACTCGTGGTTGGTGCCGACCTCTTCCGGGGTGACAGCCGTGGACCAGCCGTCTCTGTCGGTGTAATGGATGGGTCTAAAGGCCACGTCTTGCGTAGCTATTGCTACACTTCGTACAGGTCGATTGGTCAAGAAGGAAAATTTATTCTCGACGCTATCATTAACTACACCACCATCATTCCATTCGACAAGTACTACGATGGTTACATGTATCTAGGTGTGGAAGGCTCGGATTCTAAACCGCAGTTGATTTACAATTGGGATGGGTATTCCCATCTGTACATGGAGATTACAGGAGTGAGGTACTGACCATGGCTACCAATCCACAAGGGATCTGGGTTTACAGTCCGAAGGATGTTATTCAAAGTTGGCCCGCGTTTATGAACTTGGGCTTTAACTCTGTATCTGAAGTTATCAAGCAGCTTCAGCAGAATCGTATTCTTATTGCTAAGAACGCTGCTGATGAGACGGCCAAGCTGTCGGCTATTAAGAATGCTGCGGCAAGCATTGTGGACATCTTGATCTATCGTGCAGATACGAATGAGATGTACCTGTACACCAACAACCGATCTGAGAAGGTCTGGGGTGGCGCACCAGAGGTTCGTTATGTGAACAACAATGAATCGTTCTCTCAGTGGCGCCGCTACACTCAGCACGGTGCGAGCGCTACGATCACCCAGATGATCGATTTGCCTTCGAAGGGCCTGTGGTTGTTCTCCAACTGCATTACGTTGGATAACAATAACTCTTCCAAGGACACCAATATCGACGTGTTCCAGTCGATTGCAAATGACCAGTTTGTCAACGTCGGCACTACCAACACGTACAACCACGCTGAGGGCGTCACGTCGTTCCGTATGGCGACGATGCCTTACTACGCCTATAGCCCTGGCAAGGTGAATGTTGCTGTCAAGATTCAGTGTAGCCCAGTCAACAATATCGGCTGGGGTGGCCTCTGTATTGGGGCCTCGAAGATCGGCTGAGTGTGCTATACTAAGTAGCGACAGTTATCAACACATTCTGTGTGGTTGCTGTGGGCGATTGGGTGAGAAAACCCCTCTGCTAGTTCTCCTTTCCTAGCAGAGGGGTTTTCTATTACCTTGGCCACCCGTTGTCGAGTGTCCATTTGTGGTGTAGCTCGTGTACGAGGTAGTACACGAGGTGTCGGAAGGCGTCTCTCACGTCGTTGGCGTCCTTGTAGTCCACATCTTTGCCTGTGAGCCACCAGCCCAGGTTCTTCAGTGCCACATCCTTCACGAGGCCCTTGGCTTGCGCCGGGGTCTGGTAGTGGATGTCATCGACAAGCCAGTCCAAGACTGCATTGACCTTCACAGGTGTGAGGTCTGCTGTGAACTTGTTATTAGGGCGCAAGTCGAACTGCTCGGCAACGACAGTGGCACCAGGATACTGGTCAAGGTATCGCTTGATGAGTTCCACGGTTTCGACGTGTGTCGAACAGATGAACTGATCGAAATGAAGAATCTCCACTTCTTCATCAACACGGGCAACAACGAGGCCGGTGTTAACACCGGGATCAATTGCTATTACTGTTTGCATATTCTTCCTCCCAATCATCACTTAGTACATCGTATGCTGTGCCAGCGTAAACATTCCTTGCGCTCGGTGAAAGCCCACCAAAGACACCGGAACGGAACTTCTTACCATCAACAGGTGTTTCTTCGGCTTGCAGGCAGTCTTGAAGACACTGTTCTTTGATGGGGCAGTTCTCGCAGAATACTCGTGCAACGTCTGCGTAGAGCTTCACATCGTAGAACAGCTCGACAGGAGCGTTAAGGCAAGCTGCTTCTTCATAATCGGATGTGTTCATCACACCTCTTCCCAGTTGTTACCGACCTCTGCTTCAGCAGCAAATGGCACACGATTGAACACAATTGTCGCCGCCTTAGCCATTTCGTATTCCATCATCTTGGAGCACTCTTCAATGGTTTCTTCGGGGCACTCGACATAGGTTGCATCGTGGACAAGGCCAATCAGCTTAGCCCCGTACTGTCCTACCTGTTCATTGATCTTAATTGCTGCGTTGAGGCAGATGTCGTTCGCAGTGGACTGTGGAACAAATGCAAGTGCTTCGTTCTGCGTCGAACTGTAGTTGTTATCCGACACAAACAGGGGGTTGAACGTGAGGCCGAACTTGGTTTTACGTTCGCAGTCCTCTTCCTTACGTCCTACACTGTGCTTAACCCGTGCCTGCCAGTCTCGAAGTCCCGGGTAGGAGCCGAGGTATTGATCGACCACATGCTGTGCGGCCTCAAGAGGCTGTTCAAGCGCTGTCGCAATAGCTGGTACACCTCTATTGTAGTTGAGACCGTACACCACGCTCTTGACCAGTGCGCGTCGGTTCTTCGCGGTCTTTGGCTGCTCGTGCTTAAAAACCTCGTACGCTTCGATTGTCGGGAACTCTTCTGGCCAGATCTTTGTCATCAGATCGTCAAAAAAGTCCGGTGCACCCGGCTGGAACGCGGCAATCATAGCCCCGTCGTCCGCGAGCTCAGCAACAGTACGTAGCTCTGCCTGGGAATAGTCACACGAAATGATCTTGCAACCAGGTGCAGCGACAAGGGCACGCTTGATACCACTGTCGCGCCCCATCGTCTGAATCGCTGGCCCCTTAGCCGACAGGCGGCCAGTTTTTGCCCCGTGAGGGAGGTAGTACGGGTGGATACGTCCATCCTCACCGACCTTGCGTCGCACGTTAGCAATGAATGAGCCAATCACCTTAGCTGCGTAGCGGTAGGCAAGCAGAGCGTCGATGAACTCGGTCTCCTTGCCTTCGCGTCGCAGCTTCTTCAGGTGGTCTGAGTCGAACGACGGGGACGACACACCCTTAGACTTGAAGTAGTCCTTGATCTGCTTAGGTGACTGTGGGTTGAAGTCTTCGCCCGCGTGCTTTTTCAAAACGGCAAGGTTCTCGTCACACTGACGCTTATATTTTTCTTCCAGCTCATCGAGTGCATCGAGCGACACTGCAACACCATTCATCTGCACGTCGTTGAGAACCTTGGTGACCTGCATACGGTAGCGGTAGTAGTCGTACTTTCCGCTGTTCTTCAGGAGTGGAAGGAAATACTCGTAAAGCTTGTAGGTCCATACCACGTCTGCCAAGTTGTACTCGTAGAGCTTTTCACGGGGAATGTTCTCGAAGTACGCCCCACCCTTGAGGTAGGACTTAGCGTCAGAGTCCCAATCCTCGGCACGCAACCAACGACGGGCAAGAGGCTTCAGGCCGTGCTCACCGGCTAGGTTGTCGAGCACGAAGTGCATGAGCAATGTGTCCTCGTGATGGTACACACGGATACCGAGACGCTTCGACAGGTACGGCATATCGAACGTACCATTGTGGCAGACAACCGTGCAGGTGTCGCACAGCCTCTTAATGGTCTCTGCTGCTTTGTCTGTCTCAGCAAGCTCCTCGGGGATAACCACCCCAAACTTGCCGTTCCACAAGGCAATCGACAGGATGCGACCAGCCGCGAACGTGTCGTTGTCGATGTCGCCAGCGGACTCGATGTCAAGAGCAATTACCGTGCCTGGCTTGAAGGTGATGTCTTGGCCTTCCCAGATAACCCAGTCCTTGCCAAGTTCCAGGTTAGGATCAACAGGACCAAGGTAACCATACTGCAACGCCTGAGCGAGGAACAGAACAGACTGTGGATTGCTGACAATCTGCTTAGGTGAAAGCGTCTTGTACGCATCACCCCTGTAACCCTTCACAGTGCCGAGAGTGATCTTAATGTCCTTGTCGTTCACGTCGTCGGTGATTTCGACGTGGGTGCCTTCTGGGAGGCCAGACACCGCGTATGCCCGCTTCAGTAGAATCTGCGCAAGAATAGGCAGCTTGTCGCAGTCAGTAGTTAGAATCTTCATACCTGCCCTCCTATGTATTCAATGAATCGTTCGTTGTTTGTCTTGCCCTTGATGACTTCACGGATTGTTCCGCGCGCCTGGGCGTATGTGATGATTTCCTTCAGTTCACGCATACTACTGATATCACTCTGGAACTTCAGCATGAGCTTGGGAATCGGAACAAGGCCGTTGTCGGTGCGCGCAACGAAGTTGATGAGCTTATCGACCTTGTTACTGAAGTTAGAGTTCTTCACGTGGTGAATGAACACCTCGTTGCTCGACAGCCAGATGGACGCAAGCGAGATAGCCTTCAGCATTTCTCGCATTGTGACAACGACAGTGCCCTTTGTCGTCGGCCCATTATACATAGCGAGTAGAGCAGCGATACGCAACACCGAGAACGTCATACGCTCAGTGCCAGGGAACAGCTCACGACTATTCAGCATGTGTCGCTCAGCCATGACCTTGGCTTCCTCAGAGAAGTCAATCCAGCGCTCGAACACACCCGGCTCAAACTCAATAGGGATACGGACTTCCTCGTTAGGAAGTCGCGACGCTTGACGTGCACTGAACTGTGCATCGAACTTGGCAACAGACTTGATAAGGTTCGACAGCATGAAGTCGCGCTGCTTGTCCTCAATCTTGCCTGTCGATGCACTGACTGGCACCAGCTTCACATCCTGGGAGGACGTAATGTACTTGTCCCGGTCGTCAATAACGACAAGGCAGCGAGGAGTGAAGCCGGACTCGACCCTCTCTAGCGACAGGTTCCTAGCGGCCTGGTCCAAGATGCCTGTCCCGTAGAATGTCATGTAATACGGGGTGGCAGTCTGGTAGGCAACCTTGCCGCCCTTGTCCTTACGCGCGACAGCCGGAATGTAACCGTCGTAGCTCTTAGTAAGGAATGGCATCATCGATGACATGTAGCTGCCCTTCTGGGCAGCGTGTGCAAAGAAGTCTTGAACTTCATCGATTGCGAAGAGGCCGCTCTCCTTCGGCTTGGTACGCAAATACGAGGACAGAGCCTCACCTGTCGAATCTTCAGGCGCAATGAAAGTGTCAGGCCCCTTGCCGATACCGACAGCCACGTCTCGCATCATGCCTTCTGCAAGTCGCAACGACGTTGACTTACGGGATTGGGTTGTACGCCCCAGAACCAGGAAGTACAGGTTCAACGGCATTTTTTGGACATTGATTGGCAGGAAACCATACTTGGCAAACATGGACGACAGAATAGCGAGGGCACCGGCGTAGTGGAATTGCTTTGGTGCCATTGCCGATTTAGTCGATGCCCATGCTGCGAACTGATCGACAAAGAGGCCCATCGGTTCTTGCTCATTTTCGTGGAGGAAGTTCACATCCTGAAGCACGAGTTCGCGCGCTTCGCTCAGGAGATACGAGGAACCAATACGGGTCGATGCTTCGAGATCGTTCTCAGTTGGTCCGCTGTGTTCGGCCTTCCAGCGTGCATAGTCACGGTTGACCTGCTTCCACAGGTACCCGTCGCCTCGACCGTCCTGTTCAAACTTGTTGAACTCGGTTCCGCGCACGACGGCAAAGGCCTCGACAATGGAGCAGCCTTCCTCCCAGAGGGCGCACTGGAGATGGTACATCCTCGCGCTACGATCTTCGTCGTCGTTGAAGGTGTCATCCGTAGCTAGGTCCGTGATGTAGCTACGGTTCACAATGCCAAGAACTTCAAACATCGACGGGATGTCGGTCGGGAAGTCTTCTTCCTCGATACCCATACGTTCGACGGGTGGGTACTCGGCTGCGAACTCTGCTGCGGTGATAGCCTCGTCGTTAACGGTGAGAGTGATCTCCCAAGGCTTCACCTTCTTGAGGTTATGCGTGAAGGGGACACGGAGCTTCTTGGACAGGGACCAGCCCCGGTCCATGCCGTCGTTGGCGTGTACCTCGTAGAGTCCCCGCGAGAGGGCTTCAAGCATGTCGTTCGACAGGTCGTCTGCGTCGGTGAGAAGCCAGTATCCCTGCCAGTGCTTCTCGCTGGTCTGGACAGTGATAGAGGGCTGAATCTTCAGCTTGTCGAGCGGGCAGTCGTCGCCGTCTGCCCACACGCACGAGGCATGGATGACGTTATCCTTGGCCGCGTGCCTGGTGTTCGACAGGGCCGGTGGCTTGGTGTACAGGAAGGGGCTGTAGTAGACATCCAAGTCCGCGTGAGACTGCGCGTACGTCACCATCTTGTCGAGTTGCGCGGGCAGGTTGAACCAGCGGAAGTTGGTGAGGCCCCCCATAGGCCCCTTCAAGATGATAGGTGTCCAGCCTTCTCCCGTTGGGAGGACTGCCTGAAAGAACTGTGTGAGGTCCATCGCTCTCCTCTCTGCTTGTATATAGTACGGCGGGCCGTACCTCACTGTCAAGATACGGCCCGCCCGAAGGGATCAGAGTTCGATCCGAGAAGCCTTCTGCTTAGACTTCTTCTTGGCCTTGTCCCACTTGACCTTCTTCACGTCGTTGGACTTACGCATTTCTCCGTTGGACTCGTACTCGTGGATGTCAAGGGTAACCGTAGCGGTCTTGCCAACGATGTCGAGAGCGAGCTGATCGAGGTAATCTTCGGTTCGCTCAGCAGGGTTCTCGGGCAGGGGATTACCGGCTGCTTCACAGAACTCTGGGAAGTCCCAGCGGAGCTTACCCTGGATGACAATAGTGTACCAGTGACGGACTCGACGAGGCTTGTTCTCGTACTCACCCTCGTTTGCCAGGAAGTCAATGGTGAACATGCCATTGCCCTTCTTGTTCAGGCCAAACACACAGGCATCGACAGTGACATGGTATTCACCCTTGGGCAGCGGGTCGAAAGACATCGGCTCCGCAATATCCATAGTCATGAGAGCCTCGAAAAAGTTAGACATAATCAGTTCTCCTTCTTGTTGAGTTCATTGTAGTGGTCGATTGACTTAGGCAGCCAACCGTAAGTGTTGATTCGCCCGTGTCGAATAACAGCGTCGGGCGCGGGGAAGGTCTTGTTGTCTGCTCGGAGGCGGTACAGGATGGTAGTCCGATTAACCCCGGTCATCTCAGAGACATCCTTGATCGACAGGTACTCAATCATTCGTCCTCCTTCTCAATGTCGTAGTGTTCATGCACCCAACCCATGATCTTGTCGAACGACGGGTTGCCGACCATTGCGGGCATGTTGTCGAACCTGGTCTTAGTGAGAATGTTCGACGGGGACTTGACTGTAAGAACAGTGACGAGTTTTTCTTCCCCGTCCTCTCCCACATCCTCCCAGGTCATTCGACCAATCAGGTCGAAGATTGCCGGGAGCTTCTTAAAGCTCTTCTTGCCCTCGAAGTCGGGAGCGATTTGAGAGAGTCGTTCTGTCTCCACGATCTCGCGAGATTCGTGGGTGATCGTGATGATGTTCAAGCCCATGTCGAAGGCAATCGTATTAACAAGGTCCAATACCTTGTCATACGCCGCCGCCCACATTGCGAATGAATCCTTCGGATTGACCGCCGCAAAGTGCAGCTTGATAAGTTCCTGCAAGCGGTCAACTGTGTCGATGACGACAGTCTTGAAGGGCTTATCCTTTGCGCCACTGATCTTAACAAGGAGGTCCGCGAACTCCTTATAGGTGGCAGGCTGGACAATGAGCATGTTATCCAGATCGCCGAACTTGGCAGCGGGAGCAGTACCACGCTCCAAGTCAACATAGAGGACAGGTCCAAGCTCCTCAACCTTAGAGGCTGAGGATGCAAGGGAGGTCTTGCCAGTGCCAGAAGGTCCATAGAGTAGGACCTTTAGCTTAGGTGTGGTGGTTCGGGGATCGGACACTTCGATATCAATTCCCTTCAGGAATGAATCAAACTTTCCCATGTTTCTCCTTTCTTAGCGCTTGAAAGCACAGTAGTAGCAGCCGGGGTGGCTGTCAAGCTCTCCAAGGTTGTCCCGATTTTCGTTGGCCCACTTGAAGATTTGGTTGGCACGTTCAAGAACGGCCATGGCAGCCTTACGGTTGTACTTAAAGCACAGCTCATGACTTGCAGCCATGACAGATTCTACAGTACAGTCTCGTGGGAACAAAACCAGTGAGGTGTGATTCACTTCATAGCCAGCATTTTCAAGACCCAAACCGTACAACATCATTTGATAGTAGTACTTTTTGAGCTGGCCTTCGGTCATCGAGTCCGAGTAGAACTCAGGGTTGCAGTCCTCGTCAAAGAACGTGGCAGACGAAAACGCCTTGATCTTCTTCTTCGACAGGACTTTATAGTCCACGACGTGGCCCGTAGGAACATAAAAACCGTCAGCAGTACCGCGGATACCCCCGTAACCTTCGATTGTGCCTACAGTGACCTTAGTTTCCTTCAGGTAATCCTTAAGGCCGATAACGTTCTCAAGATACAGGTGGAAAGCAGTACCGATCATTGGGGCCAAGGGATGAGTATTCTCGTCCTGATGGATACCCAGCAGCTTTTCTGCCAAGCAGCGTTCACACAGGTCTCCCAGTTCAGACGGGCCAACCTTACGCTGTTTATCACGTTCCGAAGGTTTAGTTAGTTCTTTGATAATCTGGTCGTAGATTTCACTCATTGGCTTCCCACTTCTTGTAGAACGCCTCACTCATCACATGAAGGTTCCATGCGTACGTGTGCAAGTCGTCCACCGACGACTCGGCGAAAACCAGAAAGTCTCCTGGCTTTGTTGTTTTCCACATTTCCCGTGTACCAAAGATAGGTACCGTCGGAATCTTACGTGTGACCTTATCTGAGCCAGATTCAATCCTCCATCCTGTTCTCTTCAGTTTGTTGATATCGATGGTGTCCCACAAATAATCAGGCGGGACTTGAAGAACGATCTTCTTCTGCACAGTGAACACCTTTCGACAGGCCCATCAACAGGGCGGTAGCTTCTTCGGAGTTTCGATAGTCGCCAAGGTACACAACCTCAACGATGTCGGGACATGATGCAATGAGATGGGCACAGCCCTGGCAGGGATAGTGAGTCACGTAAAGTGTGTACTCACTGTCGTGTGAAGGCATCTTACGAATCGCGTTACGTTCCGCGTGAACAGTGTTAACACAGTGCCCATCGATCATGCGGTGACCGCCCGTGTCGCATGGCTCCAAGCCGTGTGGTGTCTCATTAAATGCACGAGACACCACACGACCAGTCGCACGATCAACGATCACGCACCCGACATGGGCACGATCACACCTGGACTTAGCAGCTTCATCCCGAGCGGCCTTAATGAACTCTCTCATCGAGAAAGAATCTCCCGCTGCTCAGGCGTGAGACTCTGTGCCCACGCAAGAATCTTCCGTGCATAGTCCGTCAGTGTACCGGTGTCGGTGAGAAGACCAGGCCCTGACTTCTTCCGATAGTCAGTGAACGCGAACCGATCCCCATCGACGTACCGCAGCAGACGGCACAAGATGGAGTTACGTCCCACGACGTAGTTACCGTCCTCGTCCTCAGTGAGTGTGAGAAGCACGGATCCGTTCAGCCGGTCAGTGTAGTGGTTCTCACCGACACTGAGGTCTTCCTTGAAGAAACCACACTCATTCGTAATGTCATCGACCCACATGATCGACAGGTCAAGTGGCTGAGCCTTCTTGATGTCAATGTGTGCAGAAGTCATCTCACGTACGTTGCACTTCAGGTCCTCAGTGGAGGTCACAGTGAAGACCTTGTTGTCGAACGGATCGACAACGGCCATTTCATCTGTGGCGCTCCACCACTGAGCACACACTGACCCCTTGTCGTTGAGCAGAACCAGCCGCCCATTAGGGAGCTTGCCGGTGCCCATGACCGTGCCACTAGGCATGGTGACAAGACCGTCTTTGATGTCAAGGTACTGTCGCTTGTTGTAACGGTTGGGCAGGTTCTCCCAACCATAGCCCAGAACAGGCGCGTAAATATCACGAATCGTAATCGCCAAGAGGCTCTCCTTCTTCATAGTAGTAGAACTCAATGATCGGGACATGCTGTCGAGTTGGATAGTTAAGCCTATCCGTCACATAGTAGTGCCTAGAATCGAAATTAATAGACACGGTGCGCGACGTGAACAAGCGCTCCTCACCCGTGCTGGTGTACCACAAATGAATATCCTGGCTGTCGTTAAACGACACACCGTTAGTGGCGCTTTCTTTTTCTTTTCGCTTATTCAGTGACACATATGTCTCCCACTTAGGGTTAAGCACGTGGATGCACACGACGCTCCCATCAGTGAACTTCAGCCAAACGTCTTCTTCTTCAAGCCAGTGTTCTACCACGGACTTCTTCAGAAGATTTGCTACCGTCTTGTGGTTAACTTCAATGATCTTCATGGCTTAGTCTCCCAGCTTGCTTGCGTACCGGACCAGAAGCCACATTGCAAGCAGAGAAACCCCAGCAAGAATGAGCGCCCCAATAATCACTGCCATGTACGCTGCGAAAGCGTACACAACCCACATGAAGTAGGCAGGGTACCAAACTCCCGTAATCACGAAAGCGAAACAGAACAGGAGCGGGATGAATCGACCCTTAGACTTCTTCCCCTGGGTTGCGTTCAGCTTGCCAACAGCATCATTGTAGTAATCATACATGTTTGTTCTCCTTCGGTTTGTTGTTATCTGTTGTTGGCACCATTGTGAATAAGGCAAGGACAATACCCTACTTCGGCAGCATCATCAATCTCTGCGAGAAACTCCAACGGTGTGAATGTCCCACCAAAACCATCCACCCAGCACCCACTACCACGTAGTGCACTCTCTTTAATGCAAAAGATGTAACACCTGTGTGCAAGTCTCACGACAGTACCCCGCACCATCAGGTCTAAGTATTTTGTATCAGTGGTGAACCCTGCATCAGCACCGGCATAGACAGGCAAGATCGTGTTGCCAATCTTCTTATATAGCTCCCAGCTATCATCGTACAGGTCATCCCAGTCCATTGCTGTCTCCTTCCAGTTGTTTCAGATAAGGCCGGATGCCTTGAGCTTGTCGAAACGCTCCTGCAAGCGTCCCAGAACACGGTCGTCCACCGTGTTGGTAGCCTGAATCAGGAAACGGTTAACAGCCGTAGACTGCCCCTGTCGGTTAAGTCGTCCCGTCGCCTGCTCGTTAATCACCAGGCTGTTAGACTGACTCAGCCATACCTCAGTATGGCAGACCCGCTGCAAACCGTCAACTCCTTCTGACATGGCTTCATGCTGTGCGACAATGACGCGCACGTTGCCGTTAATCATGTCTTGGAAGTCACCACGAGACTTGCCAGAGACTTCAATGGCCTTGATCCCAGCTTTCTTCAGACGGTACAGCGCCGCCTTAATGAACTTCTGGCTATGCACCCACACAACGACAGGCTCATTCTCTGGGAGGTCAGCGATAATGTCCATCATGGCGTCGAGCTTGGACGACTTACAGTCTTCCTTGTAATCGACAGTCATATCATCGTTGAAAGACGGGACTCCCAGCGTCATCTGTCGCAAGCGGGTGTCGAGTTCCATAGGGATCGACAGCGCCAACGGATAGTCACCTAGGAACGTGAGCGCCTTCTGTTCCAACTCATTGTAGAGTTTGCGTTGCTGCCGGGTCAGCTCCACTTCCACGCGGTGAACGACAACACCGGGAAGCTCAGGGTTGGCCTCGGCTTGGCTTACCTCGTGATACGAGGGCGCGCCACGACGGACCATGCCCGGGTACTTTTCCCCCGAAAAGTCCTTGCCGTAGGCCGACCAAGGGTTAAGCTCAACCTTAAAGAACTTCTCACAGAAGTCCCAATAGCCACCATAGTGGTTAGGCCATAGGAACTTGAGCGCGGCCCAAATGTTGCAGGGCTTGTTCCCCGCTGGTGTCGCACTCAGGGCAAGGCGGTAGCGCGCCTTGATATGCCGCGCCACGTCAAAGTTGAGCGAGGCATGGTTGCACGCACGATGCCATTCGTCGGCAATGACCATCCCAAACTCGACACCATAGAACGGCTGGGGCGTGGACTTGTACACCATTTTCTTGGCGCGCCCGTCCCAGCGCTTTTCCTTGTTGCGGGACCGCATAAGCTCCCACGTGATGAAATACACGCCGGGCGTACGGTTTTCAAGATCGTCCCACACTGCAAGCGCGGCCTTGGTTTTCTTGCCACTCAGCGTGCGCATGTCGATTCCCGCGAGCGTCTTCCAGTGGTTACGCCAACCACTTTCGGTACGGACAGGGGCGACAATGAGAATAATCTGTTCCCCAATGGTGTCCCCGAAAGCGTTGAGGGCGTTCCACACACTCATTGCCGTCTTGCCCGTACCAAGGCCCGCGCCTACCAGGCCCGTGTACGGCGTTTTGCTGTTTGCCAGTCCTTCCAGTACACGTTCCTGGTAGTGGCGCGGTGCAAAGCTCATTTAGTAGATCCTCCAATACAGTGGTTCATCAGTGCTTTCCATCCCGTAATGAATCATTGCGTTGAAAACAACCTGGAAGCCCAGCTTATCGAACGCTTCCTGTACGTCGGCATTTAGTTCATCATCTTCATACCGGATGGGGCCATAGTAATCGTCCTTAGCGACACGTGCATAGATGCACATGCTCCCATCGTACAATTCAACGCAAGCCTTGTAGTCTTGGTCATTCAGATCGTTAATAGCATCGTGTCCCCACTTTTCGGCAAGCTCATGGAGAGCGTCTTGCACTGCCTTAGCACAGGCAAGGTTGTACTGCTTGGTCATTTCTTCAAGATTCATTCTTCATCTGCCTAATCATGTTGACTTGTTCCTTGGTCAGGTATGCCAGGATGCGTGGTCCCGCAACGACACCAACACCCATATCAAAGTCATGTGTCACAACGATACCTGTCCCGTCTGCCAGCACTTGGATATAAGCATTATCTATTAGTCAAGCTCCCTTGCAACGACGGTACAGTAGAACACACCGTCTTGGACAACTCCCTGTGCATACTGGCACTCATACAGAGAGTCACGGTCGAACGTCGCAGCGACATTCGTAGGCAGTTCACTGTCGCTAGACTTAACAACCAGCATCTCGTAATCCTGAATCCAGATGAAACGCCCGTCGCTCGGCTTATCGTCCCATTCGACAAAGCCGATAGTCTCAAACAGGTTTTCAAGGAAGTCATACAGCAGATCGTTATCGTCCCAGTATGCCCAAGCGTTCTCCGCATCTGTCTCGCTATCCTTGGAACGCTGATAGCCTTCGATACTGTTGGAGCCAAACTGCTCCCTGAAAATATCCTCACTCAGCTCATGCAAGTTGAACGTATCGCCGTCCACCCAGTCCGAAAACATATCAGAACCTCCCTAGTGCGTCGTCAATAATAGTCTTGAGGGATGCTTTGCCCCCCTTGTCGAGATACTGTTGAACCGCGTCCCGACCGCTTTCAGCGTAGACCGCATCGACAGTAACACCCTTGCTTTGGTCAAGGACGGTCCACACGTCTTTCATGTCCCACATGTCGCTATAGTCCATCCACTGCTTAGCGGTACCTAGCTGTTTATGCACCATGAACAGCACACCGCTCTCGTTATGGTAGTCATAGTCTTGCCAACCAGGGAACTTAAATGCCTTACAGCAACCCTCAAAGATATCCGACACATCCATGTCATACAGGGCCACGTCGTGTACCTCGTAGAACCGCATGATGCGCTTAAAAAGTGTGCACTCACTGTCAGACTCGACACACCCATAGGTGAACATATCGGAATTTCCGACTAGTTCAACCGGCTCAGGTGTATCCCTGTCCCGCATGGCAACGTAGATCCCACCGTTGTCGGACTGGAAGACACAAACATCTTCGTAATCCCGCCCCGCAAGAGTTTTCAGGCTCATTTGCGCTCACTTTCAATATAAATGCTCATGCCGTTAGGCAATTCTATTTCGGCTCCAACGCCGAGGTTGTGGTGGATAATTTCGGCGGCCCGCATTTGGCGTACCGCCTCGTGCCACATGGTGGAGTACTCCACCAACTCGTTATCTTCCAGGGATCGGGCAACAGCTTCAACCTGTCGGACAGTGTATTCGCTGTTGGCCGTCCCGTACTGGCTCCACTTCATCGGAACGTCGCGTATACGTCCGACACGGTGGTTGCAGGCGACAGATCAATTAGCCCCAACGCCGCAAGCTTACGAGTGTTGAGCTTGGGCTTATCGTAGACAGACTCCCTGACTGCCTTGGGCAGTTTCTTAAACGCTGCAAGCTTTTCGACCGCCGCCGCGTTAATCGTGCGTCGCACCGTGAAAGTGACCTTAGTGTCTCCCACGGTAATCTTGTCGCCGGGGCTGAACTGTGAGCACAGTTCCCCCTTAAGCTCATCCCGCGCCTCGGTCAGTGCGCTAATCTCGGCGTTAAGCTTGTTGATCTTGTTAACCAGAGTTTCGGTGTCAGTCATTGTTGTTCTCACTTTCTTTGTGGTGGCAGTATATGGACGTAGGAATGAGTGCGCCTATAAAGAATAGCGCGTAGTAGGCGACCGCGAACATTAAACGATCTTCCTAACCAGATCGTTTGCAATGGCAAATGCAATACCAAGTTCGACAAACGCTTGCCAACCAGCGGGGTCTACCTCCCTAGCAATGTCGCTAGGCTTGTATTCCTTGCCGAGTAGTTCAATCGGCGATACGATACCGTCCATCGTATCAGCGGCCATTTCTTCGTAGTGCTCATAAAGTTGGAGGCCGCCGTTGTAAGTGACAAAGTCCCATTCTCCCGGCTCAAGTCCCAGATCATGAGCACGGTACGCGACGGTAGTGTCAAAGTCTTTGAGCGCTTCAAGGTTGTTGATCTGAATCATGCCATTCTCCGTTCTCACATATAGTTTTCGATGTAGTTTCGGATAGCGTCTTCCTCACTGTCGGCATAGATACCTGCCAGGCAGTCCCCAGTAGTTTCGTTCGACACTACCCAGACATAGCCATCTGCCCACATAGAATACTCATGCACCCATGACTCGCAGGGGTTGGTAGGGAACACATCCTTGTTGAACGCTACCGCAAACAACCTAGAATCTAGTTGAGTATGCCAACCGACCCACACCCAGTAATCAGGGCAAAGCGCTGCCCATTCTTCCTGTGTCGGGATGCGCCCGTGTTCTTCATGGAAGTTATCAAACTCCCACATTGCGGGGCAATTAGTGTCGGCTGGGTTGTGGAGGATGCATCCATGAGGCCCGCCGATAACGCAAAGTGCGCTTGCATCATCAAGCCATTTGATAGGGCACTCTGCACAGTCATCCTGCCACACTTGGAAAGTCTGTCCGTTGTACTCCCATTCGTCGGGAACACTAACAGTGTGTGCGAACTGTGTCTGGGTAAGTTCGATGGCCATTGTGCTTTCGCTTTCTACTTGTTGGTTGGTGATTCTAGTCTATCAGGTTGTTGGTCATTCTGCCATGTTGATTACTTCACATGTCTTTGTGTCGCTGTCCCAAATAAACATGTGCGCGTAGCCATGCAAGTAACGCATATTGTCAAGGGTAATGCCCTCGTTATCTGACTGCCAGTACCAATAGATACTGTTGTCATGGGCGTTAGTGCGACAACGCCATACGTACCCCTCAACGTTGACGTACAAATCGCTAGGCTCATTCTCAGAGAACAAGTCAAGCAGTCCCACAAACTCATAGCCGCGTTCGACAAACCACGGGTTAACACGTGTTAGGTCCCAGCCCTTGTAAGGATCAACATAACCAACCACGCTTTTCTGCATAGATTCTAGCGGGTAGTAACGGTCGGTAATGACACTCAGCAACTCTTCCCACATGTTAGCGCACCATCCCCATTACGTAAAGTATATAAATAACGCTACAGAGTCCTACCATCCCGCCACACAGGATACCCAGGAAGCATGTCGGGTTAGAGTCACCCTTAAAGCCTATATAGATAAGGCCAACAGCGACAACGAGTCCGATAATTCCTAGCATAATCATGTTGTTACCATTCCTCCCACTCAAAAATAGTGCATCGTCAAGGTAGTTAGTTGCGTTGTCCCTGACATATTCCTCCCACTCAAGGGATGTGTACCCAGTTTCCAAATCTTCCCGGTAGTTCTCCCACAACCCGTCTTGCATGTCATGGGCGTTAAACACATGCCCCTTGTAGTGCAACATAGGGTCATTTTGGGAACCACGCCACTCAAAGCCGATACCAGGGACACCATACCAATTAGGCAACATGTTAACTCTCACTTCCCATCCGGCTTAAACAGGTAGCTTTCGACATAGCAGTCAAGGGCGTCACAACCTTCCTCAAGCCAGCCAATGCCGTGCATGTCCGTTTCAATTTCAGTGGCCGGGATGCACTGCCAGCCCTCGTTCACGATAATTTCGTCAACGACAGTGTTGAGTGCATCCGCCACACACTCAGCCATAGCCGAGATACGCGCGGTAGCGACCATGCTACGGCGACAGGCCGGGTCCCGTTCCAGGTCATAGTCACCAGGCAGGTATTCCCATTCATCGGGCCTACCCATCTTGTCCCATGCAAGGAACACAGCCGAGTCATTTCCCCAACCACCCGTGAGTGTACAAGTTTCGTCCCAAATGGTACTACCGTTCACCCAGCCGTTAATCACTTCCGCTGCAAACTCAACAGTAAGTTCAGGCCATACGAGGGCCTTAGCGACCTTGTAGGCGTATTCGTTAGGCAACATCGTTGTTATCGCTTTCGTACTTGTAGACTGTAATCTCACGCGGGCCGGTGTAGTAGTTGAACGTGTAAACTCTACGCTGTGTCCCATCCGGGGACGGCACGGTCACACGGTAAGGCAGGTAGCCCTGAGCAAAGTAGGTGTACTGTCGCCGCTCACCCGGGAAATGGGCACTGAAAAAGTACGACAGGTTGTGTGGCGCGTAAACACTTTCTCCCTTGGAGTGTTGCACCCTAGACCAACGGCCACTAGGCGTACGGTACTCGGTCCAACGGGTGACCGTGGCGTATGTTGTGTCTTGCATCGCGCTTTCGCTTTCTGTGTGTTTGGCTAACCACCTTGGTCAGCGCAGTTCCCGGCGTGGGAGTCGAACCCACATTTACCTACCGACAGGGCCGGAATGCCTAGTTGACTAGGCTTCAATTTCAGATGCAATGGCCGCATCTGCCAGACTATCCAGGGCGCTCACTACCGCGTCGATAGCGGCGAACATCTCGGCGTTGTCCCGATATTCGACGCCCATTTTCTTGAATGTGATCTTGGCGGCCGTGGTGGTCTTGATAACGGCCATGGTGTCCTTGTTGATTCGCATTTGTGTTCTCGCTTTCTGATGTTGTTTCTAGTGTAGGTTGTTGATCGGTTGTTGTCAAGCTGTTAGTACGTGAACTGGATCACATTGATGAACAGGTTACCATTACCGTTAATAGTTTCGCCTTCACAAGCTTTGTTGCACGCCTTGTAAAGCGCGTCCCAGTCAACACGGCCAACAAGGGCACTAAGGAACCGGCGCACGTGCTTGCTAGTGGTTGTCGAATGATGAAATGCGCCCCGCTTGACAAGGACTAGCAGCTCATCCTCAAAAGTCTTGCATACATGCGCCACGCATGTTTCATACGAAAACACACGGTAGGCGCTAAGCATGTTTGAACCGGCTTCCGGGATGTCCCGAACAATCGTGAAATTGCGTGCGACAGGTGTCAGCTCGCCAAGCCTACCGCGCTCCAGGTCATACGCGGCGCTGTGGATATCGTCAAGAATACCCACTGTCATTGTCTTTCTGTGTGGGGACGGGCTGTTGGCCTAGTAGTCCATCCAAGCGTGAGCATTGGTCTTGGTATCAAACTCACGAATGATACGGTTCCCAGTCGGGACATAGCCCTCCCACGCTTCCAGGTCACGCATGATGCGGTCCATTTCGCGGCGCTCACGGGCGCGGATACGCTTGCTTAGGTCCCGGTGGTTGCGGGTGTACGCGGACCCGTAGCGGGCGAACTGGGAGGGGTGCCATGCTTCACCGCGTGCTCCCTTAACCCAGTCGGGGTCTGTCTTGAACGTGTGTGCCATGATAATTAACCTCCCGGTTTGTTGGTGTGTGCTGGTTGCGCACCGCTCCACGCCCGGGAATCGAACCCGGCTTTATCACCAATGATGCGTGGATGCTGAGATTAGGACTCCCTAATCATGCGTTCGACAGTAGCCAGGTCACCCCCCCAAGCTTTGCGGGAACCATAGGCCCGGTCGAGCTCACCCCAAGTTGCGGGCGTGTCAGTGTCGGCAATTACCATGGAACCAGGGTCCCACATGTCGTACCCACCGTCCCGGACAGTGGCGAGCGTGAGTGAGACGTGGCCGTTGCTATTCTCCCACGCTCCCACGTAAACAGGTCCCAGCGCGGGTGAATGGAACCAGCGCTCATAAAGCAGGGTGCCATCCTCGGTAGGCTTGCACGTATCCTGCCAGGTGCTCACGTCGCACGCCTGGATATCCGCGTCTGTGTACTCTCGATCAACGTAGGTGTCTGATTCGGGGCACCAGTCGAAGAGCTCAGATGCCAGCAGCTCAATATCGAAGTCACCGGCGTAATCACCAGCAAAGTCGCGCGCGGCCTGGAGGCAGTCTGCCCAGTATTGGAGTGTCATGGTAGTTCACTTTCTGTGTGTGTGTTTGTGTTTGGTTTGTGCTTTCAGCTTAGCACCGCTGCTAAGCTGTTGTCAACTTGTTAGGTTGTGATGTGGATCACATTGATGAATGGCAAGGTATCGGCGTCGAGTGGATAATCCGCTAGGTTATTCGTGCCAGCAGCTCCAGGGCACGCACGCTGCCACGACAGGCGCTGTGAACCAACCCGACAAGGGTGCTAGCGCGGGGCATAGGCAGGTCAAGCGAGCGCGCCAAGTAGCAAGGCCCGGGGCTGTGGGTCATGTTAAGCACCCCGCCCGTGTCGATAATGGTCTCAAAGCCGCCCTTGAGGCCGCGGATAAGGGGGAAAACCAGGTTGTACACAACGCTTCCTTGGGTGCCCGGCCCCCGGGGGGGCCGGGGGGGCCGGGCGTTGGTGGTCAGAGTCGCGTGGTGACCATCAGGGAGAAACCTGCCGCGCTGAGGCGGGCCAGGGCCTGTCGGTCACCGTAGCACGCGGCCTCGGTGATCTGTGCCCACCTGGCGGCGTCGTAGGCGTTGAAGCCTGGCACATGAGCGAAAAAATGCCTGAGGCACTCGTAGTCGGGGAACGGCAGCGGGAGCACGGGCAGACGGTTGGTGGTGGGGTCGGACAGCATGAGCATTGTAGGGGTACCTTCCGGTGTAGGTTTTGACCTTGTGACTACAGTCTATCGCCCCCTGGGGGCCGTGTCAAGCTGACAGCGTGTGAACCGCGTCACAGGCTCATCCCCGCGCGGGCGGGGGTGTGTGTCTTTGCTTGGCATACCTAGGGCGGCGACCCTGGTAGTTTATCTCTTTTTTGTTTGTGTGTCAAGGTTTTTATGGTGTGAAACAGGTAACACTTTGGGGGGGGTGTGCCTGGTGTTCGACAGGGCCGGTGTGTGTGTCTAGTCGGTGTATGTTGTCTTGACATCTCACAATGTGGTTAGTTGGTTGGGTTGATTTGACTTTGGAGGGAGGGTGTGCTATACGCGCGCGTGTGTGCGAGGGAGCTGACGGGTCGGGAGGGAGAGAGAGCGTTTAAGGGGGCAGGAAGGGGGCTAGGAGCGATTTTCAGGGTAGGGGTAGTATGTGGGCCTAGGTAGGGGGATAAAAGTCGCTGAGAGTGCCTTAGCGTAAATGTCAGGACAATTAGGGAGGGGGAGGTATGCATAATATGCACTCGGACGCATAATTATGCATTTCCTCGCGCGCGCCCGCGTCCGCCCGCGTGCGCGCATGACGCCTGGGTGAGCGATCGTGAAATAAATAATAATAATAAATAAATAAATAAATAATAATAAAAATATATAATAGCAGAAATAATTAGGGGTATATAGATTATTTATTAGGATAGATTTTTCAGGGGGATTAGAAATAATCGATCCGAGCGTATTGTGTGTAATAAAAATGCATTGTGTGTTGATTTTTCAGGGGTGGTTTCGCGAGAGCGATTTTCCGGGGGCAGCGAGTAGTTAGTTGGTTGCAGTTCGTGTTGGTTGGCTAGTGTTGGTGAGGTAAGGCATTGGCAAGGTAAGTTAGGTGACGCGTAGTTTAGTTAGGTGAGCCTAAGTTAGGTTAGGTGGTGAAAGTCACGATGGTGAGGTTAGGCTTACCTAAGTTACAGGGGGGTGTCGGGGTGGGAATTGTGTGGCCCGGGTCACAAAATTGGTTCGAGTATGCATTTGGGTTTTGTCTGGGAGCCGACCGGGGACTGGGAGGGGGGATCACTTGA
>FLSK01015280.1_pt1 | contig 24839 bp, 23 predicted proteins | sample 1550541 | NCBI WGS metagenome assembly FLSK01 (sample SAMEA4031773, study PRJEB14383) | metagenome | biome: human; feature: oral; material: saliva | place: Philippines | collected 2014
AGATACGAACATATATTTTCAAGATACCGACGTTTGTAAATTGATTAAGGAGATTGTTCGTCGAGAAGTGAAATTAAGGAGAGCTGATAAGAATGAATGAGTTATTACTACCAGCATTGGTTATTACAGGATGGGGATTATGGTCTTGGTTACTAGGTTATGCGTACGATAAGAAACTTAGTAAGAAGGACTAGTGAAAAAAGGGAGCTCAGTATGGACGGCAAGGAGGTGTTTATATTGTCCAAATACGAGCGTTTTACTTATAAAGGATGTTTATGTATCCTTAGACGTACAGACGGCCTTCTAAACGGTTATATCGGCTTTAAACCGGATATTACGAAGGGTATAGATGCAAAATCTATATTAGATAGAGTCGATTGGGTTGGAGGACCGTTAGCTGTACTGTATGATGCGACTAGAAATGAGCTGGAAGAACGTGATTTCAGCGCTTATCGAGTATATCGATACGTATTTTCGTTCGCAGATACCGCTATAAATCGTCAAGAATTACGGGGAATTCTCTGTACGACGGTTGATAGTGTGTTAAAAACATTAAAAAATGATTAAAAATTATGAAAAAAATTAGAATAAAATCGGGGAAGTAGGACTGTCTGGACGGCTTATTAGTGATTGAAAATGGTCACTTTTAGGCTGTTCGGACGGATTTTGTGGCCACTTTTGTTTTTGGGATTTGGCCATTTGGCCACTTTTATTTGTCCAAAGAGGTAAAAATTCACAAAAAATTCACAATTATTTGACCACTTTTGGCCATTTGGCCACTTTCTGCCCACTTTCAAAACTGGATTTGGCCACGCAAAAACGTTGATTTGACGCGGTTTCTGAGGGTTCGTGGCCACTTTCCCACTTTTTTTATAATATTTGCTATAAATTAAAAATTTTTAAATATATATAAAACCTCGAAAAAATTTGGCCATTTGGCCACAAGTAGGAATTTTGGGGTTTTTAGGTCGATTTTCGGAAATTTTCCTAAATTGGACAGCCTCGCAGGATTTACAATCCCTTTTATGAGAGAGAAGATAAAAAGGCCGAATTGCGAAAGCAACGGTTTCTCTTTTTGTTTTCCTTTTGTACAAATAGCTGGGAGCTATATTTAAAAATTAGAAAGGAGTAAGCGGAATGGCACTTGAAAGTGATTTCCAATCAGGACTAATCTCGGATATTAAGAAGATATATCCAGATTGTATGGTCCTTAAGAACGATCCGAATTATATTCAGGGAGTTCCAGACTTGTCGATATTCTTTCCGGATGGTCGATGGGCAATGATCGAATGTAAGAAAAGTAAGAACGCAAAGAGACAACCCAATCAACCATATTATGTGAAGATGTTAGACGAGATGGGATTTGCGAGATTCGCTCACCCAGAAAATAAGGAGGAAGTTTTACATGATCTTCAACAATCATTCAAACCTAGCCGGTCAGCACGCATTTCTAGGAGCAAGTAAATATCATTGGTTGAATTACACTGATGAGAAACTGGCCGACACTTATATTAGACAACAAGCAACTCAGCGAGGAACTATATTACATGACTTCGCTGCTCAATGTATTACACTAGGACAGAAATTGCCTCGCTCTACTAAGACATTGAATATGTATGTGAACGATGCTATTGGTTTTAAATTGACACCAGAGCAAGTTCTATATTATTCATCAAACTGTTTCGGTACAGCAGATGCTATTTCTTTCAAAGATAAGTTTCTAAGAATTCACGATTTGAAGACTGGTGTTATTCCAGCCCATGTTGAACAATTAGAAATCTATGCAGCTTTATTCTGTTTAGAATATAAAGTCAAACCACAAGACATTGGAATGGAGTTACGACTCTACCAAAACAACGAAGTGATTACTCATAATCCTGACCCTGAGAAGATTCAGGATATTATGCAGAAGATTGTTCACTTTGACAACATTATTGAAAATATTAAAGAAGAGGAGGTTTAGTAGATGATTGATATTGATGTTATGGATGAATATTTTGATGATTCGTATGATTCGGATGACGATTTATTACACTATGGTATGCCGAAGCGTTCGGGCCGATATCCTTATGGTTCTGGTAAAGACCCACATCAACACACTAAGGATTTCTTAGGTCGTGTAGAAGAGCTCCATAAACAAGGACATAGCGAAACTGAAATCGCTCAAGCCTTAGGTATATCTACTGGACAACTTCGTAAACAAAAATCTGTAGCTAAAGCTGAACAGAAAGCTATATTAGCTAAGACTGCTCAAAGTCTACGAGACAAAGGATATTCTCTACCAGAGATTACAGCTAAGATGGGTTATAAAAATGACTCGTCTATTCGTAATTTATTAGATGCTGGTATTCAAGAGCGAGCTAGCAAAGCTAGAAACACTGCTAATTTCTTGAAAGAGAGAGTTAGCGAGTCTGGTATGATCGATGTTAGTAAGGGTGTAGAGAGATATTTAGGAGTATCGAAAGAGAAACTTCAACAATCTCTTGAACTTTTAAAACAAGAAGGATACGAAGTATATAATCGTAAACTCGAACAAGTTACTAACAAAGGTAAATTTACTACTATGACAGTCCTATGTCCTCCTGGAACAGAATATAAAGAAGTATATAAGACTGAAAAGATTAATGGTATCGAGAAATTCACATCTCACGATGGCGGACAAACATTTGATACTATGCAATATCCTGCAAGTATGGACTCTAAGCGACTAGCAATTAGATATGCTGAAGATGGAGGTATTCATAAAGATGGTGTTGTGGAAATTCGTCGTAATGTTCCTGACTTATCTTTAGGTAACTCACACTATGCTCAGGTTCGTATATTAGTAGATGGTAATAAATATATTAAGGGAATGGCTATGTATTCTGATGACTTACCACCAGGAGTCGATGTTATGTTTAACACGAACAAGAGTAAGAAAGTATCTAAATTAGATGTTCTTAAGAATACAGAAAATAACCCATTCGACCCAAACAATCCATTCGGTTCGCTTATTAAGGCTAATGGTCAGTCATATTATACTGATAAAGATGGTAAACGAAAGTTATCTTTAATTAATAAACGTTCCGAAGAAGGAGATTGGGATGCTTGGTCTAAGAATTTACCATCTCAATTTCTAGCGAAACAGAATAAAGAGTTAATCGATAAGCAACTTAAGCTTACTGAGAGAGACCGATATGCTGAGTTCGATGAAATTATGTCTTTAACTAACCCAACTGTTAAGCGACATTTATTAGATAAGTTCGCATCTGGTTGTGACACTGCGGCTTCACATTTAAAAGTAGCCCCACTACCACGACAAAGATATCAAGTTATATTACCAATCACTAGTTTGAAGGACAATGAGATATATGCACCTAACTTTAAAAATGGAGAGAAGGTTGCTTTAGTTCGTTTCCCACATGGTGGTATATTTGAAATCCCAGTACTGACAGTAAATAACAAACACCCTAAAGCTAAAAGTATATTAGGGAATGCTTTGGATGCTGTTGGTATTAACAGTAAGATTGCTGAACAATTATCTGGTGCCGACTTCGATGGTGACACTGCATTAGTTATTCCTACTAACCATAAGGTTAAAATATCTAGCGATAAACCATTACGAGGATTGGTAGGCTTTGACCCTAAAGAGAAATATCCATATCGTGAAGGTATGAAGTTGATGACTAAGAATGCCACTCAAAACCAAATGGGTATGGTATCTAATCTTATTACAGATATGACAGCTAAAGGTGCGACTGAAGATGAACTAGCTAGAGCTGTTCGACATTCAATGGTTGTTATTGATGCTGCTAAACACAAGCTAGATTATAAACAAAGTGAGATTGATAACAATATTGCAGGTCTTAAAAAGAAATATCAGTACCGAGTTGATGAGAATGGTAAAGTATCTACTGGTGCATCTACCTTATTCTCTAGATCTAATGCTGATGTTCGTGTACCTAAGACTAAGGGTAGTCGTATTATTAATCCAGACACCGGGGAGGTATCTTATAAAATAGACCCCGATGCATATTATACAGACAAGAAAGGCAAGGAGAGGGTCCGTACTAAAATAAGTACCGCCATGATGGAAACCCCCGATGCTTACACTTTAGTGTCTAATGCAAACAATGTTAAAGAGAAAGCTTATGCAGACTATGCTAACAAGATGAAAGCCTTAGCTAATAGGGCCCGTAAAGAAATGTTAGCTACCCCTCGTCTTAAATACAGTAAGCAGGCGGAGTCTACATACTCCAATGAGGTGGCCTCTCTCAATGCTAAGCTAGCCCTAGCTGAAAAGAATGCTCCTAAAGAGCGACTTGCTCAAGCTATCGCTAACACTAATGTCCAAGCTAAGTTAGAGTTCGACAAAGACATCACTAAGTCAGAAGAGAAGAAGATTAGACAACAAGCGATTACTATTGCTCGTGCTCAAGTCGGAGCTCAACGACATCCAATTGACATCACTCCTCGTGAATGGGAAGCGATTCAAGCTGGTGCTATCTCTGACACGAAACTAACTAAGATGCTTAACAACTCAAACATTGACAAGATTCGTGAGTATGCAACACCAAGAACTAGCAAACAACTGTCTCCTGCTAAGGTTAGCAAGATGTCAGCAATGCGTTCGTCTGGTTACACAACAGATGAGATTGCTTCAGCTCTTGGAGTTTCGGCATCGACAGTCATCAAGTACATCAAACAGAATTAGAAAGGAGAACTTTGAATGGCTAAATGTGCAATCACAACAATCGATAATCCTTATGATCCATTTGAACAGTTCGCTGATTGGTTCGCGTTTGATGAAGAGAAAGGTTATCACACAAGTTCGTACTTAAATCGTATAGCAAGAACTTCTGATGCTTTGACTGATGAAGAGAACGAAGCTGAGATTGAACGAGCAATCGACGAAATTATCGTTGTTGATCCATTAAATATATATAAGAAAGTAAAAATGGCCGACGAAGGGTAATTCGAAACCCCGGGGGGGGGTCTCAAAATTTGCACCCCCTCCTGCATCGCCGCGCTACTAAAAATTTCTCCGGGGGGACTTTTTTGGGAGACAATCCACTTTCCCATAGGTCCCACTCGGTAATATTTTACAGGTTTTCTGTAAAGTGTTCATTAAGGCTACACTGGTTGGTATGTTTTTTTTCTAATAATTAGCTCCCAAAGCAACATAATCCACCTTTATTAGTCTCCTAGATTTATAAGAAACCAAATCTCCTTTCGCATTTTTGGCATACTTCTAGTGTAGCCCTAATGAGCACTTTACGAAACTATATTCAAAGTCTATCAATAGTAACAGAAAGGAGGACTAATGATGGCTAAGACAAATTCGAAACTTACCGGAAGGAAGTCAAGACCAGCATTGACTCCTGAAGCGAGAGAGAACCAGATGATTGCTCTAGCAGTCGACCTTGCAGAACAACAACTTAGGGATGGTTCAGCATCCTCGCAAGTTATTACTCACTACTTGAAACTAGCTTCGACTAAAGAACGGATAGAGAAAGAAATTCTTATGAAGCAGAAAGAGCTTATTACAGCGAAAACAGAGTCTCTTAAATCTGCTAAGAAAGTTGAAGAGCTTTATGCTAGCGCGCTGGATGCTATGCGTGAATACGGTGGAGGTGGTCACTAATGACTATCAGACGATATTCCGAGCTCATCAAACTACCGACTTTCGAAGAGCGTTTTCGATACCTCAAACTTAACGGTGTCGTAGCTCACTCCACATTCGGAGGAAATCGGTACCTAAACCAAGAGTTCTATAAATCTGCCAACTGGCTTGAAGTCAGAGACTACGTTATTGTTCGTGACAATGGATTCGACTTAGGTGTAGAGTTCGACGATTACCGGATTCCCGGAACTATAATCGTACACCACATGAACCCAATCACGATCGATGATATAATCAACCAGACAGAATTTTTATTGAACCCAGACTACCTCATCTCTGTAAGTCTTAGAACCCACAATGGGATTCACTACGGAGACGAGAGTATTCTAAAACCAGCGTTCGTTGAGCGCAAACCATGGGACACATGTCCATGGAAACAACAAGGAGGAATGTAAATGGCAACAGTTTATGAAATGAATGCAAGTGCTGAGTACTTAGCAGACAATGGTATCGGAGCTGACCACGATGGTTACTTCGGTTCTCAATGCGTAGACTTAATCAACTACTTACTATACAAACACTTCGGTGTTGAACTAGGCGGTAATGCTATCGACCTATTAGACGCAGCTGCAAACGCTGGACTAAACGTAGTGTATGACGCTCCAGGACTTGCGCCACAAGCAGGAGCATTTTTCGTAATGGAAACTTACGCACACCCTTATGGACACACTGGTTACGTATACCAAGATTCAGACGGGTACACTATCAAGACTATTGAACAAAATGTTGACGGTAATGCTGACTACTTAGAGAACGGTGGACCAGCTCGTTACTGCACACGTAACTTCCAAGAGTCTTGGGGTAAGGTAATCGGATGGTTCTATCCAAACTACGACGAGTCTGCTCAAAATACACAAGTGCAAGTGGAAGAACAAGTGTCAGCACCTTCCGAAGGTAAACTTAAAGACGAAGATGGAACTATGGCTGTTACAGTATCTGCTGTAAACGTACGTACAGCTCCATCAACATCAGCTGAAGTGGTTGCAGTGTATGACGAAGGAGAAGAATTCCGCTATGACTCAGTATATTCTGCTGAAGGATACATCTGGGTATCATACATTGGACAATCAGGTGAGCGTCGCTACGTAGCTGCCGGAGTTGCTAACTCTAGCGGTAACGCAAACGTAGAACCTTACGGAACTTTCTACTAGGATGTGATTAAGGATGGTAAATCAAAATACAAATAGCATTCTAGACTCAACCAAGAAACTATTAAGTATTCCGTTGGAGAGTGACTACTTTGATCACGACATTCTAACGTACATCAACTCAGCATTCTCCACACTGAAACAACTCGGTGCTAAGATTCCATCCGATTTCTACGTATCAGATTCAACTTCTACTTGGGATGATATTGGGGGTAATCCTGACGTCATCCCTCACATTAGAAGTTATGTATACTTGAAAGTTAGGATGATATTCGACCCGCCAACTGGTGGAGTTAAAGAAGCCTACGACAACCAAATCAAGGAACTCGAGTGGCGTATCAATTCCGAAGATGATATCCACAACAAAGGTGAGAACCCTATATCTGGACCTAAACTTGTCGAAGGACCTCCAGGCCCTATGGGACCTCCCGGACCTGCTGGCGAACGTGGACCTATGGGACCCCCAGGACCAAAAGGTGATAGAGGCGCTAACGGACTTGACGGTCAACCAGGACAACCTGGACTTACTGGCCCCCAAGGACTGCAAGGTATCCAAGGTGAACGCGGACCAAAAGGTGAAGACGGATTAGCCGGACCAATGGGACCTCAGGGTATCCAAGGTGAACGCGGACCTAAAGGAGAAGATGGATTACCAGGACCAACTGGACCTCAAGGTATTCAGGGACCTCCAGGACCACAGGGATTACAAGGACCTCCAGGACCGAAAGGTGATAACGGAGAGATGGGACCGACTGGACCTATGGGTATCCAAGGACCTCCAGGACCAGCCGGAGAAAACGGACAAATCGGACCTATGGGACCTCAAGGATTACAAGGTATTCCCGGTGAACGCGGACCTAAAGGAGAAGACGGACAGCCTGGACAAAAAGGTGACGTCGGACCAGTCGGACCTCCGGGACCGAAAGGCGACCGAGGCGAAACTGGTGAACGTGGACCTGCCGGCTCTGACGGATTAGACGGAACAACTGGACCGCAAGGGCCAATGGGACCTCCAGGACCTAAAGGAGCTGACGGTGTCGGTATTCCGCAAACACTATCTCTTAGTGGTAACACATTAACGCTATCTCATGGTGGCGGAACGGTTACTCTACCAGCCTCAGGTCAAAATGGACCAGCTACCCCAACAACCTCATCTAGTGAGTTAAGCGGTAATGGTATACCTGAAGGTAAAGTTGAAGGAACTCTTGGTCAAACTTATGTCGACATGAATAGGACTAATGGCGCTGTGAAATGGATTAAAACTACCCCTTCTGGTAAAATTGGTTGGACTGTCTTATATGGCGATACTGGGTGGAAAAATCTAAACATTGTATCTAAACTTGGAGGGTCGTATCTAAAAGTACGACGTCTTAACAACCAAGTTTCATACCAATTCGGTGGACTTTCATGGGGTTGGTTTGGTATAGTTCGTCGTAATGGACCAGGATATTCTGTACAACCATCTGATAGAGAACGAAACGTGTTCATTCTCGGACTACAAGGTATTCCTCTAGGTTATCGTTCAGAGGGTTCGTTAATCGGTCCTATCTATAACGATAAAGGCGTTCCGTATGGAACTTGGTATTTAGGTGGACTAGGTGACAGCAACATGCTACGCTTCCAATTCACTGACCCAGTTCCTACAGACAGAGATATTGGTGATATTAGGGTCTCAATAATCTCTTACGTTACAAATGACCCTTGGCCAACAACATAATAGGAGGTGACGATAATGGATATTAATAATCTTACAGGACCCGAGCTAGCACACTTTGGTGTTCTAGGAATGAAATGGGGACGTCGTAAAGGTAAAGTTAAAGCCTCAGCGTCACCCGGGTCTAAACATCAGGACTACCTACGAGCTCACTCGGGTAAATCTTACAAATCTATGAGCACTAAAGAGCTCAAAGAAACTAATGAGCGTTTACAGGCTGAGAAAACTTACAAAGAACTTACCTCTAAACAGAAGAAGAAAGGCCAGAACTGGGTAACCAACACACTCAAGAATGTGGGTAGTCAGCAGTTAGGTAAAGCACTTAACAAGTATGTTGTACCTGCCGTATTCTCATTTGTGGCTTCAGCTGCTACTGCTTACGCAACTAGTGGTCGAGGTGGTAGTAACCCATATTCTAGAACCGTTAAAGCGGCTCGTAAGGCCTATACTCAAAAATTATTAAACTAAAGGTGGTAACAATACATGGTATTATCAAACACTGCTGTTCCAAAGTATTACGGGCAGTTTAGAGAGGCGGTTATGCGTGGCGATATCGCCGTTAACGAATTTATTTCGTTAGAGATGAACCGTATCGATGCTAACATAGCGAACCCCGGTATTTATTACGATGACGAAGCAGTTGAGGGTTTTATTAAGTATTGCGAAAACGAGTCGACCTTAACCGACGGTCGTGATTTGACCCTACTGGATTCGTTCAAACTTTGGGCGGAACAACTTTACGGTTGGTATTATTTCGAAGAGCGAAGTGTATACGAACCAAATCCTGATGGTCATGGTGGTAAGTATGTCACCAAATCTTTCAAACGAAGATTAATCAACCGTCAGTTTATTATTCTAGCTCGTGGTGGGGCAAAATCGATGTACGCATCTTTCGTACAAAGCTACCACTTGAATGTCGACACATCTACCACATTACAAGTAGCGACAGCTCCTACAATGCGTCAAGCTGAGGAGGTATTATCTCCGATTCGTACAGCTATCACTAGAGCGAAAGGGCCTCTGTTCAAATTCTTGACGGAAGGTTCTTTACAGAACACCACTGGGTCTAGAGCTAACCGTGTTAAGTTAGCATCAACTAAAAAAGGGATAGAGAACTTCTTAACTGGCTCAATGGTGGAAATTCGTCCTATGACTGTAGATAAACTACAAGGTCTTCGTAACAAGATTACGACAATCGACGAATGGCTATCTGGTGATATTCGAGAAGACGTGTTCGGAGCTATCGAGCAAGGGGCGTCTAAGATTCCAGACTACGTAATCGTAGCAATTAGTTCAGAAGGTACTGTACGTAATGGTATCGGAGACTCAATCAAAATGGAATTACTAGACATCTTGCGTGGTGACTATGTTCAACCACACACATCTATCTGGTATTACAGACTAGATGATATCAACGAGGTAGCTCACCCTGAGATGTGGGTGAAAGCTAACCCGAATATTGGTAAGACAGTATCGTACGAAACCTACCACTTAGAAGTGGAGCGTATGGAGAAAGTACCATCAAGTCGTAACGACATTCTTGCTAAACGTTTTGGTATCCCAATGGAAGGATACACATATTACTTCACTTATGAAGAAACTATTCCGCATAGACCTAGAGACTACTGGCAAATGCCGTGCTCTATGGGAGTCGACTTATCTCAAGGGGATGACTTCTGTTCGTTCACTTTCTTATTTCCACTAAGTAACGGTGGTTTTGGGGTTAAGACTCGAAACTATATTTCTGAGTCAACACTCATGAAGCTCCCATCAGCTATGCGAGAGAAGTATAACGAGTTCCTCAACGAAGGAACACTTATTGTTATGGATGGAACTATCTTAGATTTAGATGCTGTCTATGACGACTTAGACGCTCATATTATTGAGCGAGATTACGACGTCCGTTCGGTCGGTTATGACCCATACGGCGCTCGTGAATTTATCAAACGTTGGGTTAGTGAGAACGGTCAGTTTGGTGTAGAGAAAGTTATTCAAGGGGCTAAGACAGAAAGCATTCCTCTAGGAGAACTTAAGAAACTTGCCGAAGACCGACTACTATATTTCGACGAACAAATGATGTCTTTCAACATGGGTAACTGCGTTATCTTACAAGACACAAACGGTAACAAGAAGTTATTCAAGAAGAGAAGAGATCAAAAGATTGACTCGGTAGCCTCAGCAATGGATGCTCTTGTTGCATACAAACTAAACAAAGATGCATTCGAATAGGAGGTATATTATGTACAGAGATTACGATGAAGAAGAGTACCGTGATGATAAAGCTCTAAGCGGTTATAAGACTAAGAAACCTATAATCATGTTAGGTGAAGTAGCCGCTAGACATACCGTTAAGGAGATGTCTGCCCCAGAGATTGTCGCTAAAGGAATTCGAGAAGAACTCAAAACAAAGGGTAAACAAATCGTTAAGTATATAGCTGCCCCATATGCGGCATACAAAGCTACTACCCAAGCTATGGAAGAATATGATAGACAAATGTCTAAACGTTCTAAAAACAAGACTAAACATAAATAGGAGGTGTAAGTGTGAACGAAGAATTAATGCACTATGGAGTCCTCGGCATGAAATGGGGTATCTCCAGAAGTAAAGAAGTACGTGGAGTCAAGAAGGCCTATAAAGAGCGAAACCGAAAAATCGGGGACGACTTTAACAAATACGTAGAGGGTGCATTAGCCGAAGGTCGGCAACTTAATGCCTACCGAAAACGAGCTATCAAAGATGCCAAACGAAGTGGTGGACGAGAAGCCGTTAAAGGAGTCAAGGCTGATTACGAGAAGAGAATGCAAACTCTTAGCGACGCATTCGATAAAAAAATGGATAAGTTTGGTCGAGACTTTGACGCATCTAAGAAAACATTCAAAAACGATAGATTCGATGCTCGAAATAAAGCCGTTGATAGATTATTCAGAGATGGTGATAAAGCAAGAAACCATAGAATTGCTAATATGAACTTAGGAAAAGCTATGTTACAATCGTTCTTAATGGGTTCTTATGGGGCTAAGAAGTATAACCAATATAGAGCTAACAATCAAAGTAGACTTAAATCCGGAGTTAAAGGATGGTTGTGGGGAGGCGCCAACGCTATCGGTTACCAAATCCCAACTAGCGTATCTAACGGTAGATTCGCTGCTAACTACACTAAAGACGTGGTTAATAACAATCCTCAATTACGTAAAGTCAAAGACGGTATTAAGAACAGTCCACAGGTTCGTAAAGCCCAAGACAAAGTCAACGAATACAAGTCTAAACTTAAAAAGAAAGTATCCAGATAGGAGATTAAATCAAAATGGAAGAATCATTCGGAAGTAGATTAAAGCATGCGTGGAATACGCTGCTGAACAAGGACCCCACGATTGAGTATCGCAATGATTTAGGCGTCTCTTATTCGTATCGTCCAGACAGACCACGCTTAACTCGTGGTAATGAGCGATCTATTGTCACAGCTATCTATAATAGAATTGCTCTGGATGTATCATCTATCAATGTGAAACACGTTAGACTAGACGAGAACAATCGTTATGTCGATACTATGCCGTCTAAACTTAATAACTGTTTCTCAGTAGAAGCGAACATCGACCAAACTGGGCGTGCTCTAATGCAAGACGTTATTATGTCTATGCTTGACGAAGGCGTCGTGGCGGTAGTCCCAATCGATACTGATACGGATATTTACAAACCGGGAACGTTCGACATTGAGACTATGCGTACTGCCAAGATTCTAGAGTGGTACCCAAGACATGTTAAGTGTCGTGTTTATAACGACCAAACAGGTAATCACGAAGAATTGACACTACCTAAGAGTTCTATTGCTATTATTGAAAATCCACTTTATGCTGTAATGAACGAACCTAACTCAACTCTTAAACGATTGATTAGAAAACTAAGTTTATTAGACGTTGTGGATGAACAAACTAGCTCTGGTAAATTGGACATGATTATCCAATTGCCTTATATTGTTAAGACCGAAGCTAGACGTAAACAAGCAGAAGAACGTCGTAAATTAATCGAAGACCAGTTAGCTGGTTCTAGATACGGTATCGCGTATACCGACGGTACTGAGCGTATTACACAACTTAACCGCTCAGTCGAAAACAACCTCATGACTCAAATCGAATACTTGACTAAGATGTTATACAGCCAACTTGGGATTACCCAATCAGTTTTAGAAGGAACTGCAGATGAGAAGACTATGTTGAACTACTATACTCGTACGATCGAGCCTATTATCTCAGCAGTAGTCGACGAATTCAAACGTAAATTCTTGACTAAGACGGCTAGAACACAGCGTCAATCGATTGAGTTCTTCAGAGATCCGTTCAGACTTGTTCCTGTTTCTGAATTATCTAACATTGCTGATAAGTTTACTCGTAATGAAGTTATGTCTTCTAACGAAGTACGACAAATCGTTGGACTTAAACCATCTAGCGACCCAGCAGCCGATGAATTACGTAACAAGAACTTAAATCCGACCGCTGGAGCTGGAATGCCGCCAGAAGATCAATATTATGACGAGGAGGGAAGTCAAAATGAAGTATGACTTTAGTGGATGGGCATCTCGAAATGACTTAAAGTGTTCAGATGGCCGTACCATTAGACGTGACGCTTTCAAGGACTGTAACGGTAAAAAGGTTCCTTTAGTGTGGATGCACAAACACGACGACGTCGAGAATGTGTTAGGACACGCATATTTGGAAAACCGTCCTGAAGGTGTTTACACTTACGCTGTATTTAACCAAAGTGCAGCCGGTCAGCGTGCGAAAGAAGCAGTTCGTCATGGAGATGTTACTGCGTTATCTATCTACGCTAACAAACTAAAACAAAACGGAGGCGACGTGTTACACGGCAATATCCGTGAAGTAAGCCTAGTATTAGCTGGTGCTAATCCGGGAGCTTATATCGAAAACGTAAGTCTCGCACACGGCTCCAATGCTGATGGCGAGTTCATTCTTTATACAGGAGATGATATTGTGATTAATGACAACAATCAAGAGTTCGAATTAATGCACGAAGATAAAGGTGGCAAAACTATCCAAGACATCTTCGATACATTAAATGAAGAACAACAAGAAGCAGTATATGCACTTATCGGCATGGCTTTGGAACAACAAGGCGAACAAATGAAACATGCTGACGAAGACGAAGATGGCGATTTAGAGTACATCGAAGACGAAGTAGAGTTACCTGAAGACGCTTCAATCGAAGACGTATTAGATACTCTAACACCACGACAACAAGATGCAGTCTACGAACTAGTAGGCGAAGCAGTTCAAGGAGGAATTGAAGAAATGAAACACAACTTATTCGAAAACGACAACACGCAAGAGCAAAACGTATTATCACACGATGATATGCAAGCAATCTTAGCAGACGGAAAACGCTACGGAAGCTTGAAAGAGTCATTCTTAGAGCACGGTGTGACACACATCGACTACTTATTCCCAGAAGCTAAAACATTAAACAATGTTCCAGATTTCATCTCTCGTGATATGGGATGGGTTAAACGCGTTATGGGTGGTGTTAAACGCTCACCATTCTCTCGTGTTAAATCTTTATTCGCAAACATTACTGAAGACGAAGCTCGTGCTCGCGGTTACATTAAAGGTAAACTTAAAAAAGAAGAAGTATTCACACTATTGAAACGTTCTACTTTACCAACAACAATCTATAAAAAGCAAAAAATTGATCGTGACGACATGATTGACATCACAGACTTCGACGTAGTAGCATGGATTAAAGGCGAAATGCGTTTAATGTTAGACGAGGAAATCGCTCGTGCTATCTTAGTTGGGGACGGACGTGAATCTTCAAGCGACGATAAAATTAACGAACAAAATATTCGTCCAATCTGGAAAGATGAAGACTTATATACTGTTAAATCATTAGTTACTGTTGCTGATCCTAAAGATGGAGCTAAAGTAGCTAAAGAATTTATCCGTGCAGCTATCAAATCTCGTAAAGACTACAAAGGTTCTGGTAACCCAGCGTTATACACAACTGAAGATGTGTTAACAGAAATGTTATTATTAGAAGACACTACTGGACGTACTATCTACGATTCAGAAGAAAAATTACGTACAACTTTACGTGTGTCTGAAATCATCACAGTTCCAGTTATGGAGAACCAAAAACGTCAAGACGGAGCTAAGAAGAAACAATTATTAGGTATCATCACTAACATCGGTGACTACAACGTAGGTGCTGACAAAGGTGGAGCTGTAAACTTATTCGATGACTTCGATATCGACTACAATGCTCAAAAATACCTAATCGAAACTCGTTGCTCTGGTGCGTTAGTTAAACCATATTCAGCTATCGCTTTAGAAATTGAAGTGAATGAATAATTATGAGTAAATTTCACGGTATTCTAGGATTCAGCAAAACTCAGGAAGTTGAACCGGGCGTTTATGAAGAAGTAGTTACCGAGAAAGTTTACAGTGGATATTTGCTTAAGAACTACAGACAGCACGAGACCTCAGGGAATGTTATCGAGAACATTAATATTTCAAATGAAATCAGTGTTACGTTAGACCCAAATTTGTTTGAAAACATGCTCGCTCTAACATATGTCAAGTTTTTACAGCCAGCACTCGGCGGATATTGGAAAGTCAAGACCGCCGATCTACAATATCCGAATGTTCATATTTCAGTAGGTGGTGTCTATAATGGTCCTAAACCGACGAACTGAGCTACAGGCTATATTAGAGAAGACTCTAGGTAGTCGCAACGTATATTACCAACCGACCGCTACGGTCAACATGGATTATCCAGCTATTAAGTACACTAGAGAACATATTTCTACTAGAGCCGCTACAAATAGTTCGGACTATCTCAACAACAACAAATATCAACTAACCGTGATTAGTAGAAAACCAGATAACCCAGTAATTGACAAGCTATTGACGCTACCATATTGTAGTTATGACCGTCATTACGTCTCTGAGAACCTACATCACGATATTCTTACTATATATTTCTAAGGGGGAAATAGCACAATGACTAAATTAGTATGGGATGAAATCGGTAAACGATTATACGAATTGGGTGTAAAACGCCCTGTACTATACAAACCAAACACAGAAGGTAAATATGTGGATGGTGTAGCATGGAACGGTTTCACATCAGTGAACCAAAACCCATCAGGAGCTGAGTCAACTCCATTATTCGCAAACGACTCTAAATATTTAAGTTTAACTTCAAGTGAAGAATTCGGTGCTACTATCGAAGCTTACACATATCCTAAAGAATTCGCTGAGTGCGATGGTTCTGCTGAACTTATCAAAGGTGTTCGTGTAGGTCAACAATCACGTAAACCATTCGGTCTTTCTTATGTTACTACTTTAGGTAACGACTTATTGAAAGAAGAATACGGATACGTTATTCACTTAGTATACGGATGCATGGCTGCTCCATCATCACGCCAATACGAAACAATCAACAAAGACCCAGAAGCTATGAAACTTTCATGGGAATTAACAACAACTCCAGTAGCTGTGGAAGGCAAACGTCCAACTGCTCACTTGGAAATCGTATCAACAGATCTTGAAAAAGACAAACTTAAAAAGTTAGAAGACATCTTGTATGGAACTGAGTCTGAAGCGGCTCGTATGCCTTTACCAGATGAAATCAAATCAATCTTAGCTGCTGGCTAATATTTCTGGGGCCCTTAATTGGGCTCCTTTTCTTTTTAAAAATGAGAGGAGAACTTAAAATGCTAAAGAAAACTATTACTTATCAAAATTTTGCAGGAGAAACAGTCACTGAAGACTTCTACTTCAACCTAACTAAAGCTGAATTACTACAATTAGAGATGGCTATGCCAAACGGTCTAGCAGCTCATATCGACAAATTAGTAGCTGAACAACGTGGTGAAGAACTATTAGATATGTTCGACCGTATTATCACTAAAGCTTATGGGGTTAAGAGTTTCGATGGTAAACAATTCGTTAAATCGCAAGAAGCACTTAACACTTTCAGATTTAGCGGCGCTTATGACCAATTATTCATGGAAATCGCTCTAGATGCTAAAGCGGCTGACGAATTTACTCGTGGTATTCTACCTAAAGACTTAGGTGTGGAACCAGCTCCTAAAGTACAAGATTTCAAGCATCACAAGAAACATAACAAATCTAGATAGGGGATTAACCAATGCTTCAGATAACCATACCTAAACAGGAGATATGGGACGATGAGAAGCAAGAGTTCACATACTTGAATGAGTGCACTATACGACTAGAACACTCCCTTGTCGCAATTTCAAAATGGGAGTCGAGATGGTGTAAACCGTTTCTCAATAACTCTAGGCAGTTGACTAACGAGGAGGTTCTAGATTACATACACTGTATGATGTTGAACAAGAATGTGGACCCTTTGGTATATTACATTCTCGCGTCTGAGTATCACGACGAAATCATCAACTATATCGACCATCCGAGTACTGCTACTACATTCTATGAGTACGATGACGGTAAGAAGAAGAGCGATGGAGAAGTTATTACTTCAGAACTTATATATTACTGGATGACGTCATACAATATACCTTTTGAGGCTGAAAAGTGGCATATTCATAGATTAATAGCACTCATAAAAATATGTAACATCAAGAATAGTCCTCCGAAACAAAGAACCAAAGAGGAAATTCTAGCAATGCAAATCCGAATTAACGAAGAGAACAAGAAGAAATTTAACACATCAGGATAGGAGTTGAAGCTAATGATTCGAATTAAACATAAAGGCGACTATTCTAAAGTAACTCGATATTTCGAGAAACTCAGTAAACGAGCCACTATCGTAGCCTTAGAGAAGTATGGTCAAATGGCAGTCGACGCATTAGCTCAAGCTACCCCTGTAAGAAGCGGACTGACCGCATCGTCTTGGCACTTCGAGATTAACAAGACTGGTAAGGGATATTCTATAGACCTATATAACAGTCACGTTAACAAAGGAGTCCCTATCGCTATTATTTTACAGTATGGACATGGCACTGGCACAGGTGGATGGGTGGAAGGTAGAGATTATATTAATCCTGCAATACAACCCGTATTCGACAAGCTAGCATCAGATGCTTGGAAGGAGGTAAGCAATGGGTAAGACCGTCGATGAACGCGTAGTTTCCATGGGCTTTGAGAACCGTGACTTCGAAAGTAACGTAAAGACCAGTATGAGTACTCTGGATAAACTTAAACAAGCTCTTAAGTTTGACGGGGCATCCAAAGGTCTTGAGAATATCAGTTCAGGCATCAAAGGTATGAACTTTAATCCGCTAACTAGTGGTATTGATGTCGTGCGTGATAGATTCTCAGCATTAGAAATTGCTGGAGTAACAGCTATGGTGCGTATTACCAATGCTGCTATCACAACTGGTAAGAATATGATGTCGGCTCTCACCATTGATCCTATTAAAACAGGGTTCTCAGAATACGAAACCCAAATGAATGCCGTGCAAACAATTTTGGCGAATACCTCATCGAAAGGTTCTAGTTTACAAGACGTAAACCGAGCATTAGGTGAGTTAAACACATACGCCGATAAAACTATTTATAACTTCACCGAGATGACTCGTAATATTGGTACGTTTACAGCGGCCGGTGTATCACTAGATAAGTCAGTAACATCTATCAAAGGTATTGCCAACTTAGCCGCAGTATCAGGTTCGACATCTCAACAAGCTAGTACAGCGATGTATCAACTATCCCAAGCCTTAGCAGCTGGTAAAGTTCAGCTTATGGACTGGAACTCAGTAGTAAACGCCGGTATGGGTGGTGAAGTATTTCAAAATGCATTAAAACGTACTGCTACTCAAATGGGTACTAACGTGGATGCATTAATTCAAAAATATGGTTCATTCAGGGAGTCCTTATCTAAAGGTGAATGGCTTACAGCTGACGTACTGACAGAAACTTTAACACAGTTATCTGGTGCGTATACTGAAGCTGATTTAATCGCTAAAGGATATACCGAAGAACAAGCAAAACAAATTACCCAACTTGCTGATACAGCCGTAAATGCAGCTACTAAAGTTAAGACATTTACTCAATTATGGGACACTCTTAAAGAAGCAGCGCAATCTGGTTGGACTCAAAGTTGGCAAATTATGGTCGGTGACTTCGAGGAAGCTAAAGACTTACTAACTTCTATTTCTGACTCAGTCGGAAGTGTGATCGGTAAATCAGCAGACGCCCGAAATAAATTGTTATCAGAAGGTTTAAGTACTGGATGGAAACAAATTCTCGACCAAGGTATCAACGACGCAGATGCGTTCAAAGAGTCTATCAAATCGGTAGCTAAAGAACAAGGTGTTGCTGTCGATGATATTATTACTAAATCTGGCTCATTCGAGAAGTCTCTCGGAGAAGGCTGGGTTACAGCGGATATTTTAGGTAAGTCTATCAACAAGCTTACCGATGAAGTATCTGGCTTATCTGAAGAAGAACTTAAAGCTCGCGGATACACATTGGATTCCGTTAAAGCTCTTAAGTCTTTAAATGAACATGTTAAAGATGGTTCTATTAACCTAGAAGACTTTGCTAAACGTATGTCTCGACAATCTGGCCGGGAGAACGTTATTGAGGGCTTTAAGAATGCTTTCCAAAGTCTCGGACAAGTTATTACAGCCTTTAAAGAAAGTTTTAGAGAATTCTTCCCAGCTACAACTGGTGAACAGCTCTATAACTTAACTGTCAAATTTAAACAATTCACCGCAAGTTTAAAACCTAGTGAAGAAGCTATGGAGAAAATTAGAACTACTTTCCGTGGCTTATTTGCAGCATTAGACTTAGTGCGGTATGGTTTAGGACAACTCATTAAACCTTTTGCAGAATTCTTCGGAGGAAGTTTGCTCAAAAATATAGGTAGTAAATTCCTAGACATCAGTGCATCTATGGGACAATTCTTCATAGACCTAAATAAGAATGTCAAATCTAACGGAGCCTTCCAGTATATGCAAGAGGTTATTACCAATGTATTAACTTCCGTATCAGGAGCTGTTGATGCGTTTATCGGTAAAATGGGTGGCTTTAAACAAGGAGTCGCTTTCTTAGGTAAACTTTTAGGTTCTGGCTTAAATAATGTTAAGAACTTATTAGCGCCAGTAGTGGAGTGGTTACGCAGTAATCTTACTATTCAGAACTTATTTGCTGGTTTAGTGGGTGGTGGATTATTCGCCGCATTCCAAGGATTTAGGAACGCGATTAAGAATTTCTCCGAAGGTTTCGACGAGATTAAGGAGAAAATAACTGGATTCATGGGCGGTGGTAAAGAGCAAGCCGCATCCGGATTTAAGCAATTCCTAGGTAGTATTCAAGACTCACTCAGTAATTTCTCTCAAGGTGTTAAAGTGGTATCTGTATTAGCTATCGCAGCGTCAGTTACTTTATTAGTAAGTGCTATCGAGAGATTATCTAAACTTAACCCAGAACAAGTCGCTGGCGGTATTCTTGCTATCTCAGTAATGATGAAGGTCCTAAACAAGGCCTTTAAAGACTTAGTATCCGCCGTAAAAGACTACGGTCAACTGAATACAGTCAAAGCTGCTGTCTCACTAATGCTGATGGCTCAAGCCGTCAAAATGCTTGCTAAAGCAGTAGAAACATTCAGTAATATGAGCTGGGAAGAATTAGCTAAAGGTCTTATTGGCGTACGAGTAGCTATATCTGGATTGACTAAAGGTCTATCTGCTATGAAAGACGTTAAGATTTCACCGGTGACCGCTGTGTCTCTATTAATCCTTGCCGAGTCTATTAAGATATTAGGTAAGGCTGCTCAGATATTTGCAAGTATGAGTTGGGAAGAAATAGCCAAAGGACTCGCAGGTATGGGTGGAGCTTTAGCCGAATTCGTCGGAGCGTCCGCAGTATTAAATAGATTCTCAGGCGGTAAATCTATCGGCGGGGCAACATCAATTCTAATCATGAGTATTAGTATGGATATGATTGCTAAGAACCTTAAATCTCTAAGTGAACTAAGTTGGGAACAAATTCAACGCGGTTTAACTGCTATGGGTGGAGCTTTATCTGAATTCGTAGGAGCTGCCGTTATTTTACAACAGTTCTCTGGATTTGGATCTATCTTAGGAGCTACTTCTATATTAATGCTTGCGTCTACATTAGACGAAATATCTAGTAACCTTAAGAAACTAGGCTCTATGAGTTGGAAGACTATCCAACGTGGTCTAACCGCTATGGGTGGGGCTTTATCTGAACTAGTCGGAGCTGCTGTTATTTTACAAAGATTCTCAGGATTTAAGTCTATCGCAGGAGCTACTTCTATATTAATCATGTCTAAGACATTGGATGAGATTTCTGACAACCTTAAGAAACTGGGCTCATTGAGCTGGGAACAAATCGGTAAAGGTCTAACTGCTATGGGCGGAGCCCTAACCGAATTAGGAGGAGTAGCATCAGCCGTAGGTAACCTCGGAGGATTTAGTTCTATTCTAGGGGCCGCATCTATTAAGATCTTAGTTGACACTCTAGACGAGATTTCTGAAAACATGAAGAAACTCGGAGATATGAGCTGGGAGTCTATCGCAAAAGGACTTACAGGAATGGGTGGAGCACTAGCTGAATTAGGCACTGCTGCATCTGCTGTAGGTAACTTTGGCGGATTTGGCTCTATATTAGGAGCTACCTCTATCGTTATCGCAGTTCAGTCACTGGACGAAATAGCATCGGCTTTAACATCACTATCCGCATTAGGATGGGAAGACATCGCTCGTGGTTTAACTGCTATGGGCGGAGCTCTAGCTGAGCTAGGTACTGCCTCAGGACTCACTGGTAACCTAGGTGGGTTCATGTCTGTAATCGGTGGGTTAGCTTTAGAGTCTGCTAGTGCCAACATCGATAAGTTGGGAGACGCTTTCGTCAAAATGGCGAGTCTCTCATGGGATGAAATCGGTCGTGGTTTATCGGCTATGTCCGGAGCATTAGGCACATTAGCGCTAGGCGGTTTCGCTAACACACTTTCTATCATAGGTTCTATGTCTATTTCCGCAGCAGCTGAACCATTAGGCGTATTGGCCGACTCAGTTAAGAAATGGTCTGACGTAACAGTGCCTGAGAATATGGGTGCTAACCTAGTTCAATTGGCTGATGGCGTAAGAGCCTTCACGTTATCCGGATTTGGTGCCGGAGCAATTGACGGAGTGGCTGAACCTTTAGGCGTTATGGCCGACTCAGTTAGAAAATGGGATGGCGTCAATGTCCCAGAGGGTATGGCTAAGAATTTAGGTGACCTAGCTGAAGGCGTTAATCATTTCTTCTTCTCAGGATTCCCTGCAGGAGCTATTAAAGAATCAGCCGAACCATTAGGTACAATGGCTGAGTCTATAAAGAAATGGGAAGGTGTATCTATCCCTGAAGGAATGAACAAGAGTCTTGGCGATTTAGCTGAGGGTGTTAACCGTTTCTTCTTCTCTGGCTTTAGTGCTGGATCTATTAAGGAAGTCGCCGAGCCATTAGGCGTTATGGCCGACTCTATTCGTAAATGGGAAGGTGTAACCATCTCCGAAGATGCCGTTCAAACGCTAGATATTTTAGCGCGAGGTATCGGTAAACTATGGTCTGGTCAATTAGGTGCTGGAGTAATCTCTGGTTTAGCTGGACCATTAGGCGTACTAGCAGATTCTGTTCGTAAGTGGCAAGGTCTTATCATTGCTGACTCTACATTAAGCTCATTTACTAAGTTATCTGAGATTATTGAGAAATTCGGACAAACTCAAATGGGTGCCGTAACAGATGGAAGTATGCAAACTGCTATTGACACTATGAAGAGTCTAGTAGAAACCGTTAACTCAATGGGTTCTATGGACTTAAGCGCTATTGACAAGATTAAAGAAGCTTTTGAGAAGCTCGGTTCTATCGGTGGCGAAGGTGTCGCGGAAGGACTTCAAAATGGAACTGAAACCATTAAAACGTCATTAGATAATATGATGTCTGAAGTTCAAACAGCTATGGAGTCAGGCTTAAGTAACTTCAAAGACTCTACTTCTACATTAGGCTCAGACATTTCTACTGATATCTCAGAAGGATTGACGCAAGGATTAGAATCTATTGGGCCAGCTATTGATGAAGCCATGTCTAGCTTAGAGTCTACATTATCTGAAAAAGCGTCTACAAGCTTATCTGAAAGTATCGCTGGATCTCTTAAGTCTAGTCTTGGTGATTTATCAGGAACTATCACTACTGCTATTAGTGAAGCATTAGGGTCTATCGGAGAAATAACTGCTGACTTCGATGGTGTAGGAGCTCGAATTGGAGAGTCATTAGCATCAGGTGTATCCGTATCTGGTCAAGCTGTAACATCAGCTATCAGTAACGTATTATCTGAAGCTAGCTCAACAGTAGACTCTTATAGTGGTGCGTTCTCAGCGGGCGGTACTAAATTAGGTACTGGTCTAACTAACGGAGTCCGTACATCTACTACCGCAATTAGATCAAGTATAACTAGTGCATTGAACTCTGCTGTATCGGCTATTGGTTCATATTACTCTAACTTCTACAGTGCTGGTGGACGATTAGCTCAAGGTTTAGCTAATGGTATCAGTGCGAACGCGTATATGGTTGCTGCTCAAGCATCAGCTATGGCATCACAAGCAGCCTCAGCAGCTAGAAAAGCTTTAGATATTCACTCACCTTCTCGTGTATTCTACGCGATTGGTAAGTTCGTAGTATCAGGTTTCGCTAACTCATTGAATGATGGTGGAGACTATATTTACGATACAGCTATGTCTATGGCTAATGCTGCTAAAGATGGTATGAACAAAGGTCTAGATTTCGTCGGATCATTACTAGACTCTACAATGAACAACAATCCGACAATTACGCCTGTCCTAGACTTGTCTAGCGTTAAACGAAGCGCAAGTGCACTAGGAGGGTTATTAGGAACAGACCCACTGTCTGCTACTTTAACTAGAGCGGTATCAGTCGGAGATGTTTCACCAAACCGTCAAAATGACATTGGTACTAAGGTAGCCACTGCTATCTCAGACCTTAAGAAAGTTATGGACAGCACGGGTAATACTTACGTTATCGACGGTATTACTTATGACGATGGCTCTGCTGTATCAACAGCTATGGAGTCACTTATTCGTGCTGCTAGAATTGAAAGGAGAGTATAATCATGAAGGTAGCTAACCTGCGTATCGCCGTACAATCCGGCGGTTCAAGTACTATATTTGCCGCATGGAACTTCGCTAAGAACACTGGTTCTGGCGGAGCCCCTGTGAACGGAGATATCGTACGAATTAAGAGCGGATCTACATGGTATAATGGGGTAGCTATTGACTCATGGGTATTTAACTATCGTTGGTATATTCGTGAGTTGATTGGCAAGCGCGCGGTAATCGACAAATCACCGGACAGCGGTAGCTACTCAATCATGAGTCCTATCTCCATTGGAAGTTTAACGAAAGAAGGGACCAGTACAGACAGTGCTAATGCAGAACATCTAGACCATTTCGCAGTCAGATGGGAATATAACACTGGTGATGGGGTCTGGTTCAAAGCGTCAGAGTCTACTACTAAAGACGAAAACGCAACATATTCTTACCCTTCTAATGCTATATTAGTGCGATGTATCGTATCTCCGGTATCTAAAACATACGGAGAGGGTAAAGAAACTAAGTCTTACTGGACGGCTGAAGATACTACTGCTGAATTCGTGGTAGGTGACAGCCCTCCGGCTAAGCCTTCATCAGCTCCAAATATCTCTATTGACCAAAACTATATGTTGAAGTCTACCGTAGATAATATTTCTGACTCCCGTACGGACGCTCTACAGTTTGAACTGTATAATGGAGACAACCGTATAGACGGAGGTGTAGTGTCTGTTGTAACAGCACGCGCTACATATTACAGAGCAGTATCGCCTGGCGGTAAATATAGAGTACGTTATAGAGCTGTAAACTATGTCGCAGGAACACCTGTGTATAGTGATTGGTCTCCATATTCTGGTGAGACCGAGACAGCCCCTGATGGGGTATTAGGCGTTACTGTAGAAGTTGAGTCCGAAACTACTGCTAGTCTTAAGTGGAGAGCCGAACCTACAGCTACAAGTTATGTTGTAGAGGCATCTACGGACGAGCGATATTTCGACAGTTCTTCTGAGGTTAAATCTCAAACAGTAACGGCTAACAGTGCATTTATGACTGGACTTACTAAAGGTAAACGCTGGTTCTTCCGGGTTCGTGCAAAGAACTCTCATGGCGAGTCTCCATGGAGTAATCTAGTCAACACTGTTATTGGTACTAAACCTGAACCGCCAACGACTTGGTCATTAACATCCAACGCAGCAGTAGGTGAT
>FLSK01003113.1_pt1 | contig 24776 bp, 22 predicted proteins | sample 1550541 | NCBI WGS metagenome assembly FLSK01 (sample SAMEA4031773, study PRJEB14383) | metagenome | biome: human; feature: oral; material: saliva | place: Philippines | collected 2014
TTCAATCTTTCAATGATTTTTCTTTTTTCTGTCGTTGTTTTTGACGGTCGAGCGCCTCCAACTCCTTTAGGTAAGCAATCTCCGCTCGAGCCAAGGCGAGCTCTCGTTGTAACTTTTTAAACGCTTTAGGTGAAAAGTCTGTAGTTTCCGGAATTTCAATGTCTTTCTTTTTCATCTTTGGCTTCACTATTTTCGGTGTTTGAAGGTTTGTATAAGGCGATTTTACGCCATCAAGCCCTCTTTCCCGAAATGCTTTTAGCCAATAAATGACGAGAGCGTGGGAAATTTTATGAAGTTTAGCTACCTCACGGATACCATAATCCTGTTCGGTGACGAGTTTGATAATTTTCAAACGAAATTGATAAGAGTAGGACATAATCTGCACCTCAAATTAGATGTCCAGGTTTTGGGGTGCAGATCAACAAGCGGTCAAATTTTGCAAAAGTTTTGCAGAATCTGACCGCTTGTCCGTTAAAGATTAAGGTAGTTCAGGAAATAACATCTTAATCACATTTTGCGTTAAGCGACGTGATTTTCCTTGATATGGAAAAATGTGCATCATCATCATTGGGTTGAAGTTCGCTTCAATAACGCCCCATGAATCTAAATTTGGGCGAGCAGGTTGGCTAAGATCTGGAATAATTAAATCTACGCCACACACTTTCGCACCCATTGCATGCGTAATGCCAACCGCTAGCGCTTTATAGCTTTCATGCATTTGGTCGGTCATATCAATCGAATCGCCACCCGTACTAATGTTAGAATTGGCTCGCAGTTGCACAATTTGACCGCTTGCAGGCACACTTTCAGGTGTTAACCCTTGCTCTTTTAGTTGTAATTGTTCTATCTCACCTAACGCAATTTTCTTAAGTGGTGAGCGAGAACCATCGCCACGCAATGGATCAGCATTTTTCGCATCAACCAATTCACGCACCGTTTTTACACCATCACCAATCACATTTGCTGGCACACGGAGCAACACTGCTAACGTTTCATCTCCTAATACAAAGAAGCGATATTCTGTACCGACTAAATAATCTTCCACCATGACTTCTTTATCTTCTCGGAAAGCAATTTCAATCGCCTGACGGAAATCATCTCGATTAGTCACGCCTTGTTGGAAAATAGTAATCCCTAATCCGTAATTGGTAGATTTTGGTTTAATTACAACCGCCTTACCTTCAAACAACGGATAATGCGCTACTGCTTGTTCTACTGAGGTAAATTCCACGCTTTTTGGCACATTAAAGCCCGATTTGGCTAGTACTTTTTTAGTGACTACTTTGTTTTCCATAATCAGCGGGGAAATATATTGATCGTGGCTCGTCATATTGCCGTTTTTAACATATTCCAAATGATCACCAAATTTCACTGCCAAGAATTGATCATTTTCATCCAAAATTTCAACGTTTAGCCCTTTTTGAATCAAATCAAACAACAATGCTTGAGTTGAAAGCTCCATATTATCGAATGCTGAAAGGGCGTAGAAACGTTCAAACGCTTGTGCTTTGTATTGTTGTGCTAATTGCGCACCCAGTGCTTTATAGCTTCCTGCTTTTTCAATCGCTTGACGTAAGCGTCCGTTAATGGTTTTACTTGGATCTGCAAATTGCGCTAGTTTTGCTTTTACGATCTCTTCAATCTCTTTGCCAGCTTGGATTTGCTCAAGCATCTCTAACGTTGTTTTTAAGATGGCTTCCCCTTCCGCCTGTAATGCTGTTGGTGCGCGCGGATCTTCTAAAGCAACTTGGTATAAATACGCTTTGCCCTGTTCAACCGCTTGTTGTCCGCCTGTTTCCTCTAACCAAAGCATAGTTAGGAGGAAATAATGGATAAACTGTGCATCTTCTAATGTGATGCCATAAGGCGCAAATGGGTTAAGATCAAATAAGCGAAATTCAGCATATTTCACCCCTTTTTCTAGCAATTCACGCGCTTTTTTCGCACCACGCAAACGAACGTTAGAGTAAAACTCTTTTTCAGCTAATAAATCGCCACTGGCTACAAAATGTTCTAGAGATTCAACGTAATCTTTGAGACTATCGTGGTTAATCACTACATGCGGTGCATTGACATAACCATAAGGGCTAGAGCGTAAACTACGCACTAATTGCCCTGCTGCAAGCGGTGATTTTTCCCCAAAATATTGCGATTCCACTTCTGGCGTTGCGGCAAGCAAGTACACTAAAATCCACTGATAACGTAGGAAGTTATTGGCTAACTTCATATAAAGCGCATTACGAAACTCAATCGGATCAGAATAAGTCTGTTGAAGCGAGAACAGCTTTTCTACAAATTCATCAGAAATTTGGAAATTGTAGTGAATACCGCTAACCATCTGTTTATATTTGCCATAAATTTTCGACAAATGCTCACGATATTCCACGTCCCATTTATTTTCTAATTGTGCCTCTTGAATCTGATCTTCTGGAGGTAAGCCTGCTGGCATACTCAGCGGAAAAATATATTCCGATTCAGGTAAAGAACGCAGTGTGACCTCGTGAATGGCTGAAAGCCAACGCAAAGTATCCGAAAGTTTTTCATTCGGTGGCGTAATGAGTTCTAACTGACTTTCAGCAAAATCCGTTTGAATATAAGGATGATAACTGCGGCTGCCAAAAACGGCAGGGTGTGCAGTAGTCACGATATTGCCGTTGGCATCAACACGTTGACTCTCCTTTTCGATGCCAAATTTCCCTTGTTGAAAAAGGAGTCCAAGTTGGTGCGTTTTAATCAATTGTTGTAGTTTCATTGCAAGTCCTTGGTAATTAAAAATAGATTTAGTTTGCCAAAATAGCAGATTTTTTCACTCAAGCAATTATTCTTTGGAAGTAAATAGATAAATTAGTTATAAAAAATTAACTAAAACTAAGTAATTTACTCAATTTTTTGAAATTCTTGAACTTTCGCTATTCCTAAGAAAAATTTTGACGTATTATAATAAAAATAGTTCTCAATCATTATAAGGATATCTAATGAGTCACCCATATAAACTTTCCAAATTAACCTTAACAATACTTTCTATCTTTCCATTGGCAACTCTTGCTGAAGAAAATACTACAGCCCATTTAGATGAAATTGTGGTAACGGCAGCCGGTAACGAACAAGCATTTAAAGACGCCCCTGCCAGCATTAGTGTGGTAAATCAGCAACAACTCAAACAACATCCGGTTAATCGCTTAGAAGACGCGTTACAAGATGTACCAGGAGTGAATATCAGTGGTAGTAATGCCAACCGAAGCGATGTCTCTATTCGTGGCTTACCCGCAGATTACACCTTAATCATGGTGGATGGTCGTCGCCAAAATACCCGTGAATCTCGTCCAAATGGTAATGGCGGTTTTGAAGGTGGTTTTATGCCTCCTGTGAATGCAATTGAGCGTATTGAAGTGGTGCGTGGCCCAATGTCTTCACTCTACGGCTCAGATGCAATGGGTGGTGTAGTCAACATCATTACCAAAAATGCGACCAAAGAGTGGACAGGCTCTCTTTCTAGTGGCTTTACGTTACATGACAGAAAAGTGTTTGGTGATGGTTATCACGGTAACTTCTTCCTTTCAGGCCCTATTGTCAACAATGTCCTTGGTTTACAAGTTTACGGTGGCGGAAATTATCGTCAGGAAGATAGTTTAATTGGCGCATCTAACAAAAATAAAAACCGTAATATCAATACAAAACTGACCTTTACCCCAACTGAAAAACAAACCTTTATTTTAGAAGGCGGTCGTCATTTCTTAGAAAAAGATGAAACCCCAGGGAAATCTATCGCATTAACGACTACACGTGGACAAAGCACCGTCAATAATAACCCAAGCAAAACGCGTGCAGTACGAAATCATTGGTCTTTGAGTCATCAAGCTGATTGGGATGTAATACGTTCTGAATTAAGTGTTTATCAAGAAAAAGCTAAACGTGAATCAATCATTAATGGTGTGATGGATAGCCGTCAACCAGAAATTACCAATACCGTATTTGATGCGAAATTCATGCTTCCAGTTGCCAACCATTTCTTTGTATTTGGTGGTCAATATCAACATGCCAAATTAGCTGACGATTCAGTGAAAAGTGTCGCAAAACGTTCACAAACGGTAAAAGGTAAAACACAAACTTCTTACCGCCCAATTTATGAGCACACAACGAATAAAGTGAAACAATATGCCTTCTTCTTAGAAGATGAAATCAACTTCTCAGATAAAGTCTTACTCACATTAGGGTCACGCTTCGATCATCACCAAAAATTTGGCTCACATTGGAACCCTCGCGCTTATCTCGTTTATCATCTTGATGATAACTTCAGCTTAAAAGGTGGCGTAGCAAAAGCGTTCCGTGCACCAAGTATTCGTGAAATTAGCGAAGGTTATGTGACTTCGACCGAACGTGGCGCTGGCGTTATTTACGGTAATCCAAACCTAAAACCTGAAACAAGTGTGAACGAAGAATTAAGCTTGGTTTATACTCGTGATGATTGGAATGCCACCTTCACGCTATTTAACACAGATTTCAAAAATAAACTTACAAGCCACAACACAGGCACAATTGATCCGCTCACGAATGTTCGTTTATACCAATACAGCAATGTAGGTCGTGCGAACATTAAAGGGGCTGAAATGAGTGCACATCTTGCATTTAATGAACGTTGGGCGATGGATTTAGCTTATACCTATCAACATTCAAAACGTAAATCAGATGAAGATATCTCTGCTTCTGGCGTGAGTTTAAGAGGCTTACCACTAGACAATACGCCAAAACATAATGCTAGTGCGAAACTTTCTTGGACACCAAACGAAACCTTCTCTGCTTACACACGTGTTGCTTATAAAGGTAAACAAATTTGGGCAAACCCTCGAAATGGCGATAATCGCAATGCTTACCGCACCCGCCCTGGTTATACAACGGTTGATGTAGGCTCAACAATTCAAGTGAATAAACATCTTTCATTTAACCTAGCTGTGCTAAATATCGGTAATGAAATTGGTGACCGCGTTGATACTAACGGCGGTAGCTGGACAGTAGAAGATGGCCGTCGTTTCTGGGCAAATATGAATTTAAGTTTCTAAGTTAAATTGTAAATAAGGAAAAGTCTGCAGTGGTTCGCCTCTGCAGACTCATAATATGCGTATTTTTTTATTCTGTTTAACATTACTTATGGCACCGGTAATCACTCATGCCGCGCCTGATTTTCAAATTCCTACCATCAAACCCGCCATGAATGCTCATTATCAATTTCATCAACAAGATCTAAACTTTGAAGGTAAAGCATATCGCTTGTTTATTGCCGAACCTAAAAAACCAGCGCATGCCACACTTTATGTACTAGATGGTAACGCGCAGTTTCCATTAGCCGTAAATGCTGTTGATCCGAATTTACCGTTACCCTTAATTATTGGGGTGGGCTATGTTTCAGATAAAGCCTATGCTATTGAGCAACGTACTCGAGATTACACCTTCCCAGCGACGGGAGAAGCGTTTAAACAAGGCGGACAAGCGGTCAATTTTTTACGATTTTTTGCAAATCAAGTTAAACCTTATGTTGTTGAACATTATGGTAAAACCACACCAGAATATTTCTTTGGGCATTCATTTGGTGGTTTATTTGGCTTATATGTGCTGTTTCATCAACCGACATTATTTGATTATTACAGTATCGCCAGCCCATCATTATGGTGGGGTCATGGTGAGTTTTTGAAAAGAGAAAAACCGTGGGTATCCTTACCACCTAAATCGGTTTGGGTTAGCCTAGGCGAATTTGAAAAATTTCCAGAACACGATCCAGAAATGACGCCAGCTCAGCTTGAAAAAATTCAACAGCGCCAAAACATGGCATGGATGAATGCAGAGCAACTCGCTACTGAATTACAGCAACAGGGTGTACCAGCTACCTTCCAGCTCATTACAGGAAAAAACCATGGCGCGGTAATTCCTGAAGCGATTGCCGCAACAATGCAGCAAATTCAAAGATAAAAAAATCGCATTTAGAATAACTAAATGCGATTTCTTGTTAAGTGGTTATTTTAATAGGCGTCCTAATTTTTCACCCATTCGAGTTTTTTCTCCCGCTTGTAAGTGAGGTTCTAGCGCAACAGCACCTTTCGGGAAGAGGTTAATCACCGTTGAACCTAATCGGAATGCGCCCATTTCTTCGCCTTTTTTCAAACGAATAACACCTTCGCCTTCAGTATTATAGTGATATTCAACCACTTCATCTGGACGCGGTGGGTTAACCACACCCGCCCAAACTGTGCTCATACTTGCAGTGACTGTTGCGCCAACTAAAATTTGCACCATTGGACCAAATTCAGTCTCAAATTCACAAATTAAACGCTCATTACGCGCAAATAAATTTGGCACATGCTCAGCTAAGAATGGATTCACCGAAAATAATTCGCCCGGCACATAGACCATTTTACGTAAAGTTGCATCGCATGGCATATGCACACGATGATAATCACTTGGCGATAAATAAGTCGTAATAAAATCGCCATCTTGGAATTTCGCTGCCATTTCAGTATCTTCAGCTAACAAGGTTTCTAGCGTGAAGAAATGCCCTTTCGCTTGAATTAAACGGTTAGCATCAATTTTGCCTGATTCACTCACTCGTCCATCTGCCGGTAAGCACAAATAATCAGGTGCAGTTTCAATCGCACGCGCACCGGCTTTTAATGGACGAATAAAAAATTCGTTAAAGGTAGCATAATCGCTTGGTAAAGATTTTTCTGCCTCAGCCAAGTTAACTTGATATTGTTTAGCAAAGGCTTTAATAATGAAATGTGTTACTGAACCCCAACGACGCTCAGCTAACCAACCTGCAGCACGCGTAATCGCTAACTGTGGTAAAAGATAATGTAAGGCAATTTTTACACGTTGCCAGTAACTTGGCGTAGAGTAAGCTTTTAGTGCCATTTCGCTTTCCTTATGCAAATAAGAGATAAAATAGAGGCGGATTATAACAAAAACGCTAAAAACAGAAAAGGGAACGTTTCAAGCGAGCGTTCCCTTTTCCTATTGTTGTAATTTTATGCTTGCTCTTCTTCTTTGATATGTCCAACGTCTAAATGAACAAAATCAACTAAATCAGATGGGCTTACTTGGAATGCTTGTCCGAAGCCTTTGACATATAAGCCTTGGCTTGGTTCAAAACCGAAAATTTTGAAATCCGCATTTTTGGCTAAATCCCAAATCAATTCACCATGACGTGCAGCAAGTGCTTCTAAGCAAGCTTTACCTTCTTCACTGTTTTTATCTAAAACCTGTGCCACCGCATCAAAAGTTAAACGCTTACGCGCAAAAATTTGACGGCTTAAGCTTTCGTCTTCAATCAACATAAGTGAAACTTTTGGTACTTGTTGTAAATTGCGAGCATGGCGCGCAATTTCAGAAATTAACACAACATATTTACCATTATGAATAACAAAAGGCGCATAGCTCACATTTGGATTGCCTTGTTCATCTAATGTTGCTAATAAAATAGTTTTCGCCTGAGCTTTAAGTTCTTGAATTTGTGGCCCAAGGCGATTTTGCAAGACCTCTTGACGATCTGTCATTTTTAACTCCTAAATAATTCTTATTGAAAGGTGTTGAAGTGTTCAACTTGTTCAGGGAATAGCTGACGCTGCTCGTCCCGACCTAAATAAATTTTAAAAATGGTTTCCTCGTTTTCCGCAATAAAAGCAATGTTATAACTCTCTTTGCCACGAAACGGTAAGCTCACAAAGGCAATTTGCGCAATGTTATCTAACTTTAAATGCCCGTGTAATGCACCTTGATCACCTTTCATATTAAGATTGTAGTAACCTCTGCCTACAATCCCCTCAGGGAAACGATCTTTAATTTCAAAAATCGAACCACCTTTTTCAATAATGGTAGTAAAAACTCCCCATTGGGCAACAGATGTCAAAATTTCTTCTGCACGATGCGCAGGAAAAACCCGCACGAAACGTGCGGGAAGTGCGGTTAAAATTTTACCTTCTGGCAGTCCAAAATGTGCTGCCATATCAAGCGTAATCGCTTGCGGATGCTCAGCAAGGTAATCTTCAATTTGCTGTGTAAGATTTGTCATTTTTATTTAAAACTCGACCGCTTGTTATTGCTTAATCCCGCCAAATGCACCACGAGATTGATCAGCTTCATTGGTATATAAACCCGTCATTTCTTTTGCATTTTCACCGAAGAAACCACCTTGGGTTTTAATACCATTCACTTCTCCAGCAAAACTGTTACCAGTGATTTTACCGCCAAAGTTCATACTAGGTACGGCATTCGCTTTTTCTGCGATATTGATATCAATCACTTTATTTGCAAAATCAGCCGTCGCAGTCATTTCACTGATCTCACTATAATTTCGTTCGCCATCTTTCTTATAAACAGCACCACCTTTATATTCTGCTTTGCCAACTGTTGGAATTTGCGCGATTGCTGTTGGCTTACCTTGAGCATAGAAATATTGATTACCCGTTAATCTATCCACATAAGTACCAAACGCACTAGACTCTAAATTACTATTACTTAAAATAGTTTGGCCTTCTTTGCGAAGATTATACTGATCATCGTATGCTTCATAAGTCCATGGATCCATATCATCCGCTCTTCTTAGGATACTGATATCCACTAACTTACCACTTTCATCAATAATAGTCAGATCACGGATATCACGAGTTAATGTGCGATTTGCAATATTTTGTTCGCCAACTAAAGTACCACCTGAAATAGTATCTGTCATTTCACCGCTAATACCACCAAAGACTTTATCACTTAATGGAATACGTGCTTTTTGATCAGCTTGCAAATTTTCTAACTGTTTTAAACGTTCTTCTGCTGCTTTTTGTGCTTCTTCGGCAGCTTTTTTCTCTGCTTCAGTTTGCTGGCTGTTAGCTTTTGCCGTTTTAATTGCCGCTTCAGCTTTTTTTGCCGCTTCTTCTGCTTTTTTATTTGCTTCAGTAATTTTTTGACTTAATTCACTTTCTGCCTGGCGAATTTGATCTGTATTATCTGTACCGCCTTTAGAGCTAGAAGAACAAGCGCTTAATGCCATTGCACAAGAAAGAGCAATGATTGAAAGTTTTATTTTCCCCATAAGAAAATCCTTATTGTTTATGTTTAGGTAAATGAACTAATTTTGTGTAATTTACTCTAAATAAAAATGATTTGCAATATACTTGTCAGCTTTATTAAACTTTTGTAAACTGTGAGCTGAATTTTATTAAATTAAATTGAATTTCAGGTACAAATATGGCTCGCAAATTCCCTCTTTCTTTAAGCGCGCTTTGTGTGGCAATTGCCTTACAAGCTTATGCTGAAGAACAAACCACATTAGATACGGTGACGGTAAATGCCACCGAGGTTAAAGCAAACCAGATAAAAAAAACTCGTAAAGCTATTCAAGAAGAGCTCATTGCTGATAATTATGACTTAGTGCGTTATTCAACCGATGTGGGTATTAGCGATAATGGTCGCCGCAATAAAGGTTTTGCAATGCGTGGCGTGGAAGGCAACCGTGTTGGGATCAGTATTGATGGCGTGAATTTACCTGAATCAGAAGAAAACTCGCTTTATGCACGTTATGGTAACTTCAACAGTTCTCGTTTAAGCATCGATCCTGAGTTAGTTCAAGGCATTGATATTATGCGTGGTGCTGATTCTTTTAATGCAGGAAGCGGTTCATTAGGTGGTTCTGTAAACTACCGCACGTTAGGTGCAGACGATATTATTCTGCCAGGCAAGAAATGGGGCGTATTGCTTAAAAATGGCTATGCTAGCAAAAATCGTGAATGGACGCATACCGTAGGGACTGCGTATAAAGACGATAAATTTGATGCAACACTTCTCTACTCTTATCGTAACGGGCATGAAATGAAAAGCCGTGGAACTGGGGCAGATATTTTAGGGAGTGCTCGTGGAATTCCAGACCCATCACATCACAAAAATCACAGCTATTTAGCTAAAATAGGCTATTTTATTACGCCAGCACACCGTATTAGTGCTTCATTTAATGCACAAAAAGCCGATAACTTTGTCGATGAAAAATCTTATCAACTTGCAGGGCTTTGGCGTGAATCTCATGATATTAGTAAACGTTATAATGCCAACGTTGCTTATGAGTATTTCCCAGAAAATAGCAGTTGGTTAAGCTATCTAAAAACAGATTTAGATTGGCAAAAAACGAATGTGGGTTCTAAAAACTACAAAGGTGGCTATCGTTACAATGCTGATTTTACCGCATATGCAGGAAAGTCTTTAATTGAAATCCAAGATACCAGTATGAACAGTCGTTTTATGCGAGCCTCTTTACGTGCGGATCTTATGCCATGGGAAACTCGTTTTGGTAGCCATCAATTCACCTTAAGAACCGGTATTTCACAAAAAGATTTTGATAACAGTAATGAACATGAATACCCAGGCGTCAATTCAGACGGTAGTAACGCAAAAGATAGCGAATCTATTCAACACCCTGTAAGAACTCGTTCATTCTTTGCTCAATTACAAGATAACGTGGTTTGGAACGAGATATTCTCTAGCCAACTGGGTATTCGCTACGATTGGGATGAGTTAGTTCCACAAGATTTGAAAGCGTTTTGCCGTGCTTGTAGCCGTAAACCAGCTTCAAACACCTTCCAAAGTTTAAGTGGTTCATTAGGCTTAGATGCTCAACTTAACGATATTTGGAAAGTAGGCTATAACATTTCTACCGGTTTCCGTATTCCAACCGCTTCAGAAATGTATTTCTCTTTTAATCACCCGGCAGGTAACTGGATTCCAAACCCAGACTTAAAAGCGGAGCAAGCACTTAATCAATCTATCAATATTCAAGCGGAACATCAGTTAGGTACTTTTGGGTTGAATCTTTATCATACCCGTTATAAAAATTTCTTAACGGAACAAGAATCAACCTATAAAAAATGGAACCCATTTTATAATCCGTACAGTGCAAGCTACGGGCAACAAGCTTATTACACAACAATTGCTCAACAAGCTGTCAACATTGATCGTGCACGTATTTCTGGTGTGGAATTAACAAGTAAAGTTAATTTGGATCAGGTCATTTCTGCTATTCCACAAGGTTGGAAATTCTTAGCTAATCTTGGTTATGCAAAAGGAAAATTAACGGGTACAGAAGCAAGCTTGCTTTCTATTCAGCCGATTAAAGTGATTTTAGGCATTGGTTATGAAGATCCAAATGATGTTTGGGGGCTTAACTTCAAAGGTAGCTATCTAGGTGCAAAAAAAGCTAAAGATGCACAAGTCGTGCAATATTCCGCTAACTTTGTTAGAGAAGTAAAAGCCTATCCATATCTTAATGGTTCAGCTGTATTATTCGACCTATATGGCTTCTATAAAGTGAATAAAAACATCACTCTACGAGCCGGTATTTATAATATGTTTAATCGTAAATATCATACTTGGGATACCTTACGTGGGATTAATAAAATAAGCACCACAGACTCAGTCGATAAAGATGGAAAAGGTTTAGAACGTTTTTATGCACCTGGACGTAATTTTGCTGGGGCAATTGAGATTCGCTTCTAATTTTCTTTTCATTTCGTCATGAAAAAGGCGCATTCCTATTTAAGGAATGCGCCTTGTTTTTGCAAAATTTTTCGCAAATTTGACCGCTTGTTAATTGCTATTTTGCTCTACCGTATTTTCAGCAGAATTCGGAGAAGTGAGAGCTTTTTCTTGCATTTTTTTCGCAGCCATTTGTTCTCGCATATGTTGAAGCAATGCACGCTCTTCTTCTTTTGGATCTTCACCATATTTATTAGCACCAATTTGACCTTCTTTGAACAATAAGATGCACATGACAACAAATGCAACAAGCGCATAAATCCCCATCATTAAGAAAGGAAAGAACATGGCTTGAGCAAGATCACGCTCACTTGGCATATTGGTTGGCATATTGATCATAAAAATCACTATAATAATAAGCGGTAACACAAATAAAACTAACTGCCACCAACCAGACCAACCTAAATCGTGTAAACGGCGAGCTGTCACACTCAATGACACTAAGAAAATCACGACTTGGTAAAGGAGCAATAAAGCATAAACTACTATCGCTACAATACTAACCCCCATTAGCATGGTTTCTTCATTTCGACCAAGTGCCATACTGCCAGCCGCAGCGCCAGCTATAATCAGCCAAAACACGAGCATAAATGCCATTTGTAATAGATAATTGACTAACTGGAACCAACCATACTCAGAACGTCTAGCACGCCCCTGATAGTTAAATATATTTTTAATTGCGTAAATAAACCATTTCATAAAAAGACCTCTTGTGAAATAAAAAAATTAGAATTCCTGATGCCCAATTTTAGACTGTTCTGTTCCATCTTGCACATTGCTAACATTGTTTAAAACAGGTTCAACTTTTTCAGTGATTGGCGCTTTTGGATCTTCACCATATGCATTGGTAAAACGTTGTCCATCTTTGAAAATTAAGAATAAAAGCACACCATAAACAAAAATTAACAACAATCCGAGTGGAATCAAGATATTACCTGAAAGTAAAAACTCAATAATTTCGTCTTCATTCATTTGATGAACGATGACTGCTGAAATCAGTGAGGCCAAGATAAATGCAATAACAACCACAACAATCACAGTATATGCAACATACCACCAGCCTGATTTCCCTAAATCATGCAAACGGCGTATAGCAATCGTAATACTCGCAGGAAAAATAAGTAAGCTAAATAATGAGTTGATTATCTCAAGTGCAGAAGCTAATTTGGGAAAACCTAATCCATCAGCGAATCCGCCAATAAGCATCAACGAAAACGAGATTAACATGCAGATTAAAGTAAACCAGCCAAATTCAGCGCGTCTAGCTCTACCTTTGATATTAAAGCTATTTTTTAGGGCATAAAGAAAATAATTCATGACAATTCCTTTTATACGTTGAAAAACTTCGGAATTATAACAAAAGTTAGGCGCACAACGCGCCCATTTGAAAAATTTCTGCTAAATTTAACCGCTTGTTAGCGATTAACGTTGTTTTCCTCGACTATTTGTTCACTGAAAGGTTGCACAATTCTCTCTTCTGCTTTGGGATCTTCCCCATATTCGTTTGCCCCTATTTTCCCTTCTTTAAAGAATAAAATTCCAAATATCCCAAATACAAAAAGCGCGTAAAGCGCAATCAATGATAGATAAATACGCTCTTCTCTATGGTTTCCGCCCCCTGTTTGCATAATCATCAGGAAAATGGAAATCACAATAGTCGGCAAGACAATAACCAACTGCCACCAGCCAGACCAACCTAAATCATGTAAACGACGTGCAGTAATACTTAGTGATACCAGAAACATCCACACTTGGTAAATAAATAATAAACCGCCACATACAACCATCAACATAATCGCCGTATCACCTGTAGAATCTGTTTTGTTATAAGCTAAGCCAAGTCCCAGCAATGCTAATCCCACAATAATTGCCATTTGTGACAAATAATTTATGAACTGGAATCCAAAAAATTCTGCACGTCTAGCACGACCTTGGTAGTTAAATATATTGTGAATTGCGTATATAAACCATTTTTTCATAGTATTCCTTTTATTATCTCTATTTTTCTTTTGGAGCATCACCATATTTATTAGGACCAAATTGTCCATCTTTAAAAAAAAGTATGCCAAACATTACCAATGTAAAAATCCCATAAGCACCCATCAATATCGCAGGAAGTCCTGTTAATTGTTCTATTTCAAACGTAGTCTCTGAAAGTATGAGCATGAATGGGAGGAACCCCAATTGTTCTATTTCGAACTCTGTCTCTAAAACTATAGGTATGAATAGGATAAGGATAATAATAGCAGGCAGAAGTAAAGGCAGTTGCCACCAACCAGAACATCCTAAATCATGTAAACGACGTGTGGTCACCCCTAAATACACCAGAAACATCCATAATTGATAAATAAAGAGCAAACTCAATACGCCAACCACAAAATACGCATAGGGTTCAGAATTAAGATAAAGATTACTAGGGAATGTAATGAGTATTATCCCAATAAGAATAGATAGAAATACTATTTGGGACAAAACATTCATGATTTGGAACCAAACAAACTCCGATCTTCTAGCTCGGCCTTCATGATTAAATATATTTTGACGAATATAGATAAACCAGTCTTTCATCGCTGTTCCTTGTATCCATTGAAAACACCTTACAATTATAACAAAGTGAGACATGAAACACGCCAATTTGCAAAAATTTCGTTAAATTTGACCGCTTGTCTTGTGTTATAATGTCGCCTTTATTTTTTATGACTTTTTTATTTACACAAGATTATTTATGTCAACTAACCAATACCCTCAAGAAGTGAATAAGCGCCGTACCTTTGCGATTATTTCCCACCCCGATGCCGGTAAAACGACCATTACTGAAAAAGTATTACTTTATGGAAATGCCATTCAAACGGCAGGTTCAGTAAAAGGCAAAGGCTCAGCAGCTCATGCAAAATCAGACTGGATGGAAATGGAAAAACAACGTGGGATTTCGATTACCACTTCTGTAATGCAATTCCCTTATAACGATTGCTTGGTGAACTTGCTTGATACCCCAGGGCACGAAGACTTCTCGGAAGATACTTACCGTACATTAACTGCAGTAGATAGTTGCTTGATGGTAATTGACTCTGCCAAAGGGGTTGAGGAACGTACAATTAAATTGATGGAAGTTACACGCTTACGTGATACACCAATTTTAACGTTCATGAACAAGCTCGACCGTGACATTCGCGATCCAATGGAATTATTAGACGAAGTAGAAAGTGTACTCAAAATTCGTTGTGCGCCAATTACTTGGCCTATCGGTTGCGGTAAATTATTCAAAGGCGTCTATCATTTAGCAAAAGATGAAACCTACCTTTACCAATCTGGGCAAGGTTCAACCATTCAAGAAGTCCGTATTGTAAAAGGCTTAAATAGTCCTGAATTAGATGCTGCCGTAGGCGACGATTTAGCTCAACAACTGCGTGATGAATTAGAACTCGTACAAGGTGCAAGTAACGAATTTGACCATGAGGCGTTCATTAAAGGCGAATTAACTCCAGTATTTTTTGGAACTGCATTAGGTAACTTTGGGGTAGATCATTTCTTAGATGGTTTAACCGAATGGGCACCAAAACCGCAAGCACGTGAAGCGGATGTTCGTACGGTTGAAAGCAGCGAAGAAAAATTCTCTGGTTTCGTATTTAAAATTCAAGCCAATATGGATCCAAAACACCGCGACCGCGTTGCCTTTATGCGCGTAGTGTCAGGCAAATATGAAAAAGGCATGAAGCTGAAACATGTTCGTATTGGTAAAGATGTGGTCATCTCGGATGCACTGACTTTTATGGCGGGCGATCGTGCGCATGCAGAAGAAGCCTATGCAGGCGATATTATCGGCCTGCACAATCACGGCACTATTCAAATTGGCGATACTTTCACGCAAGGCGAAATCTTGAAATTTACGGGCATTCCAAACTTTGCACCAGAATTATTCCGTCGAATTCGCTTAAAAGATCCCCTTAAGCAGAAACAACTTCTTAAAGGCTTAGTTCAGCTTTCAGAAGAAGGGGCTGTGCAAGTATTCCGCCCACTCATGAATAACGATTTAATCGTAGGTGCGGTAGGGGTGTTACAGTTTGATGTGGTCGTTTCTCGCCTTAAAACGGAATATAACGTTGAGGCTATTTATGAAAACGTTAATGTTGCTACCGCACGTTGGGTTGAATGTGATGATGTGAAAAAATTCGAAGAATTTAAACGCAAAAATGAACAAAACCTAGCCTTAGATGGCGGCGATAACTTAACTTATATCGCACCAACCATGGTGAATCTCAACTTAGCCCAGGAACGCTACCCTGATGTAACATTCTTTAAAACTAGAGAACATTAAAAAATGCCCCTCTTTTCAAAGAGGGGTATTCATTGAAGGCTTATTTATTTTTCTAAAAATCTCAAAATCAAATTATGACTATACAAAATATTTCAACTCATCTTTCTAACATTATTCCTAGAGTGCTTAAAATGATTTTAATCATGTTCTTATTAGGGTTAGCAGCGGTGTTAATTGTCGCTTTGGCAAAAATCAGTTACGAACTATTTATGATGGCGCTGGGTCCTGCGCCAATTGTGCCCAATCAATTAGCTGAACAAATTTTAGTTTTCTTCCTCTACTTCGGTTTCTTAGGGCTTATTGCACAATATTTCCGCAGTGGTTACCATTTTCCACTTCGATATTTTGTTTACACCGGCATTACTGCCATGGTTCGTTTAATCATTGTCGATCATGAAAGTGCCACCAGTACCTTGTTATTTGCTTGTTCAATATTGGTAATGGTTATTGCTCTATGCATTATTCTCTATTCTGATAAAGTAAAAAATATCTAATATGATGACGCTAACTTTCGATCCGCTTTGGCTCTATCTAGCTGTTGCTCTCCTACTTAGCTTAGGTGGGCTTGCGATTTATTGGTTTATTCAGCAAAACCGCTATCAGCAAGGAATGGAGAATTTACAACAGGACTTAACTGAACGCCAACAAGCGCTAGCCCAAGTACAACAAAGCGTAGCCTTGCTGACCCAAGAAAAGCATCAAGCGGAACAATCAGCCGTGCAATTTCGTACGCAAGCTGAATCCTATGCGGAACGAATTAGCGAAAAATTAACAGAATTAGACCGCTTGCAACAACGCCTTTTAGTTGCTGAAGATAACGAAAACGAGCTTGAGCGCTATATCAACGCGCTGAAAGAACGCGTTGGCGCATCACAAGCAAAAGCTGAAGGCCTAGAAGAGCAACTGCAACATAGCTTGCAACAACTCTCACAAAAAGCACAAGAACAGGCACAACTTACGGCACAATATCAACAGGTTCAAAATGAGCTGACTGAGCTTCGCACTACGCTTCATGAAAAACAAGCTAATTTTGAAGCGCAACAACGCAATTTTGTGGAAGTCAAACAGCAACTGAATGTTGAATTCCAACATCTCGCACAACAGATTTTGGAAGAAAAAAGTCAACGTTTTGATCAAACAAACCAAGCTAGCTTAGATGCTTTACTGAAACCATTTAGAGAACAAATTGAAGGCTTTCAAAAACGCGTCAATGAAGTGCATAGTGAATCCCTAAAAGGCACAGCAACCTTAGCTGCAGAAATTAAAGCGGTAATGAAAATTGGCGCCTCAATGTCAGAAGAAGCGCAAAATCTTGCGACGGCTTTAAAAGGAAATAACAAAATTGCAGGGAACTGGGGCGAAGTACAGCTAGAATCTGCGCTGCAATCCGCTGGTTTATTAGCTGGAGAACATTATGTCGCCCAAGAAAGTTTTCGCGATCAAGAAGGAAGACGTTTAGCCCCCGATTTTGTTTTGCACTTACCCGATAATAAACAGTTAATTTTAGATAGCAAAGTTTCGTTGCTTGCTTATGATGAGGCAGTACGAGCCGAAGATAATCTCAGCATGAACCAAGCATTAGAAGCGCACTGCAAATCATTAAGAGCGCATATTGAAGGGCTTTCTAAGAAAAATTATGCTAACTTACCTGGCGTTACAAGCCCTGATTTTGTACTCATGTTTGTGCCTATTGAGCCGGCTTATATTGAAGCGATGAAACATGATCCACAGCTATTTAATTTTGGCTATGAACGTAATGTGATTTTAGTTTCTTATACGACACTGATGCCGATTTTACGCACTGTCGCCAATCTTTGGCGAATTGAACGTGGTAATCATGAAGCACGAGAAATCAGTGAAAAAGCAGGAGAGATTTATAATCAAGTTTGTGTGGTGGCAGAACGATTAAGTAAACTTGGAAATACGCTCAACACTGTCAGCAATCAATACAATCAAACCGTCACGTCCTTAGTCGGTCGCCAAGGTTTAATTGGCAAAGTTGAGCGATTCCAACAACTTTCCACTAAGGCTAGCCAAGCAACTCCGCAAGTTGAGTTGCTCAGCAATGACCACGAAACAATGCGATTAGAGTCCGTGGTAGAAAAACCGCAATCTTCAGCTTAAATTCTCGAAAGCTGGTTTCTGAGAGAGCGCTTAAAGGCTTCCGCTAAAACTTCACAAGCTAAAGCGCGCTCTAAATCAGATTTGATCTTAATTGAAGGTTTCTGTGCTAACAGTTGATTTAAGTGCAGAATATTCAAATCAGGATAAGGCCGTTGCAAGCGGTCAATTTTATCTCCTTTTTTGCAAATCCCACCTTGAATAACTCGCACATACCAACCGCTTAAACCCGTTTCCCGAACAAGGCTTTGGGTTGCTTCACATTCACTATTTTTTGATAAGCGCTCACACGGTTTACGCGGTTGAGAAACTTCTACGATGACCTCGCCGATTTGATAGCGATCCCCAACACAAACATTTGTTTCATTTAATTCTGAAACGATAAAATTCTCACCATAAATCGCAGTGCCTTGCCAGTCAAAATCCTTACCAATAAGCGTAGTGAGTTTTTCAAAGGTTTGATCTGCCATAAAAAACAATGCTTTATCTGGCCCACCATGATGTGCCTTTAAACCAACATCATTCCCTTCAGCACCTAATTCATGAATACGCACCAGTTCAACCGGCTTTTTACGAATCGCCGATTCTAGCGTGGTGCCATCTGCAAAAGTAACGGATTCAACCAATCCAATTTTAATGGTAAGAATTTCTGCTGCCATGTTTGTCCTTTTAAAAATTGAAAAAATAAAAATGCCCAATAAATATTGGGCATTAAATCGGAGAAATTATAGGTCGTCAATCACAACGTAAATTTTAGACACTGGACCATGAACCCCAACAACCTTGATTAACTCGATATCCGCAGTTGCACTTGGGCCTGAGATAATGTTAATACAAGATGGCATTCTTTCGCCTGCTTGTGCTTTCTCATGTAACACTTGCGCAAGTTGTGCCACGCGTGGCAATACTTTGCTCTTACGCACAACCACCACAGATGTTGTTGGTAATAAGCTGGTTGAACGCCCATTGTCTTTAGTTGCATATAACACAATACCGCCAGACTCAGCTAAACCATATTCTGCATGAACAATACCAATGTTTGCTTGGGCTGATTTCGCAATGTTTTCACGATCTAGGCTGAAATCCCAAACGAAGCTATCGTATTTCGCTTTTACTGCATCCGTAATACCTAATTGGTTTAAACGATCATCGTTGTTTAATACGATGTTACCGCCACCGTATTTTTCGCAAACATCTAACACTGCTTGCGCCACATCAGCTTCTTTTGTTTCTACTACATCAACTAACAACACTTTCGCAAAGCTCATAAACTCGTTACAAAGTTCATTTTGCGATAAGTGCGTTAAACGCGTAGTTGGATGGTGGTTAACTTGCTCTTCCATTTGGTCTGGCACTAATTTACGCGCACGCCCCATTTTTGCGGCAAGTTTATTTAAGAAATTTTCTCTGTTTTGTTGATCCATTGTTTTATCCTTTTTGCTTGCCATTATTTACGGTTTTTGAACCATTCACGGAAACTTTCGCCTTCCACTGAAGGTAAATCACGTGCTTTTGTCCATTCGCCTAATGCACCGAAATGAATTGGTGCTTTACCGTTTTTAATGAACTTACCTGCTAATTTCGCACCGATCTTCACGCTTGCATTCCAAACTGAAGGACGAGCATTTGCGAAGGTAAAGCCTTTAATTGCAAGTTGCTCTGATTTAGGGGTAATGCCTGCTTCCACCATTTTCTCACGGTGTTTTAAGATAAGCTGCGCAAGTGGAATTTTCACTGGGCATACGCTGTTACACGCATTACATAATGAACAGGCATACGGTAGCTCTTTGAACTCATCATAACCACCTAATAATGGCGAGATAACTGCACCAATTGGGCCTGGATAAATTGAACCATAACCATGACCACCAATTTGACGATACGCTGGGCAAGTATTTAAACATGCACCACAACGGATACAACGTAAAACTTCTTCAAATTCGCTTTCTAAAATTTTAGAACGACCGTTATCGACGATAACTAAATGGAAATCTTCAGGGCCATCCACTTCGCCTTCTAAACGAGGACCGGTTAACCAAGTGTTATAAGCTGTTAATTTCGCGCCTACTGCACTACGGCAAAGCATTGTAATTAAAGCATCTACTTCTTTAAACGTTGGAGCTAAACGCTCCATTCCCATGACGGCAATATGCGTTTTTGGCACAGTAGTTGCTAAACGTAAGTTACCTTCGTTAGTCACTAAACAAACTGACCCAGTTTCTGGCACGGCGAAGTTACAACCTGAAATACCAATATCTGCTTCTAAGAAATCTTTACGTAAGGTTTTACGCACAAAAGCATTCATTTCTTCCGGCTGTTCTGTTCCTTCATAGCCTAATACTTCATGTAATTCTTTACGGATACGATGACGATCTTTATGAATTGCCGGCACAACGATGTGAGATGGTTTATCGCCTACGATTTGTAGTAAGTATTCACCTAAGTCGGTTTCAACCACTTTAATGCCTTCTGCTTCTAAAACATGGTTCATACCGATTTCTTCGGTTACCATTGATTTAGATTTCACGATGGTTTTCGCGTTTTTCTCAAGTGCGACTTTACGAATGTAAGCGGTCGCTTCTTCTGCAGTTTCTGCAAAATAAACATGACCACCGTTTTGCGTGACTTTTTCACTTAATTGGTAAAGGTAAGCATCCAAGTTTGCTAATACGTGGTTACGGAACTGTTTAGAAAGATCACGCCATTCTTCCCAGTTACCTAACTCATCAACCATTTTTTGACGATTTGCGCCGATGGTTTCTTGTGCTTTTACCACCGCTTTACGCATAATTTCGTTATTAACTTGTTGTTCTACGCGCTGTTTAAACGGTAAATTACTGGTTTGTAAATGCGACATTAGGCTTCTCCTTCTTCTTGCATTAATACTTCAGCAATGTGCATAACTTTCACATTTTTGCCTTCACGGCTTAAACGGCCTGCAATGTTTAACAAGCAGCTTACATCTGCACCTACAAGATAATCTGGATCAACTTCAGAAATGTTAACCACTTTTTCTGTTACCATTTCACCTGAAATTTCAGCCATTTTCACAGAGAATGTTCCACCGAAACCACAGCAAGTGTTTTGGTTGTGAATTGGCATTAACTCTAAACCTTTTACATTTTTTAATAGCGCTAAAGGCTCATCAACAACCCCTAATTTACGGGTTAAGCTGCAAGATGGGTGATAAACCGCTTTACCTTTTAAGCGCGCACCCACATCTGTTTTACCTAATTTGTTAACAATAAAATCCGTTAAATCACAGAAACGCGCTGCCACTTTTTCAGCACGTTTTGCCAACTCAGGCTCACCGAAACGGGTAAAGTATTCCGGATAGTTCTTAATTGCATAAACACAAGAACCCGCTGGTGCTACGATTGGGTAATCATTCACTTCAAAGGTTTCAACTAAAGATTTCATCCCTGCAACAGCTTCTTTTGCATAGCCACTGTTAATTGCAGGTTGACCACAACAACCTTGTTTTTCAAGGAAGATTACGTTACAACCGAGTTTTTCAAGCAGTAAAACACTGTTTTTTGCCACATTGCTTTTTGCAATATCAGCGATACAGGTTACATAAAAATTTACGTTCATTGGAATATCCCACGTCTAAATAAAAATAAGAAATAATCGTATTTAAAAAGCCATAAATGACAAAAGGAAGCTTATCGCTTCCTTTTTAAATGACTTTGCAAGCGGTCATTTTTTGTAAAATTTTGACCAAATCAGACCGCTTGAAAATTTACCAAATTATACATTAAAGAATAATGGAATCACAGTTAAAGCAACCACTGCAGCAATCACACCATAGATAAACATTGGTACGACAGTTTTCTTAATGATTGCACCTTCTTGGTTTTCAATACCTAATACTGAGTTTACTGCCACGATATTATTGATACATACCATGTTACCCATTGCACCACCTGCTGATTGTAACGCAAGTACTAATGATGCAGAGATACCTGTAATTTCAGCGGTTGATAATTGAACACTACCGAAAGTTAAGTTAGATACGGTATTTGAACCTGAGAAGAATGCACCTACCGCACCTAAGTATGAAGCAAACACAGTCCAGTATTCACCTGTTGCATGCGCAAAGCTACGACCGATGATTTTAACCATTGATTCATCACCGCCAACTAACATTAAGTTCACCATGATTAACGCACCAATCAATGCGACGAATGGGTTACGAACTTGTTTGAAGCTAGTTGAGAAGATACTTTTCACATTGCTTGCAGACATTGAGAATACAGGAATTGCAATTAATACAGTGATTACAAACGGAATTAACGCTGGTACATAAAGCAATTTATAGCTTGCATTCATGCCTGTTCCGAAGATGTTTTTCAAGCTGAAGATTAAACCATTACTAATTTCAAAGTGACCTAATGAACCTAATTGCATACCGACCCATTCAGTTGCATTGTTCATCATTGCTTTGAATGGTAATTGTTTAACACGAGTTAAGATTAAGAAAACAATTAATAAACCTGTTGGTAACAATGCTTTTGCAACTTCTTTACCTGTTACGGCGGTGTTATCTAAAGTATTTTCTACTTTCGCTAAACCAATCCCTTTATTTGCTAAGAAGATTGATAAGAACATACCAATTGCACCACCTACTAATGATGGGAATTCGTAGTTTACTTGAGCAAGTAAGAAATAAGGTGCTACGCAAGCTAATACGCTTAAGTAGATGAAAACGATATTTTGACGAATTTCTTTCCAAGTTACGATAAAACTTAATGCAATCACAGGAATGATAAATGCCGCAATAGAGTGAATAGTTGCTGTCATAGAACCAATCTCTAAGATTTTATCTTCTGGAAGGTTCAATGGACCGAAACCGAACCATGTTGGTGTACCTACTGCACCGAATGAAACTGGCACTGAGTTCATAATTAACGCAACAATCGCCACACGAATTGGGTTAAAACCTAAACCAACCAAGATTGGCGCTGCAATCGCTGCTGGTGTACCGAAACCACTCGCACCTTCAATCATGAACGCAAACGCCCAACCGATGATCATCAATTGTGCAACTGGGTTCGGGTTAATGTTACCTAACCATTTACGTAAAGTGTTGGTTACTCCAGAAACTTCTGAGAAACGGTTAAAGAGAATCGCGCCGAAAATAACAGTTACTGGCGTTAACACATCAATAACAGCTGAGGCAATTTTCGCACTGATAATTGTCACATCAGTTGCGAAGAAAATAAGATGAATAATAAGCACTACTGCTGCAATCCAAGGAAGCGCAACATAAGATGGAAGTGCATTACGTTTTACCATTAAATAGATTAGTAAAACAATTGGAAAAATACTAAGAAACAGCGCCATAGACGACCTCAAAATAAATAAAAAAAATTCCAAAATTGAGCCTCGCATTCTAGGGTGTTTTCTAAAAAAAGATAGAAAAATGTTAACGATTTGTGATCCCTGTCACACAATTTACTTATAAAGTAGTAAGAAAATTTTTGTGAATAAGCACAACAAAATTACGCAATCGTTTGCGTAAAAAGATAAACAAGCGGTATAATTTAAAAAATCTTTTACCAAATAGGAATTTGACTATGCAAATCAGCTTAAAAAAAATTTATTCTGGCAAGGTACGTGACCTATATGAAATTGATGACAAAAGAATGTTAATGGTGGCAAGTGATCGCCTGTCTGCTTTTGATGTCATTTTAGATGACCCTATTCCACATAAAGGTGAAATCCTAACTCAAATTTCTAATTTCTGGTTTAACAAACTTTCTCATATCATGCCAAATCATTTTACTGGCGATTCCGTTTTTGATGTGTTACCTGAAGAAGAAGCAAAAGCGATTGAACATCGCGCGGTAGTTTGCAAACGCTTAACACCAGTGAAAATTGAATCTATTGTACGAGGCTATTTAACGGGTTCTGGCTTAAAAGATTATCAAAAAACTGGCACCATCTGCGGTCTTGAATTACCGAAAGGATTGGTGGAAGCAAGCAAATTACCTGAGCCCATTTTTACCCCGTCAAGCAAAGCTGAAGTGGGTGATCACGATATCAATATCTCTTATGCTGAATGTGAGCGACAAATTGGTGCTGCACTTGCTGCGAAAGTGAAAGAATCTGCATTAGCACTTTATACTGAAGCCGCTAAATATGCCCTAACTAAAGGCATCATTATTTGTGATACAAAATTTGAGTTCGGTTTAGATGAAAATGGGATATTAACCTTAATGGATGAAGTATTAACGCCAGATTCTAGTCGTTTTTGGTCTGTGAATACTTATCAAGAAGGTACGACACCACCTTCATTCGATAAACAGTTTATTCGTGATTGGCTAGAGCAAAGCGGTTGGAATAAACAAGCACCAGCGCCTAAAATTCCAGACGAAGTCATTAAGAAAACGGTAGAAAAATACCAAGAAGCATTGAATTTACTCACTAAATAATAACAGCAGGCTAATCATGAATGGTTAGCCTATTTTTTTTATCATTCTTTGAAAGATTGGTTAGGAAATTTTAGATATAAAAAAAGCACCTCATGGTGCTATCTTTCAAAATGGAGCGGGAAACGAGGCTCGAACTCGCGACCCCGACCTTGGCAAGGTCGTGCTCTACCAACTGAGCTATTCCCGCATATTTGGTAATTTAAATGGTGCCCGAGGCCAGACTTGAACTGGCACGCCCCGAAAGGCGAGGGATTTTAAATCCCTTGCGTCTACCGATTCCGCCACTCGGGCAACACCTTGTTGTCTCGTCGTAACGAATCAACAAGGCGCATTATAAGGATTTT
>FLSK01003097.1_pt1 | contig 24156 bp, 38 predicted proteins | sample 1550541 | NCBI WGS metagenome assembly FLSK01 (sample SAMEA4031773, study PRJEB14383) | metagenome | biome: human; feature: oral; material: saliva | place: Philippines | collected 2014
CGAACTAACACTGAGACTAAGGTCGAGGAGTTAAAAACAAAGGTAGACAGTATCGGTAACGTATCCGACTTATCAGCAGTAGATAGTCGTATTACGGCAGCCGAGAATAAGGCTACTGAGGCAGCTACTAAAGCAGAGGCTGCTAAAACGGAACTGGAGAAACAAAAAGAACTCCAAGCTGCACAAGCTAAAGCTCTGGAAGACCAGATGCTTATTACTAAACAAGAGTTAGAGGCTAATGCAGCATTAGCTACTGCAAAAGAATTTGAAGAGAAATTCAAAGCATTGATGGAAGCTAACGATAAGGACCGTAAACAAGCTGAGCGAGACCTTATCACCATGGCTGCTCGTATGGAGCTTATTCAAGCTAACTTAGAAAATATGACAGCTGTATGGAACGCTATTGACACTGCTATGAAATTCTCAAATGAAGGATTGGCTATTGGGGAACGTTCTGGAGACAGTTATATTTTGGTCAAACCAAACCGTATAAGCATGTTCTCAGCAGGTTCAGAGGTAATGTATATTGCCAATGGGGTCATTCACATTGATAACGGGGTGTTTACTTTGAGTTTACAAATCGGTTACTATGTGGAGTCTCAGTACGAACACAACCCTAAATATAATGTAGTCCGTTATGTTGGACCGAAATAGGAGGATGATATTATGGTACAAGTGGTTGGATATACTAGTCCTAATTATGTAAAACTTGTATTAGACGTAGTAGAAGAGTCCTATGATATTCTGTCTAACACGAGTCTACTTAGATGGACTTTAAAATTAATGAACGCATCCGCATGGGCATTCAACTACGATGCTGACGCTAAGGCTGAGGTAGAGATTGATGGTGAAACAGTCCATAGTGGATATCACGCGTTCGATACACGTAACGGGGCTGTGTTACTCGCCAGTGGGACAAAGACTGTCACTCACGATGATAACGGCTCTAAGACTATTGTAGTATGGGCACGTATGCTGGATATTTCGACGCTTGGAGATATCGGATGGAAAAAAGGCGAGCTCAAACTTACAGATATTCCACGTTCAAGTAGAATTAAATCAGTCGAAGGAAACACTTTAGGCTCTACAATAACCGTGAACCTTGAGAGATATTCGAACTCATATACTCATCAAGTATGGTGGAAAGCTTTTGGTGGAGAATGGATTGATTTAGGAAACGTGAATGGAACGTCTGTGACGTTTACTCCAGATTTAAATCTTGCAAATAAAATACCTAACTCCACTTCGGGAGAACTAGCAATATCTGTCCGTACGTTCAATGGTAACAATAAGATTGGGAACGACTATGAGGGTAAATATACATTAAGTATACCTGCCAACGGAAAACCGATAATCAATGACCTAATCTTATCTGAAACAAACCCTAAACTCGCGGATGTATCTACTAATAATACTTTCGTACAGATATTAAGTGTGGCGAAGGTTAACTTCGGAGTTACACCATATCTAGGCTCAACTATCAAATCGTATTACGCTGAGGTAGTAGGCTATAACAATACCATATCTACCGACGGTGCTAAGTTAAACTTCTTTAGTGCTAACGGTAAATATACAATTCGTGGGCACGTTACGGACTCTCGTGGTATCCGCTCGGACACATTCGAGAAAGTCATTACCGTAGTTCCATATTTCCTACCGACTGTAACTGTACAAGCGTTACGCTCAGGCAGTAGGAACGATACTATTACGATAGTTCGTAATATCCGCATAGCTCCAGTTATTATTGACGGAGTCCGCAAAAACAGTCTCTCTATGATATTTAGAACTAAGAAGACTTTGGAGTCCGACAATGTCTGGACTAAGAACACTGGAGGAGAGCTCACTAATGTCGGAGTCGAAAACTTAACTAATTCGTCTGTTAATTTAACGGGCAACTTCTCCCCCGAGTTCGCATGGGATATTCAAGCTGTCGTGAGAGATAGGTTCTCAGATAGCATCCAACCGGATGGTGTACGATATAATACCACAGCTCCGTCTGAGGCAGTTATATTAAACTATACACCAGAAGGTATAGGTGTGATGAAAATTCGTGAGAAAGGCGCTTTAGACGTAGGTGGGGATATTTACTCGAATGGTAAACTCGTACCAACAGTCCAGTTAGCAAAACCGGATGGTCGCACATTAGCAATCACTGGTGACGCTAACAAGCTTATTGTGGGCGGTCTGTACGCTACTAATAACGTAACTAACTTACCGCAAAATGCTCAGCGTAACGGATATTTATGGATTATCAATCATCACAACTTAACTAATTATCTAGTGCAGTATTATACTCCACACGACAAAGATGAACTGTGGATTAGACGCATGTATAATGGCACTTGGAACGCTTGGCAGAAATTTGCTATAGACCCTGGAGAGACTAAAGTCGCTACTAAGTGGGTAAATATATCCCTTTGGAATGGCTGGCACGCTAACGAGGGTGAGGAAGTACAAGTATCCAAACACGGTAACCTAGTTACTATGCGTGGTATTGCTCGTGACGGTAAGTCGGTCGCATGGGGATCTCAGATAGGATATTTACCTGCTGGGTTTAGACCTGAGCGCATAACTTATATTCAGGCTATTAACGACGCTTACGGTAACGCGTCGATAGTGTTCAAACCTGATGGAGTTATTGAGGTCCGTAAGAACGTAGACAACTGGTTAGGTTTTGACGGCGTCGTATTTACAGTATAAAATTAGGAGGTCATTCGAATGAGTTTAGAATTAATCACAAATCGTATCAAGAATATCAAGGCAGAAATCTCATCTATTAGAGAGTCATCTGGTCAGTTATTCTTAGAGAAACAAAATCTCGAATTACGTGTTAGCGATATTCAAGCAGATATTTCTCGTAAGGATGAAAATATTGCAGCTCTTCAAAACGAATTGAACGAGTTAACAATCGCTAAGAACACAATCGAAAAATATAGCAAACAGGGAGGTTGATAGTGAATGTCATTTAACCCTTCTGACATTTATGAGTTTGTCGGCTTCCTAGTAGGTTTAGCAGGCTTGTGGGCTTTCTTTGCTACTAGACTGACAAACCAAGAACAACGAATTACTCGTCTTGAGATGCTCGTGGAGAAAAACCGTGAGCAACTTGACAGACATAATATACGTCTTGACAATCATGATTTGGACAATAAGATTATGTTGGCCTTAGTTGAAAAGGTAGACGCTCTTAAAGAAGACATCAAGGAAATCAAAGACGAAATTAAAAAATAACTGGAGGATTTATTTATGAACAAAATTAACTGGAAAATCCGTTTACAAAACCCACAATTCTTTATTACATTAGTGCCAGCATTAGCGTTATTAGTACAAACGTTTATGGCTATCTTCAATGTATCAGTGGAATTTGGAGATGTATCAAACCGCGCGATTACATTTATCAATGCTTTATTTGGAGTATTAATGATTATCGGTGTGGTTGCAGACCCAACTACTACAGGGTTCTCTGATAGTGCACGCGCATTAGGATATACTAAACCTAACAGCGACAAATAATTTACACGGGGTCTGTCTGTACGGACGGACTCCTACATACATACGCGATATTTACAACTCCTTAAATGGGAAAGATACCCCATACGAAAAGGAGAGATATTATGAAAAGATTATTATTATTCATTGAAGGCAGAGATTGGACAGCACCGATTGGAGTGACAATTCTAGCACTGATATATCTAGTAGGTCAGAACGTATCAGCATCACTAACTTTCGATCCGGCTATGAGAGAACAACTAGTAATTAAACAATGGTTCGATACAGCTGGCTGGTTAGCAGTGATATTTGTACTAACTACTTACGTGGAATGGATGGTGGAGAATTGGGCAGTCTATTCGGAATGTTATTCTCGCCACAAAGATTAAGGGAGTCTACATGACTCTCTTCTTTTTTCTTTTTCGAAATCCAAAATTTTCCCAGTGGGATTTTTCTCAAAAACAAAATGAAAGGAGTGTATGAGTTATGGAGACAACTTATATTCTATTTGGATTAATGTTCTTATTAGGTGTGGTCGTGGGTGTGCTTGTGACTAAGTATATTTACAATCACCGTAAAGTGGACGGGTTTATCACGTTCTTCAATGCGGATAATATGGAGATGCCTATGCTAGAAATGAACTCGGACGACTTTAAAAGTAAGACTATTATAGTTTTGCGTAAAAAGTCCGTACGGGAGTAACGCGATATTTACAACTCCTATAATGGAACATAAAAACCGAAAGGGGAAATAAAAATGAAAAAAGACAAAATTACAATGGAATTAGAGATGCAAATTCAAGAGCTTCTCGAACAAATCCCAAATTTACAAGGGGAAGAAAAGACTAGAGTAATCGAGGATTTACAGAAGTTAAATATGGTTCTTAACGAACGTCTAGAGGGAAGAAAGATTAAACCTTGGGAGACGCCTGTGAGAGTCGTATTAGACGGTATTGCGATTATCGTACCTTTAGTCTTGACTGCCGGCTTTGTAGCAGCAGGATTTGAGTTCGAGAAGACTGGAACTTTCACATCTAAGACATTAGGATTTGTTATGAAGTTTTTAAAACTCAAATAAGTCAACAAGTTCGAAAGGTGAGGGAATTTACAATCCCTTTCCTTTTTATCTTTTAGCAATATTTACAACTCGTTTAATGGAAGGTAAACAAAAACTAAAAATCTTAAGGAGGAACCTACCATGTCAAATTTAATCGAAACTAAGAAAGTTAATGTAACTAAGAAACGTGAAATCAATTGGGCTAACGTTTGGTTATTTACTGGATCAGCTGTTGTAGTGGGAGCACTTGGAACTGCTTTAGCTATAATGGGTAGACGAGTACACGACCAATTATATAACCCTAATTGGAAACCTAAAAATAGTGAAGTTAATGATTATTCGTACGATGAAACTGAAGATGGAGAGTCTAACAAAGACGAAGAGTAGAAAATATCTTTAAAGAAGGAGGAGTGTTTAACAGGCACTTCTCTTTTCTCTTTACCTCGCAATATTCACAATCTGTTTAATGGAAAAGGTAGTTTAAAGTCGTACGCTGAAAGAGTGCGTCGCAGGCCAGAACGCCGGAAGGTGAGGGTTCGATTCCCTCTCTGCGAAAGCAGACAGCTCGATTGGTCCGAGCACCGGAAGCGTGGAGTTCGAAACCCACTCTTTTCCACCGAGACAGTAGCTTAATGAAGAGCACCTGATTATCAGGAAGAGGTGGCGGCTCATTCCCGTCCTGTCTCATATATTAAAAAGAAAAGATAGTTCAATGGTTTAGAATACCTGGATTGCGAAAGGCCAGGAGACGGGGACTCGAATCTCCCCTCTTTTTCTTTTTGTTTTGTAGGTTCGCAGAATTTGCAACCTATATAATGGAAGGGGGAACCTAGACGCGAAAATGGCCCTTCTACGATATCTGAGTTCGAGTCGCTCAGGTATCACTTTTTGTTTTGTCTGATACAAACTATAAAATGCGAAGGAGGAAAATCAGATGGAAAAACAACAAATGTTAAAAGTAGCGGGGTTAGTAACAACCGCTTTAGGTTTTGCAGTGACACTAGTGTCAGGTTGGATTGAGGAAAAGCAACTAGACGCGACAGTTGCTGAGAAGGTAGCAGAGGCAGTAAAGAAAGCAATGGAAAATGGAGGTAAGTAAAATGGAAACTACACACCAAACTAACTATGATATTTTTATGGAAAACTTCAGCAAGAAATTCGACGAGGAAGTTAAGCCGTTATATGGAAACGAACCTATCTATACTAACTTAGTAACGGAGGCGCTACACGCTTATATTGATGGCGAGTGGGATAAATTCATGAAACGTGTTAAGGAGGAGACTAAACATGGATTTTAGAAAATGGGAAGACAACGAAGAAAGCATGGACAAGAAACTCTTAGAGTTTAAAAACTTATTTGAGAGCGAGTTAGTACCGCTAGTGCATAAAACGAAAAAGATTAAAGCTGGTGTAGTACTAGATGCATTCAAAGCATGGAATGAAGGCCGTTGGAACGAATTTATGGAACAAACTAAACAAACAATCAAAGGAGACGATACAAATGAATAACGAACAAAACTTAGGAAATATCTTAGAATCTTTATCAGTAAACGCAATCCAAACAAATAACAAGGTGCAAAAACTTGTAGAATGCGTGATTGCTAATCACAGAACTACTGGCAAATTAGTAGAATATACTAACCGCTGTGAAAGAGTATTCAAAGCACATCGCAAAGATATTAAAATGTTAGCAGTCGCTACACTTATCACTACTGGTATGGCTTATATTACAGCTAAGCGTGTAGACTATTTAGAAAATAAGATCGAGCGATTACAAAAAGAACTTAACGAATCAAAACTAAAAAAGTAAGGAGGGTATTCTTATGGTAAAATATGAAGACATGTTACATGACGGTATCTGGCGTAATAGTAATTTATATTTAGAAGATGGCCGTCTGTACGCCAACTTATCTGGTACTCGCTGGATTGTATTAGCACGTAATGTAGAAAACTATACTATTCAATTCGGTATGGGTACTTTAATAGTCACTATGAAACCTATTGTTATAGACGGTGCACGTACATTGTTTCGTATAGTAGATAAAAAAGTGTCTATATCTATAATAGACCGTGAGGATGAGATTTATGATTTTTGGGACAATTCTTATGGTGAGTATCTAAAATCTGAGGTTAATTATTTCAAATCTGAACGAAAAGTAGTAGGGAGACTTAACTCCCAAACTCAAGGATATTAGGAGGATATTTATGAAGTATATAGAATGTGTACGAGTATTAGATGGTTATGTATTCGGAAAAATAGGACTCAATTGGTACTATATTTGCGATGAGATTTATTATGTTGAGGCTGATAACCAATGTGTCGAAGTCAAATGCGACTCGTTTGCTCCACAATTGAAAAGTATATTTACTATTCACACTAGAGAGACCATTAGTGGTATCGCGGTTACTAGAAACGAGTATACTAGACATGGGGATTTCCGAAAGAAAGAATTCTATTTAATAGATGATATCATTCGAATGAGTAAAGATAAAGTCAGTACAAATCCTGATTACTTTAGCAAAATGTTTGAGACTTTACACGACATGGATATCAGAAAGGAGAACCGTATATCATGAAACTAGAACAAATCGTTAGTCGAACGAGTTATACTTTAAAGAAACACGGCCCGCTTATCCTATCAGTTTTAGGAGCGGCGGGTGTTATATTCACAGCGAAACTAGCATCAGATGCCGGTAAGAAAATAGGTAAGTTAGAGGCTGAGACTCCTGAATTTGTGGAATACGACTTATTCTACGAGGAACCGCAGCGAGAAATCAATACATTCAGTTTATATTTACCGACAATCGTATGTGGTGTGGCTACTATCGGGTGTATATTAAGTAGCTCATTCTTATCTCAGAAGAGACAGTTATCTCTAGTGGCGGCATATGCAGCACTAGATGCAAAATATAAAGAAATTAAGAAAGACTATCGCGAAAAGCATCCGGACGAGTATATGACTATTCGTAAGAAAGAATATAGTGAGTCACTCCAATTCATGAGTGAGAAGGATTATGACGAACTATTATATTACGATGAGTATTCTGACCGCTGGTTTAAACGTCGTCCGATTGAGATGTTGAATGCAATCTATCAGTTCAATCGTATGTTTATCCTACGAGGATATGTAAATCTGAACGATTATTATGCGTTAGTCGGTTTGGACGGTACGGTAGAAGGGGCTACTATCGGATGGTCTGAATATAATGATGATGGGTACGCTTGGGTTGACGTGGTTCATGAGTATATCGAGTTTGAAGATGACGATACTCCGGGATATTACCAAATTGAATTCCCATTTGCCCCATCAGTAGAGTACTTAAGTTAATGTAAACAAAAAATGCGAAGGAGAGTTACATATGGAAACTAAAGTAAACCTAATCGAGAACCGATTATTTGTACGACTCGATAATGAGTGGTATTTAATTAACAAACACAATAGAACTACCCTAATACTTATTGGGGATATCGGATTTGAGGTACGACACAAAGACGGAACCTCATACGGTTACACAGAAATTAAGAAGAAAGACGACTTATATTTCACACTTACTGTGTATGACGACGATACATTCCCAGTAATGGTCAACAATCATATCACTTTCGATGATATTAAGAAGATGTCAGTGAAAAATCTCGCAGATGATGCGGAAGGAATGTATATTTGGAACTGGTTAAATAGCAAAGGTATTCCCTGGGAGGTAAAATAATGGAATTAGAGATTACAGTATCAAAGAATAGACTATTCGTGTTACTAGACGATGGTTGGTATATTCTGAATAAAGTTAGCGATACTAAACGTATTGAGTTAGATGTTCATAGCGTAACAGTCTTCAAAAAAGACGGTCACGTTATCACTTATTTTGAAGATAGAGACTCCGATAAAAAAGAAATCAGATCTTGGTTAACTACTGAAGATGGTCGTGTTATTTCTGATAATATCACTATCAGTTACGACATGTTTAAACATGCGTCTAAAACTATATTATCTAAAGACGAAGAAGGTACTAGAATTTGTGGATTTTTAAATGGGGTTCGTGAAGGTAAAGTGAACTACGTTGAAGCGAAAGGATATGACTGGAAATGATTAACGTTATTGCGAATGCTGACAAAGCTTGGGTTGCGAACGAGTGCGTGGTCTATGGTGGAGACCTATATGTACTGAAAGATGATATTTGGAGACTTATTCCTATCAAGGATTATGTAACTACAATCGCTATCCAATTTGATAAAGAAGAATGGTTATCTATACACACTAGACAAGGCGTGCGATATAAAGTCTATAAATATATGGATTATGTACGAGTGGTTAAGCCTGGTGGAGAGTCTGAAGACCATTATTTCCGTACGTTATTTATGCCTTATCAAGATGTTAAAGAAATCTTGAACGAAAGCTATAGAAAACATACTGTGAAAATCGATCATAAAGACTTAGTGTTACTTGATGGTAAACTGTATGTATACATTAACCGTGAGTGGGTTTATATTCACTACCCATCAGACTTCGTTAAAGCGTATGTTAGTGAGAAAGATTTCCATTCTATTATTGTGGAGACTTCGTACGATTGTATGTATAATCTAGCATTCGAGAAGGCTGGTATTAGATGGACTATCGCTGACCGACGTCCAGAAGTCACTCCTGTAGTCACTGGCTTTGACAAATATGGAAAACTGTTCGAACGAAGCCGTCGAGATGCTTTACTCCTAAAAGAACCCGGTAGAGCATTAGCGTTTCTAAACGCATATTCTGGTAGAGAGTTCGGTAGACAGGATATTAAAGCTGTAAAAGCATAAGGAGATGATGCTATGAATAGGTTAGAGACTCTTCTAGAGAAGACATATTTTACTGACAAGTTCGACATAAAAAATATCAATGATGCGCCTTTAATCGGAAATGATTTTACTGTTACACCTGTTGGACATACTATGTTCTTTAAAGTAAAAGGTACTGAGTGGCATGCACTACCATTCGACCTTAATGAATTCTCTGGTATTAATACCAAGTTTACACTATATATGATGTGTAGAGGAGTCGTGGTACAGATAACGCATAGAGGCGATACTCCAATACACGAGATTATTTATCTGTCAATACCAGAAATGTTCGCACTAGAGAAGGAATGGTTAGAAGACCATATATCAGTACGGTTATTACTACAACAATTCAATATTACTAAGAAAGGAGACGATTAAATGAATTGGGATGAAGCAACTATTAAACTACTAAACAACCAAATATTTCCGGGCAACACTAAGGTATTAGACGATATCATACACGTTTGTATAGGAGGTAGTTGGTATAAGGTATTCGCCGGGACTCGTATCCGCGATGTAAAATATACGGAAGAGGGTATGGAGTTCACGTCGGATTATATTAATGAGTACGACCCATCAAGACATATGCCTATGCGATATATATTAGAGTGTGGTGGAAACCATTACGTTGTGAGTAATTACAACAGTCCGCCATTTAAAGACGGAGGCGTTCTGATAAAAATAGAGGATGTTCTAGAGGGAACCTATATCGAGACTACTCTAGACAGAACTAATCGTGTCAGACCTACCATAAATGAACTAAATAGACAAATAGTATGGATTGAACCAAATTTTGAAGTTGTAAAGGAGAATGAAAATGAATCTAGTAACTAGTATTAAACAATTCACAAAGAAACGCACACCAGAAATCTTAATCGCTACTGGTTTAGTGGGTATGGTAACGTCAGTTGTATTTGCGGTAAAAGCCGTGCCTAAAGCTGAGCAATTAATGGAGAAAGCTAAAGAAAATAAAGCAGAGGTTTTAGAGTTAGAGCCTGAGGACGTAAATCTGACAGTAGTTGAGAAAGTGAAAGCTGTTTGGACGGTATATGCGCCATCTGCTATCGCATTCGGGTTATCTACAGCATGTATTATTGGTGCAAATAATGTAAGTCACAGACGAAGTGTTGCTATTGCGACTGCTTATACGTTATCTGAGACTGCCTTTAAAGAATATAAAGAAAAGGTAGTAGAGAAGTTCGGTAAAAATAAAGAACAACAAGTTCGTGACGAAGTAGCTAAAGCACAAATCGAGAAAAATCCCGTTAGTAAATCTCAAGTTATTATTACTGGGAATGGTGACTCATTATGCTATGACAGTGTGTCAGGACGATATTTCAAATCTAACATCGAAAAGATTAGAAGAATTGTCAATGATACAAATGCTAAGATGTTTAGCGAAAATTGGGTCAGTCTGAACGAGTTCTATATTGACTTAGGATTGGAAACAATCGCAATTGGTAATGATATGGGTTGGGCTATCGACAAAGGTGGTATGGATATTGAGTTTAGTTCTCATATTGCAGACGATGGAACACCATGTTTAGTGCTAGACTATACTGTATTGCCTACTTATGGGGTATGGTAAGATATAGCCTCGCAATATTTACAACTCGTTTAATGGAAGGTAAACAAAAACTAAAAATCTTAAGGAGGAACCTACCATGTCAAATTTAATCGAAACTAAGAAAGAAGTATTAGCAAACGGAGAAACTGTTTATGTAGCGAAACTTCGTAAACCAAATTGGAAGAAAATTGGTATTGTTACCGCAGCTGTAGCTGGTGTTGGAGCGTTAACAGCGCTTGTAGCCAAAGCAGCACAAGGAACAAACCAAACTGAATCTGATGACGAATACGAAGGAGATCACGACGGAAACGGAAATCCACTTGATGATCCTTCAATCGAAATTGATGAACCTGAAATGGATGAGTCTAACGACGATCAAGAGTAATTGAATAGCTTTAAAGAAGGAGGAATGCTTAACACGCATTTCTCTTTTTCTTTTGTTAAGAAAGGAGACTATATTATGAAAATCAAATTTAATGACAACACAAAACTTATGGTTGCAGCTCTAGCTTGGTGTGGAGGCACGTTCTTATTCTGGAAAGCGCAAAAGAAATCTATGGATAATCTAATCGAGGCGGCTAAGTACACTTCAATGTGGAGAGAGCAATTTGGTAACTTTGGAGAAAATGGAGGAAACGTGAATGGTACTAGAGTCGAACTCGCACAAGACAAAGATGGAAAATAAAGCATTAATGGATAAACCTAAAACGCAGAAAATCGTAACAGGTCAAGCTAAACTAAAAAAGAAAGGGTTCTTTGATTTCTTTGTGTCCGAAGATGCGTCTAGTGTGAAGTCTTATTTACTGTCAGACGTATTGGTACCGAATATTAAGAGACTTATCCAGGAACTAGTGACTAGTGGTATTAATCAATTACTATACGGTAACGATTATAAACCAGCGAAGAGTTCAAGTAACACATCTCGTGTGTCATATAATAGTTTCTCAAGTTCACCTGCGACTCAACCAAGTCGTAAGAAAGGGAACGATATTATCGAGATTGAAGTAGATACTTATACAGACTCTCAGAACGTTATTTATCAACTTCAAGGTCTAATCGACCAATATCAACAAGCGACTATTGCTGATTTATATGACTTAGTAGGTATTGATGGAGATTTCACAGATAATAATTACGGTTGGAAAGACTTAACTCGTGTATCTGTGATACCATACGGACGTAAGTTCATTATCCGAATGCCAAGGTTTATTGCTTTATAGGAGGTTATTTATGGAAATGGTAAATCATCCGGAGCATTATCAATCTGGAAAAATAGAAACAATCGATGTGATCGAGGAATTTACAAAGGATCTAAAGGGAATCGAGGCCTTCGACACTGCAAATATTATTAAGTACGCATGCCGATGGAACCGAAAAAATGGCGTAGAGGACTTACGTAAACTAGTCTGGTACGCTAATCATTTAATCAATCATGTCGAAACTAAAGGAGAAATGTAAAATGAGTTTTAAAGAGAAATTTGTAGCAGCAGCGAATACTGCATTGCTAAAAGGTAAAAAACACAGCCCTAAAATGTTATTAGTAGCTGGGACTGTTGGATTTGTGGCTACTGTTGTAGCTGGGTGTAAAGCTACTACTAAATTAGAAGATGTTTTGGCTAAACCGAAAGAACAAATTGAAAAAATCCATGAAATTATGGATAGCGAAGAGTTACAACAACAATACGGATATACTCAACAAGACAAAGTACAAGATTTAACTAAGATTTATATTAAGACTGGTTGGGACTTAACTAAATTGTATGCTCCTACTATTGTTTTAGGGACAGCATCGTTGTTATGTTTCTTCGGTTCGCACAATATTCTGTCTAAACGTAACGCTGGATTGGCTGCAGCATACGCTACTATTGATAAAGGATTTAAAGAATATCGTGGTCGTGTGGTAGACAAATTCGGACGTGAAGTGGACCGTGAGTTATTAACTGGTGTTAAAGTAGAGAAAGCTACTAAGAAGAAAAAAGGTGAAGAGGCTGTAGCAGAAGAAACTAACGAACAGCCATCTAAACTTTACGCAAGTAGCTATGCTCGTTATTTCGATGAGTCTTGTGCTGATTGGAAATCTAATCCGGAATATAACTTAATGTTCTTACGTATGCAAGAGCAACATGCGAATGATTTACTTCGTGCGAAACGTCACTTATTCTTAAATGAAGTATATGACATGTTGGGTATTCCACGTACAGCAGCTGGGCAACAAGTAGGTTGGATTTATGATGAAGGTCAACCATTAGGAGATAACTTCGTTGACTTCGGTATTTACGATGATGCGAATGAGAAAGCTAGAGACTTCGTTAACGGATATGAACCTAGAATCTTATTAGACTTCAACGTAGACGGGGTAATCCTAGACTATATTTGAATGGTAGACATCAATGCGCCTACAAATTACGAAATCCCTTGGCTGTAAAAAGCTGAGGGAAATTTTCCTAGGGGGTTAATTTATGAAAAACAATTTAAAAAATATGCTGAAGGATCCTGGTTTCATGCTAATCGCTTTAGGGTTCATGATGGCTATGGTGGGATATATTTACTCGGACAAATCTGTTAGTGCGAATACTAATCAAACGACAGGCTATATTGTAGTCCGTATGAACGAACCTGAAACCACAACAAGAACTGAGGTGAAGGATATTAGTAACATAGACTATATCACAATGGATGATGCGGTTTTAATTGCTAAATTGGTTCTAGCTGAAGCTGAGGGAGAGCCTGAGATGGGGAAAAGACTTGTTATTGATACGGTATTAAACCGATTAGACTCTAGCGACTTCCCTAATACAGTATATGATGTTGTTTATCAACCATATCATTATGACCCTGCATGGGATGGGCGCATTGACCTATTTTCAGAACTAGACGACGCATTTAAATTAGTAGTGGACGAAATCCAACATCGTACGAATTCAGAAGTTCTATATTTCAGAACGGATAAGTTTCACGAGTTTGGAACACCTATGGAGCAGGTAGGTAATCACTACTTCTCAACTAAATAACAAAGGAGACTATATACATGAGAACCGAATTAAAACTAATTTCAGCATTTCTAGTTGGGGTCGCAACTGGTGCTGGAGCTATGTATATTTACAAAAAGAAACACCCTGAGGTGGTAACTGTTACGGAGTACTTAACATTTCCTAAGAAGGACACTGAAGAAAAACCTAACGTAGTTGAACACGTAACAGAAGAAGTTAAAGAAGTAATCGAGGAAGCTGAAAAAGAACTTGAAGAAATCAAGGAAGAGGTAGCTGGTAAAATCGATTACAAGAAATATAGCGATATTTCTAAAGGTTACAAAGTAACTGAGGAAGGATTAAAAGAATTGAAGACTCATTTCGAAGAGGGTAAACATATTGCTGACAAAGAGTCTGAAGTAGAAACTGAACCAGTCGAGGAAGACGATGATGAGGATATCGAGATTGTATCAAATGACGGTTTCGTATTAGACTCTAACGACTTCGATTATTACGGAGTGACTCGTTTTACGGATGATGTATATATGGACGAGTATTCTGAGGTTCTTGAGAACATTGATGACCATATTGGTAAGAAAGCGCACGAGATGCTGAAAGATGGTAAGACAGAATTTACTGTTAAAAACTATCTGAAAGGCAACCTGTACGAAATTACTCAAGAGGACCAAACTTACGAAGAGTTCTTAGAGATGACTAGAGCAATGAGAGATGAAGATTAATTAAGTATATATTTAGAACAGAATGGAGGTGGTATACATTGATTAATCCGGATCACAGAGCATATCTTCTATGGTTGAAGAATCATATTAAAGACGATAACCATTTAAAGTATAACAAATTATTGAATCGCTTATTCCTATGGCAGTACGACTCTACGCTACCAATGGACGAAAATCGAGCAGCTGACGGAGTGGACATGCGATATCGCTACGGTTATGAACGTAAAATTAGTGACCATGAGATTGCTAACTATATTGATGTGATGCAATGTACCATGCTCGAGATGATGGTAGCGCTAGTTCTACGATGCGAACGAGAGATTATGTATAGTCAAGAATATGGAGACCGTAGTGCATTATTGTTTTGGAGTATGATTGATAATTTAGGACTAATCGACATGGACGATTTCGCCTATGACGAAGATTACGTCGATACAGTCATTCGTAATTTCCTAGATGGAGATTATCAGCCAGACGGTAAAGGTAGCTTATTTAGAGTACGTAATACTCACGGACGAGACTTAAGAAACGAAGAGCTATGGGTACAAGCAAATTGGTACCTAGACGAATTCATGTAAATACAAAGAAAGGAGGTAGCGAAATGTAATGTTTGATTTCTTAAAGATTTCAACTAAATCGATTAAAAAGGACGTAGTCGAAATATATCCTAAGTTCATTGTCGGTAGAACTCAAGATTTACTTATTCGAGGTGGAGACTTCTATGCAGCTTGGATTGAATCGAAAGGACTCTGGTCAACAGACGAATGGGACGTTATTCAAGCTATCGATGCTGAACTTAAACGATATTATGAAGATTACAAAAATAGAGTGGAAGGAGACGTTCGAGTTAAATACTTATGGGATAGTTCATCTGGTATGATTGATGTTTGGCATAAATATTGTCAGAAACAGATGCGCGATACTTATAAAGTACTTGACGAAAATATCGTCTTCGCGAATACAGAAGTCACTAAGAGCGATTATGCAAGTAAGAAACTCCCTTATGCGTTAGAGAAAGGGTCTTATGATGCGTACGACAAAATTATCTCAACCTTATATTCTGAGAGCGAGAGACATAAGATAGAATGGGCTATCGGTTCAATCGTCACTGGTGACTCTAAGAAATTACAAAAATTCATGGTTCTGTATGGTTCGCATGGTACAGGGAAATCTACAATCATCAATATTATCCAACAGTTATTTACTGGGTATACGACGATGTTCAATGCTAAAGACTTGGGTACGGCTAATAACCAATTCTCGTTAGAGCCGTTCAAAAATAACCCAATGGTAGCTATTCAACACGACGGTGATTTATCTCGTATTGAGGATAACACAAGATTAAACAGTTTGATTTCCCACGAAGCTATGCCAGTCAATGAGAAGCATAAATCTATTTATCAGAGTGCCTTCAAGTCATTCCTTATTATGGGTACGAACAAACCTGTAAAAATTACTGACTCACGTTCAGGTATTATCAGACGACTTATTGATGTGTCGCCAACTGGTAGACTGTTAGCACGTAAGGATTATCGAGAGTTAATGGACCGTGTCAAATTTGAATTAGGAGCGATTGCTTATCACTGTATGGAAGTATATTTAGAAGATCCTGAAGCATACGATGATTATATTCCAATCACGATGTTGGATGCGACGAATGACTTCTATAACTTCATGAGCGAGTGTTATTTACAATTCAAGAAAGACGATGGTATTTCGTTGAAAACTGCTTGGGAGTTATATAAGAACTTCAACGATGAGGCGAATGTTCCATATCCTTACACTCAACGTGTGTTTAAGGAAGAGTTGAAAAACTACTTCAAAGAATATCAAGAACGATATACGCTACCTGACGGAACTCGTGCACGCTCATATTTCAAAGGTTTCATTACAGACCGTTTCGAAGAGTGGCGCAAGACTGAAAAAGTTAAAATTGAGAAAGGTGATATTCCGACAATCAAATTCGAGAATACTGAGTCATTATTCGACAAGACATATTCTGACAGTTTGGCTCAGTATGCTACGAACGACGGAACGCCTACGAAAAAATGGAGTAATGTTAAGGAGACATTATCATCGCTAGATACATCTAAACTACACTATGTGAAGGTTCCAGAGAATCATATTGTGATTGACTTCGATTTAAAAGACGAATCGGGTAACAAATCTCTAGAACTTAATACGGCTGCTGCTAGTAAGTGGCCTAAGACATATTCCGAAGTAAGTCGTAGTGGTAATGGCGTACACCTACACTATATTTACGACGGAGATGTTAACGCATTGAGTAGAATCTACGATGATAATATCGAAGTAAAGGTATATACAGGTAATAGCTCATTGCGTAGACAGTTAACTCTCTGTACGACAGACGAGATAGCTCATATTGCTGAGGGTATATTGCCACTTAAGGGAGCTGATAAAATGATAAACTTTGAAGGTTTTAAGAACGAAGCTGCTCTTAGAACACTTATTAAACGAAATCTTAACAAGGAGATCCACAATGCCACAGCACCAAGTGTGAACTTCATATTTAAGATTTTGGAAGATGCATACGAGAGTGGTATGGTGTACGATGTTTCAGACATGAGACAATCGGTTATTGCTTTCGCAGCGAACAGTACGAACCAATCGGACGTATGTTTGAAATTAGTAGGAGGTATGAAATTCCATTCAGAAGAACCTTCTATTAATGATGAAGATTATATTGTTAGTGATGAACTAGCATTCTACGACATCGAGGTATTTCCTAACTTATTCTTAGTAAACTGGAAGTTCCAAGGTGATGATAAGAAAATGGTTCGTATGATTAACCCAAGTCCTTATGAGATTGAGAAATTAGTCAAACTTAAATTGATTGGTTTTAACTGTAGAAGATACGACAATCATATTCTGTACGGACGACTATTAGGTTATGACAATGCGCAACTATATAATCTGTCACAACGAATCGTCAACGGAGACAAAGATGCTATGTTCCGTGAGGCATATAACATTTCCTATACGGATATTTACGACTTCGCATCAGCAGCTAACAAGATGAGCTTGAAACTACTACAAGTAAAAATGGGTATTCATCACCAAGAGTTAGGCTTACCATGGGACAAACCAGTTCCCGAGAATATGTGGCCTAAGGTATCTGAGTACTGTGATAACGACGTTATTTCTACTGAGAAAGCATTCGAGTTCCTGAAAGCTGACTGGGTAGCAAGAGAAATCTTAGCATCACTTACTGGTATGACTGTAAATGACACGACTAACACGTTAACCACGAAACTAATCTTCAAGGATAACCGTACGCCACAAAGTTCATTTAAATATAGAAACTTAGCGGATCCAGTATTCGAGTTATCTGAGGACGAATTAGAATTCTTAAATAAAGTAGCTCCTGGCATGATGGCTCAAAAACACGGAGAAGCTCAAAGCTTACTTCCATATTTCCCAGGATACAAGAAAGAATGGGGTAAATCCACATATCGTGGTATTGAGGTTGGTGAAGGCGGTTATGTATATCACAAACCGGGAATGTATTCGAATGTAGCGTTATTAGACGTAGCATCAATGCATCCTCACAGTCTTATTACCGAAATTCTACTAGGCATTAAGTATACGACGTTATATTATCAACTAGTAGAAGCTCGTGTATCGATTAAGCACGAAAACTGGGCAGCTCTAGAGACGATTCTAGAGGGTAAATTGATGCCTTATGTAACCAAGGTACAAGCAGGCGAACTAAGCTCTAAAGACCTCTCTACGGCGCTTAAAACGGCAATTAACAGCGTTTACGGCTTAACGTGTACAGCATACGAGAACGCATTCCGTGATAAACGTAATCACGACAATATCGTAGCGAAACGTGGAGCCTTATTCATGGTAGACTTGCTTAAAGAGTGTGAGTCTCGTGGTATGAACGTAATTCATATTAAGACGGACTCTATCAAGATTGCCGATGCTACACAAGAACAAATCGACTTCATTTCTGAGTTCGGTAGTCGCTACGGATATACTTTCGAACACGAAGATACTTACGATAGATTATGTTTAGTAAACAAATCGACTTATATTGCTAAATATATGACACCACATAAAGACAATAAGACTGGTGAAGAAATCTGGTGGACCGCGACTGGTAAACAGTTCCAAGTACCATATGTATTCAAGACTTTATTTACCGGTCAACCTATCACATTTGATGATTTATGTGAAGCGAAACAAGTTCGTACGACAATGTATTTGGATATGAACGAGAAATTAAGAGACGATACTGATTTAGTTAAAGAATTAGCTAAACTTCGTCGTCAATTAGACAAGGGACAAATCACTCAAGAATTCTATGATGCGGAAAAAGAACGTATCGAGATGGAGATTGAAACTTGTCACGACCGAGTATTTATCGGAAAAGTGGGACAATTCTGTCCTATGGTGAGCGGAGTTGGTGCAGGTATATTGCTAGCCGAGCGAAACGGTAAGTACGATGCTGTAAACGGCACTAAAGGATATCGCTGGATGGAATCCGAAATGGTGACTGAGTTAGGTTTAGAAGACCGAATTGATAAGTCATATTTCATCAACTTAGCGAACGAGGCCGTGGATGCTATATCTGAGTATGGTGACTTTGAGTGGTTCCGCTCGAACGACCCATATCCCAGAGAAACAAATTATGAAGAAGTAATGCTTGGGGCAAACCCATTCTAAATATAAAGGAGAGAATTAAAAATGGCTAAAAGTAAAATTGTAATGGAGAACGCACGTTTAATCTTTAGAAACTTCGAAGGGCGTGAAGAAAAATACAATCGTAAAGGAGACCGTAACTTCGGTTTAGTTATCGAGGATGTTGAAGTAGCAGAACAATTAATTGCAGATGGTTGGAACGTTAAGAACTTCACACCAAAAAATAACGACGAATACGATGATACTCCTACGACTGTATATTGGTTACCAGTAACTGTACGTTTCGATAATGTACCGCCAAAAGTAACATTGGTAACTCGTCGTAAAAAGACTAAACTTGATGAAGAAAATATCAGTGCATTAGACTATGCAAGTATTAAAGAAGTGGACGTTATCGTGACACCATTTGACTGGGAAGTAAACGGTAAGTCTGGTACTAAAGCATATCTTCAAACTATGTATGTGACTATCAACGAAGACGAATTCGCAGACAAATATGCAGACCTTGAAGAAGCCTAAACTAAAAACCCCATGGGAAAAATTCTCGTGGGGTAATTTTCTGGAAAGGAGGTAGTTATGACTAGAGGAGTATTGTTATTTGAACATCAAGAAGAAGCTGTAGCGAAAATGAAAAATGGATGTATATTGTGCGGCGGAGTTGGTAGTGGCAAATCGCGTACCGCTCTAGCGTACTACTTCACCCAGCAAGGTGGTAAACTAGGTAAAGACGAGTATATCCCAATGGGAGACCCTCCGAAAGACTTATATATCATCACCACAGCGAAGAAAAGGGACTCGTTAGAGTGGGAAGACGAACTGGGAGTATTTCTTATGACAAGAAACAAAGAACTCAGTATGTACGACCATAATATTGTAGTAGACTCATGGAATAATATCGGAAAGTACAAAGATGTACGTAATGCTTTCTTCATATTCGACGAGCAGAGAATTGTCGGAGGAGGAGCATGGGTTAAAGCCTTCCTTAAGATTTCTAAATCTAACCATTGGATATTATTGAGTGCTACACCAGGAGACAACTGGTCTGACTATATTCCAGTGTTCGTGGCTAACGGGTTCTTCAAAAATCGCTCAGAATTTCAGCGAGAACACATTATATACAAACGTTTCAGTAAATTCCCACAGATTGATAGGTATATCGGCACAAAGCGCTTAGAACGCATGAGAGAGCGAATTCTAGTAGATATGCCGTTCGAACGTGAGACAGTAGCTCATCATGAGACTATAATGGTCGAACATGACCGTATATTGTATAAGGATTTACAGAAAAACCGTTGGAACGTATATGAGAACAAACCAATCGTCAATGTGGCTGAGCTTTGTTATTTATTACGTAAGCTAGTCAATTCGGACGAGAGCAGACAAATCGAGTTATTAAAAATAGTAGAAAAAAATCCTAGGGTGATTGTCTTCTATAACTTTGACTATGAGTTAGAGATACTGAAGAGTTTATATTATGGTCCTGACGTGAAGGTAGCAGAGTGGAACGGACACAAGCACCAAGATGTGCCTAAGACAGAGAAATGGGTATATCTAGTTCAGTATACTGCGGGAGCAGAAGGTTGGAATTGCACGACGACTGATACTATGGTATTCTTCTCGCAGACATATTCCTACAAAATCCTTCATCAGTCAACTGGACGGATAGACAGAATGAATACACCATATAAGGATTTATATTACTACCACTTTAAATCTAGAGCCACAATTGATTTAGCAATAGCTCGTGTACTTAAGGATAAGAAAAAATTCAATGAAAGGTCATTCTACAATAAATTATACAAAGAGTGAGGTGGACAAACATGGTTGTAATCTTATTATTACTAATCATCATCGTTATGTTACGTAAAAAATAAAGGGGGTATCTCAAATGAGATTTAGATTTGATGAAATTGAAAAAAACGATTTAAGAGCCGTAGACGGCAATTTGTATATTAAAGTAAATAATCAATGGTATCTGTTTGTTAAAGGAATCAAGGGTTATACTTTCGAGACTGAGTACGGCGAAGGGGTATTCTCAGTGACCGACTCGAATGGTATCAGACATATATTCTACACCGCTAGTGGCATCTATATGAGAACTGAAAATGTGGAAGTGGTTGTTGGACAGTACGTTAATGCTGAGTTTATCTGGGAATTTGAAAACTTAACCGATAACAGTGAGAATGCTGAGAAACTATTTATAGAAATTGCATCTACACTATCTGATATGAATGGTGAGAAAGACAAACTAAAGAGTGCTAATAAATATACCGCTAAGAACGAAACGGTATTCGGTCTACCAGATGTCGTGGAAGAAGACGACGATGAAGAGCGTTTCGAATATCGTTGCTAAAAGGAGATTGATATTATGAGTAATGGACAATTCTTTATACTGTTAATTGTTTTGTGGATACTATTTAGGAAACGGAGACGATAATATGGGATTTGTTAACTTTAATAAAGTAAACCCTTACAAATTAGAATTCGTCTATCCAGGACTATTCTATAAACATAATGACAAATGGATATGCTTAGCGACAAATTGTAAGATGGACCCAATGATAGATAGCGAACCAGGTTTTAGATATCTTGACACTGATGGGTTAATTCATCATTTCTATGACGAAGTGGAGTCTAGCGACATTCCATATTATGAAAAACACGAAAGCTATGAGAGAGTTAACAGCGCTGGTAATTCTGTGGCATATACCGTTACTGAATACGCGATACTTAAGTATTCGGAAGACTTATATCATGAGGAACCATGGGTTAAAGAAGTGTTGGACCGTCTGAACGACACTACTAAATTAATAAGTAACAATCCGTATACCACATTTAAACCGGTAAAAGAGGATAAGGCTGATGGAATTCAAGATTGATATCGTCACGTTCTCGGCTATATTAATCGCAGTAATCTGTTTGAGTATATACGCTACCGAAGTTGTGTATGCTCGACGGATTGAGAAACTAAAAATAGTATGCGATGAATTGAAACGAGCTATCAAGCGTGAGAAAAAATGTGTAGCACGACTAAAACAACAGTGCGATATAGTAAAAAATGCGAAAAACGATGGTGAGGTCACTTTGTACGCAGACAATATACCTTACTTAACGATCAAAGAAGGAGATTTGAAAAATGGATAAAATATTATTAGTATCAGTTATTGCTTTAGCCGTAGCTTTATTGAGTATGTTAGTAAACCTTGCGTTAGTTTGGAAAATATCAGACTTAAAGAATAAACTTGAATGGTTAGATGCTACCGTAAGCGACCGGACAAGTACACTACACTTAGACGATGTAGAAATTAGTAATCAGTTAAACAAATTAGAATGTGACACTAAGGATGCCTTTGAGAAATTGACTAATCATTTAACCAGACATGATGATCAAATTGATAAATTAGTCGACGGGTATAAAGCACTGGAAATTATAGTGAATAGGCACACTGAGCAGCTAGAAGACTTAGGTAATTTCGCTGGTATTACTACAGGTGAGCTACGAGTGTTAGAGCAGAAGATTTATAATTCATGTAAACCAAAAGAATTTCCAGATCCCGAACCAATCTCTAAACAAATTGAAGAGGCTTCACTCCTATCCAATATTACAACTAACAATATCGAAATTAATAGTCTAGGTACTAGATTATCTATTCTAGAAAAAAAGATTAAGCAAAACCTTACAGAAAATGGTTTAGTCACTAGAGTTAATAAATTAGAACATCAAGTGTCTATATTAGAAAGAGGCTTTACAAGTTTCAAAGGTGGTATTAATAGAGTGGTGGACAATCATATGGTAGAAGTAGACCGAAAAATTAGAAATCGAATGGTTCTTGTGGATGAAGTAGATATCCGTAAACCTAAACCAGACCGCAAGAGAAAAGATAATTACTACCGTAGACCAAATAAACAACAAGTCATTTACGACGAATTCGCTGATGACATTATGAAATAAGAAGGAGACGATGAAAATGGTGGATTATGGAACAATGTTATTAATTGGAATTAGTTTAGGTATTGTATTCTTTGGGTTACGATACTATTACGAATCTAAAATCAGACATATCTTAGAGGTAAAAGAGAAGAGTGATGAAGTGGTTGGGGAGATTATCGGTAAGTATATCGAACTCATCGCTATGAACTTCGCTCTTACAGCTAAGCTACAAAAATACGAAGAATTGTGTGGAGAAATCACAGAAGAGGAGATTGAAGAAAATGAGACTAAAGCTACAATGGTTAAAGACAAAATTAACCTTATTAATCACTTGGTTAAGCATTCAGGTAAAGGTTAGATACTTATATTGGTTCGTAGACCATGACGAGTGGAAGTACGAAGGGGATTTAGATAAGGCTAGCCGTATTATGAGAAAAATTAAAGGAGAGGAAGAAGATGGTTTCGAAGAAAGTTAATGTAGATATGACTAAGAAACTTATTATGAGGATGTATATCGGCTTCGTGGTGGCTGTTGTATTGCTATTCGGTAGCGGGTTAATGATTATTAATCGTCAACAAGACTTAATCGAGAAGCAGCGAGAGGTAATCGAGCACCAGGAGAAGACCATTTTACAAAACACTAACACGATCGAGTCACTGCGAGACCGTATTGACGAATTAATTCATAAATCAGATAAATAGGGGTTACAGAAAATGAGTATTATTAACATGCCAACAATTAAAAAGTTCCACTTAGATATGCGAGACGGCTATACGGACGTAAAATATGGAGATAGACTAATTGTGTCAGTAGAGAATCCTGACTTGTATAATTTCCGTATTAAAGACCTAAGCTTTGTATATTACCCAGAGCCTGGGAATCCTAACAAGCGTGTCGGATATTACCGTACGAACGAATA
>FLSK01376866.1_pt1 | contig 23886 bp, 17 predicted proteins | sample 1550541 | NCBI WGS metagenome assembly FLSK01 (sample SAMEA4031773, study PRJEB14383) | metagenome | biome: human; feature: oral; material: saliva | place: Philippines | collected 2014
GACCGTTATATTTGGTGGCTTCAACACGCAAAAGATACACTCTTTAGGGAGCAAAAGGTGCTCCTCACCCACACACAGGCCCGCTGGCTGGCTCTTTAGTTTGGCAGCCGCGGTAGCCTGCAACGATGAGCGCCTCAGCCGGGCTGAAACGGAACAGCCGGCGGGCGCATCCTCGAATTTTTGACGAGAACAACCACGATTAGCAGCAGATACGGAACACTATGCATTCACCTATTGCCACTTACCTGACCGAGACCCTCGAGTCGGTCGCTTCTGATACCTCCGGTGAGCTGGCAAACTACATTCCGGAACTTGCCGCCGTGGACCCGGACAAGCTTGCCGCGTCTATCGCCATGGTTGATGGTGAGCAGTACGCCGCCGGTGACTCCGATGTGGAGTTCACGATCCAGTCGATTTCTAAGCCGTTCGTGTACGCCCTGGCGCTCGCGGACCGCGGCTATGATGATGTGCTTGCGAAGGTGGGTGTGGAGCCTTCCGGTGAGCCGTTCAACGAGCTGTCCCTGGAGGACGGCTCCGGTAAGCCGCTGAACCCGATGATTAACGCGGGCGCGATTACCACCCATTCGCTGGTGGGCCCTCCCGGCGCGACTCAGGGCGAGCGCATGGAGCGCGTCATTTCTGGTTTGTCTGCGTTTGCGGGCCGTCGCCTGTCGGTGAATGAGCGCGTGTACGAGTCTGAGCTGGAGCACGCGCACCGCAACTACGCGATTGCGCATATGCTGCGCGGCCACGGCATCCTGACCGGCGACCCGACCGTGGCGGTGCAGGGTTACACCCGCCAGTGCTCGCTGATGGTGACGGTCAAGGATTTGGCGTTGATGGCGGCGACTTTGGCGAACTATGGTGTGCATCCGGTGACGGGTGAGCAGGTGGTTCCTAAGACTGTGGTGCGTCAGGTGCTGAGCGTCATGTTCACGTGCGGTATGTATAACGCTGCGGGTGACTGGGCGACCCAGGTGGGTGTGCCGGCGAAGAGCGGCGTGGGCGGCGGCATTATTGGTGCTGTGCCCGGTCAGCTGGGTGTGGCGACGTTCTCGCCGCGTCTGGACGGTCATGGTAACAGTGTGCGCGGTGTGGAGTTGTTTGAGCAGTTCTCGGATGACATGGGCATGCACGTGATGAACGTGCCGACCGTGGCTCGTTCGGCGTTGCGCGCGGACTACCAGATCGGTTCGGGCGATGAGTCTATGCGCCTGATTCAGTTGCAGGGCCGTATCCGTTTTGCGGGTGTGGAGCGCGTAATCCGTGAGATTGTGGAATCCCCGATGGAGGGTTCGAAGGTCGCCCTGGACGTGACGCGCGTGTACGCGGTGGATGAGGTCGCTCAGAGCATGCTCCTGGAGCTGATGCGTCGCCTGCGGAATGATGGGTACAAGGTGTACCTGATTGATAATGACGAGACGATCACGAATACGGATGCGCTGCGCAGCATGGGTGTGAAGGTTTTGACGAACCCGGCGGCGGTGACTTCTGCTGAGTCGGATGCTGAGCGTGTGGCTGAGGCGGACGCCGAAGAGGCTGCGGAGGCTGCAGCGCTGGAGGCACTGAATGCGCTGGATTCCGCTCAGGCGGAGCAGCCGGAAGCTCCGGAGTCCGAGTAGATTTCTCTCCGCGTACTTGGATGTACGATTGTGTGAACTTATATATTGAGGCCCCTTTCCCGGGCGCGTTGTGAATGCGTTCTGGGGGAGGGGTCTTGCTGTGCTGTGGCTAGGGTTCCTACCGTGCGGCGCGGGTGCCTGTAGGGCAGTGCTGGTTCCTAGTGCGTGGCGTGGGTGTCTATAGTGCGGTGCTGTTTTCTGTCGCGCGGCGCAGGGTAGCGTAGGGCGCTGAGCGCGGTCTTCGGTGAGTGAACGGGCTGAAAGAGCGTAGAGGTTCTTTAATAGCGCCGTTGTTAATCATTAAGTAATATTTTGAATTTTTCGATATCTAACGGCGGTCTCATCATACACTCATAATATGAACACTGTTCCACACTCAGAAACACCTATCACTCCTCGTCAATCCGCTATCGCTGACCCCGCCGCTGACCGAGCGGCAGCGGGTACTTCTGCCCGCGCCTCCATGGGTCGACGGGAACTCTTGCGCCACGTTGGTACCTTTGGGCTGGGCGCGGTGGGTTTCGGTGTGCTGGGTCTTGGCTTGACTGGCTGCACCCCGTCCGCGGCTGATGATGCTCACGGGGCGGCTAGCGGAACCCCGTCGAGCACCCCGTCCGGTAGCGCCTCGAGTAGTGTCTCGGCGAGCCCTTCGGCAAGCTCGTCGGCTACCCCTTCCGCAACTGCAACTAGCTCCGTATCTGCAACTGGTTCTGCATCCCCGATCGCTGCGGCGTCTAAGAGTGCTTCTGCGACTGCGACCTCGTCGAACCCGGTTCCCGAAGCTCGTGCCTGGACCGGCCCGCAGACCGGCCTGCCCGGTGAGGGCAAGTACATTGCGTGGACGGTCGATGACGGCGCCGACCCGGAGGTGGTGCGCGCCTACGCGGATTTCGCACACCGTACCGGCACGCGCCTCACCTTCTTTATCAACGGTCAGTACCCGGCGTTTAGGCAGCATCGTGACCTGTTGTTGCCGCTGGTGAAGAGCGGTCAGTTGCAGATTGCGAACCATACGTATAGTCATGCGGCGTTGACGAGCCTGACGGATGAGCAGATTATTCAGGAGTTGACCCGTAATGATGAGGAGATTAGGCATCTGTTTGGGGTGTCTTCGAAGCCGTATTTCCGCCCGCCGTACGGGTATTATGATGCGCGCGTGTTGGCGGCTGCGGCGTCGTGTGGTTTTACGCGCCCGGTTCTGTGGTACGGGTCGTTGGCGGATTCGTCTAATATTTCTTCGGCTGAGGTGTATGCCTATGCGGAGAGGTATGCGTTGGCTCAGCATATTGTGATTGGGCATTTGAATTATCGGGGTGTGGTGTCTGAGCTGGACCGTATTCGGGCGTTGTTGGATCGGCGCGGGTTGAAGACGGTGACGATTCGCGACTATTACGGGTAGTGCGGGGGAGCCCCGGCGAGGGGTTCCGGTGGGTATACTGGGAGGCATGATGAAGCTTTCTCAGAACCCTATTCTTCGGCAGGTGCACCGTTTCCGTGAGTCGCTGTTGCTTCTGCTGTATTATTCGCTGTCTTTTCTGGGTGTGCGGTGGGTGCGCACGGGGCATCCGCGTGTGGCGGCGGTGTGGTCTGTGGGTTTGTGGCTGAATTTGGTGTTGCGCGGTATGGGCCAGGTGGTGCGTATGCTGGTGCCGGTCCTGCAGGATGCGGAGGCGCGCCGTGCTCGTGCTGAGCGTGCCCGCGCCTACCAGCCGCGCTAGCCTCACCGGCTGAGCTGACAGAACGAGGCTGATATGACGAAGCCCCCTCGTACTAGAAATAGTACGAGGGGGCTTCGCTATATCTGGGGGTAGAAGCTTAGTGCTTCTTCTTCGGCTCGCACGCCACGCCGTCACCATCAGAATCAAGACCAGGACGGTAACCCGGCTCGCCACGATGCAACGGCGCCGCACCAGCTGCACGTACCGCATCACAATTCTTGTAATAAACACTCGACTGCGCCGGAGCCTGCTGAACCGGCTGCGCGGGAGCTTGCTGAGCGGGAGCCTCAGCCGCCGGAGCCTGCGCGGGCGCCTGCTGGACGGGCGCCTCCGTAGCTACCGGCGCCTGCTGAACAGGCTCAGCCTGTTGCGCGGGAGCCTCAGAAACCGGAGCTGCCGGCGCCTCCGCGGAAGGTGCCTCAGCCGCCGGTGCCTGTACGGGAGCCTCAGTAGTCGGAACCGGAGACGGGGTTACCGTCGGGGTAGGAGACTCCGAAGAAGTCGCAGACGCACTCGGAGAAGAACTAGGAGTAGCTGAAACCGAAGGGCTGGCAGAAACAGACGTCGACGATGACGTAGAAGGCGCAGGCTTCGGAGCGCGAACAGACGAAGAGCAACCAGTCAGCAGCAGAGCACCCGCAAGAACACCAGCGGTCGCGGTGTGAATTTTCAACACAATATTCCTTTATAAAGTGAGTGGACAAGTGTGTTCACCATAGAACACACACTCAAGTGTAAATGAAAACGGTCCCCTCTGCAGGTAATATTGAGCCCCCAAACATTTCTGACAAGGGAAGATGTAACGTGCGGGCATAGTAAAGCCCCCTCGTACTAGAAATAGTACGAGGGGGCTTCGCTATACCTGGGGCGGTATTAGCCGGGGGTGCTAGGGGGAGTAGCGCCCCGCCGGGGCAGCTCCATCCAGGACTGTTGCTAGGAGCAGTTGCCGTTCATATCGCAGGACGGACCCGCCTCCGCAGCACCGTCACCTGCAGCATCACCAGCCGCGCCCGCCAGAGGGTTCAAAAACTCAACACGGTGAGTCTCCTCCCACACCTGACGCAGCGCCTGCACCAGCATCTTCGCAGGCTGCGCACCACTGACCGCCCACTTCGACTCAATCAAGAAGAACGGCACACCATTAATGCCCAGCTGGCGCGCCAACTGCTCATCAGCACGCACATCCGCCGCGTAACGGTCGCTCTTCAACACCGCCTCAACCTCGGCGGTATCCAAACCAATCTCAGAGGCGATATCCAGAATCGACTCGTGATTCTGCACCGAACGGCCTTCCGTGAAGTACGCCTTCTTAAACGCCTCCTGCGCCGCCGACGCCAAGCCCTGCTCCGCCGCATAGTGAATCACACGGTGCGCATCAAACGTGTTACCGTACCGTGCCTGACGCCAATTGAAATCCAAACCCACCTCGCGGGCACGCTCCGCCAACGACTCCTGGCTCGCAATCGCCTGCTCCAACGGCATCTGATACTTGCCAGCAATCATCTCAGGCAACGAACCTGCCGGATGCTCCGTAGCCGACGGGTCCAGCTCAAAACTATGCCACACCACCTCAACCTCGTCACGGTGCTCAAACTCGGCGAGCGCCAGCTCCAGGTTACGCTTGCCCACGTAGCAGAAGGGGCACACAATATCGGACCAAATATCAATACGCATGGTGTCTATTCCTCTCACACTCGGATGGGGCAACTGCCGCAACTGTACGCTCACCTAACGCCCCGGTTGCCGCGTTTATTCTCGCCGGGTACGGCAAAGCCCCCTCGTACCGGTCCGTAGGGGAACCGGGTCAAGGGGGCTTAGCACACGCGATATACGCGAGTCTATCGGCGGGCAGCCGCCGGTGCGGTAGTGGCAGTGGCCGCGGGAGCAGTCGTAGCCGCAGGTGCGGCGGTCGCACGAGCCGGCGGAGCCGTCGTTGCCGCCGGAGCGGTCGTAGCCTGCTGATTAGCTGCCGCCTCATCCTCATAGCGGGTAGTCGGCGCCTGAGTCGGAGCCTCAGTAGTCGGCTCCGGGGTAGGGGTAGGCGCCTCCGTAGTTGCCTCGGGGGAGGGGGTGTTCTCCTCCGGGGTGGGGGTCGGCGAAGGAGCCGCCGCCTTAATCTCTTCCTCGGATGCGTCACCGTAGTAGTCACGAACCGTCACCGCAGTCAGGCCGCGGTCATCAATCAGGCCCTTCACCTTATCCAGGATCGGGATGATCGTCTCGTAGTTCAGGTGACCCAGCACAATCTGCTGCGGCAGCATGTAGCGGATGCAACGCATGTAAATCACGCGGGAGCTGGTCTTCGCCTCGTCACCGGTAGTGCCGTTCCACATGACCGGGCGGGTAAAACCAATCTCACCGGCAGCCTTCAGCACCGCATCGTTGTAGCGGCCGTAGGGCGGGCGGAAGTACGGCTTCGACGAGACACCGAACATGCTCATAATCTCGTCTTCGTTACGCTGCAGCTCTTCCTTCACGCCCTCAGCATCCAGGGTGGTCAGGTCAGCGTGGCTGTAGGTGTGGTTCGCAACCTGAATCTGGCCGCTCTGAACCAGCGGGCGCAGCAACGACACATGCTCCTTAAAACCGGTGTAAGAAGCGTTAATGAAGAACGTCAGGCGAGTATTCGTACGCTTCGAGAACTCAGCGTAGCCGCGAATCGCCTCCGGGCTTGCGCCGTCATCAACAGTCCACGCAACATACTTGCCGTCACCAATGAGGGAGTTGCCGATGCCGGGCCATTCGCGCGGCTTATCAACCGGGTTGCCAGCAGCGGCAACCGTCGGCGAATTCGTGGGTGCGGGGCGAGTAGCAGTAGCAGAGGTCTCGCCGCCAGCCTGATACGGAGTGAAATTACCGCTGGTGCCGTCGTAGTCATTCGACTTCTTCGAGCAGGCAGCAATCAGCGGAAGCATAGCAGTGCCGAGCACAAAAAGTCGGCGGTTAGGCTGTGAGTGGGTCATACTCTCCAGGATAACGCCCCCACCTGCAAGGAACGAATCTGAACAGCGAATACACCCTAAATAATGTGCACATCACACCCCGCGCTCAGCACCACAGTATTAATAGGTATAAAAACTAGGTATAAGAACACAAAATCCTAAAGCCGCAAGCCGGTAACGCTCCGCTACACTAGTGGGATGGAGAATTTGGGCACTCACGAACTGCGCAACCTTGTGAACGATGCTGCCGACGAGGCTGTCAACATCGGCTACCGTGTTGCAGACCGGCTGCACAGGTGGCGCGAAAAGCGTGCCATCGCCGCCGGTCGCGAGCCTATCCTGGTGCCCACCGAAGGCTACGGACGCGCCGCCTCCGAAGGAAACCCCGGCTGGGTCCGCGTCATCGCCCGCGCACTCTACAAGACGGTCAACCTCGAACGCCTGCTACAGGTCGTAGAAGGCACCCAAGACACCGCCAACCCCATGCGCGGCTGGCGCTCCTTCACCGCCACCGCAATGTCCGACGCGCCCGTCACCATCGTCATCGACGGCACCAAGTACGAGGCGTACACCGACCGCGGTGGCGTACTCGACGTCAAACTCAGCATCGACCTGGAACCCGGCATGCACGAAGTCATCATGTACGTGCCCGGCTCTCGCGCCGTAGCAACCAGCGTCTATATCGTTCCCGAAAGCCAGAAGCTCGGCGTCATCATGGACGTCGACGACACCGTCATGGTCACCATGCTGCCGCGTCCCCTCGTCGCCGCCTGGAACTCCTTCATTCTCGACGAGCACGCACGCATCCCCACCCCCGGCATGGCGGTCATGACCGACCGTATCCGCCGCAGCCACCCGGATGCGCCGTTCATGTACCTATCCACCGGCGCCTGGAACATCACCCCGACCCTGCGCCGCTTCCTCAGCCGCAACGGCTACCCGCGCGGCACGTTCCTGCTCACCGACTGGGGCCCCACCCCCGACCGCTGGTTCCGCTCCGGAACCAACCACAAGGTCGAGTCCCTGCGCCGACTCGCCGAGGAATTCCCGCAGATGAAGTGGATCCTCGTCGGCGACGACGGGCAGCGCGACCCGTACATCTACAACGGCTTTGCGGTACGCTACCCGGACAACGTGGCGGCAATCGTCATCCGCAACCTGACCGTGGGGGAGACCATGCTCGCCTCCGGCCGCGTGTGGAGCGACTACCGCGCCGAACAGATGATGCGCTCGCCGCTGTGGATTGAAGCCACCGACGGCGTAACGCTGAGCAAGAAGCTGCGCGAGCTGGGCCTGATTGATTTCTAAGCGGTTACTGCTCGCCGGTTGCTAAAACCAGCGCTGATACCCAGTAAACCCACCGCAGATACCGCGAAATGCCGGTATATGCGGTGGGTTTTGGTGTTTCAGCGGAATTAACCAACTTAAACCCACGACACACCGGCTCACCAAAAAGAGTTAAAAATCTTTTCTACAGCCTTAATCACATAGCTTAAAGCCGCTCGAAGGGGGTTAACCTCCGCCTTTAAGAAAGTCCGTTCTGCTTTAAAACCGCGCCGTTCCGCGCAAGAACGGGCGAGAGTTAAGATCTCTTTAAAATCAAGCCCGAATCTGCCGGGTTTTATGCCCCCAAACGCATACATGAGGTTAACTGAACCTCAACTCAGCGGGCGAATGAACCCTTAAAAATCCTGACCAACTTAAACCCCACCTGTGGATAACCCGGCACACCCCGCGAAAATACGGCGAACTAGCCCCGCGGCAGGGTGTGGATAAGCTGTAGGCACCCCCTCTTAAGTGGGTTCAACTGTGGGTTTATCGAACGAAACACGACCCTCGCACCACATCATCTTGTGGTGAAGAAATTTCTCGACACTAGATGTAGTATTAATACTCGGTTCCACCACTACGGCACTTTTAGGCGCCCTGCCCCAGCGCAGGAAACCGCCACACCCCCACTAGGAGGGGGCAGCGGACGGCACAGCGCCCGCCGTAAACAATACGTGGTGAAACACCGACGAAACACGCCAGATTCATTCACGAGATAGCCCCGCCCGAGCGGGAGAAAGTAAGAGGCACTCCCATGGTAGTGACCGTGTACACCAAGCCCCAGTGCGTCCAGTGCAACATGACCTACCGCGCCCTCGACGCGAAGGGTATCAGCTACACCAAGGTTGATATCACCGAAGACGCTCAGGCCCTCGAAATGGTCAAGTCCCTCGGCTACATGCAGGCACCCGTCGTCATTGCAGGCGACGAGCACTGGTCCGGCTTCCAGCCCGACAAGATCAACGCTCTGGCAGCGTAACAACCCTGCCGAAACCCGTACAAACGGAAAATCGGCACGGAACCACACCGGCACACGAGAATAAGGAGTACAGATTGAGTACCGCCCTCACGCCCAACCCCGTCGACGAGCACGCAGAAATCCGCAAGATTCTTATGGATGCACGCAACGCCTCCGAGGGTCGAGCGACCGAGGTCGAACTGGACGACACAGCGCCACTCATCGTGTACTTCTCCTCCATCTCCGGTAACACCCACAAGTTCGTGGAGAAGATCCGTGCCCGCCGCCTCCGCCTGCCGCTGCGCACCGGCGAGGACACCCTCATTCTTGATGAGCCGTTCGTGCTCATCGTCCCCACCTACGGCAAGCCTGATGGCGCCGGTAACGTTCCCCCGCAGGTGGTTAAATTCCTGAACGTGGAGCAGAATCGCCACCACATACTCGGTGTGATTGGCTCCGGCAACACCAACTTTGGTCCGCTCTTCGGTATCGCGGCAGACATTGTCGCCAAGAAGTGCGATGTGCCCGTGCTCTTCAAATTTGAGCTCATGGGCACCGATTCAGATGTAGAAAAAGTCAACGAAGGATTGGAAGCATTTTGGACGCAAAACTGCCCTCAGCACTAGAAACTCTCGGTGCAGGCCACAACGGCAAGAGTGTGCCCGAGAAGTTCAAGGGTATGAGCTACCACGAGCTGAACGCACTGCTGAACCTCTACGATGAGAACGGCCAGATTCAGTTCGATGCCGACCGTCAGGCTGCACGTCAGTACTTCCTGCAGCACGTCAACAACAACACCGTCTTCTTCCACGACCTAGAAGAGAAGATCGAGTACCTGATCGAGAACCAGTACTACGAGCCGGAACTCTTCGACAAGTACAACTTCCAGTTCATTAAGAACCTGTTCAAGCGCGCCTACGCCGTGAAGTTCCGCTTCCCGACCTTCCTGGGTGCCTTCAAGTTCTACACCTCCTACGCGCTCAAGACCTTCGACGGTCAGCGCTACCTGGAGCGTTTCGAAGACCGCGTCTGCATGGTCGCACTGCTGCTGGCAGAAGGTAACGAGAAGCTCGCCGAAGACATCGTCGACGAGATCATCTCCGGCCGTTTCCAGCCGGCAACCCCGACCTTCCTCAACGCAGGTAAGAAGCAGCGCGGCGAGCTCGTCTCCTGCTTCCTGCTGCGCATGGAAGACAACATGGAGTCCATCGGCCGCTCTATCAACTCTGCACTGCAGCTCTCTAAGCGCGGCGGCGGCGTGGCATTCGCCCTGACCAACCTGCGTGAGTCCGGTGCGCCCATTAAGAAGATTGAGAACCAGTCCTCGGGCGTTATCCCCGTCATGAAGCTGCTGGAAGACGCCTTCTCCTATGCAAACCAGCTCGGCGCACGTCAGGGTGCCGGTGCCGTGTACCTGCACGCACACCACCCCGACATCTACGCCTTCCTGGACACCAAGCGTGAGAACGCTGACGAGAAGATCCGCATCAAGACCCTCTCCCTGGGCGTTGTCATCCCCGACATCACCTTCGAGCTGGCGAAGAAGAACGAGGACATGTACCTCTTCTCCCCGTACGATGTGGAACGCATCTACGGCGTGCCTTTCTCCGACATCAACGTCTCCGAGAAGTACTACGAGATGGTCGACGATGCACGCATCACCAAGACCAAGATCAACGCGCGTGAGTTCTTCCAGACCATCGCAGAGATCCAGTTCGAGTCCGGCTACCCGTACGTGATGTTCGAAGACACCGTCAACCGCGCGAACCCCATCGCCGGTAAGGTCATCATGTCCAACCTGTGCTCCGAGATCCTGCAGGTTTCTGAGCCGTCCACCTACCACGCTGACCTCGGCTACGAGACCGTCGGTAAGGACATCTCCTGCAACCTCGGTTCGCTGAACATTGCACTGACCATGGACGGCGACGACTTCGGCAAGACCGTGGAAACCGCGATTCGTTCGCTGACCTCCGTCTCCGACCAGTCCGACATCCGCTCCGTACCCTCCATCGAGCGCGGCAACAACATGAGCCACGCCGTGGGTCTGGGCCAGATGAACCTGCACGGCTACCTGGCACGCGAGCATGTCTACTACGGTTCCGAAGAAGCACTGGACTTCACCAACATGTACTTCTACACCGTCGCCTACCACGCAATCCGCGCCTCCATGCAGATTGCTAAGGAACGCGGTCAGCGTTTCGAGGGCTTCGAGAACTCGAAGTACGCATCCGGTGAGTTCTTCGCAAAGTACATTGAGAAGGAATGGGCACCGCAGACCGAGCGTACCCGCGAACTGTTCGCTAAGCACCACATCCCCACCCGTGAAGAGTGGATTCAGCTGGCTGCTGACGTGGCACAGTACGGCATGTACAACCAGAACCTGCAGGCTGTTCCGCCGACCGGCTCCATCTCCTACATCAACGGTTCGACCTCTTCGATTCACCCGATCGCTTCGAAGATTGAGATCCGCAAGGAAGGCAAGCTCGGCCGCGTCTACTACCCGGCACCGTACATGACCAACGAGAACCTGGACTACTACCAGGACTCCTACGAAATTGGTTACGAGAAGATCATCGACACCTACGCTGTTGCAACCCAGCACGTGGACCAGGGCCTGTCGCTGACCCTCTTCTTCCGCGATACCGCAACCACCCGCGATATCAACCGCGCCCAGATTTACGCATGGCGTAAGGGCATCAAGACCATCTACTACATCCGTCTGCGTCAGATGGCTCTTGAGGGTACCGAGGTTGAAGGCTGCGTATCCTGCATGCTCTAGCCCGAATGCTGTGACGCATTCAGCCTGAGCTGGCACACTATAACTAAAGACTGGAAGGGGCGGTTACGGTAAACACGCAAACCGCCTGCGCGACTGGCTGGCCGCGCGTGGCACCGTAACCGCCCCTTAAGAATCGGAGAATTACTAATGAGCGAAAAGGTGAAGCTCGTCGACCACGTGGTCGAGGCTATCAACTGGAACCGTATTGAGGACGAGAAGGACCTTGAGGTTTGGGATCGTCTGACCGGTAACTTCTGGCTGCCGGAAAAGGTGCCGCTGAGCAACGACGTGCCCTCCTGGAAGACTCTGACCGAGGAAGAGAAGCAGCTGACCATGCGCGTCTTCACCGGTCTGACCCTGCTGGACACCATCCAGGGTACTGTCGGTGCTGTGTCCCTGCTGCCGGACGCTGTGACCGCGCACGAAGAGGCCGTGTACACCAACATTGCGTTCATGGAGTCCGTGCACGCAAAGTCGTACTCCTCAATCTTCTCGACCCTCGCCTCCACTAAGGAGATTGACGAGGCGTTCCGCTGGGCTGCTGAGAATGAGCACCTGCAGAAGAAGGCGAAGATTGTTCTGTCCTACTACACCGGTGACGACCCGCTGAAGAAGAAGGTCGCCTCCACTCTGCTGGAGTCCTTCCTGTTCTACTCGGGCTTCTACCTGCCCATGTACTGGTCTTCGCACGCGAAGCTGACCAACACCGCTGACCTGATTCGTCTGATTATTCGTGACGAGGCAGTGCACGGCTACTACATTGGCTACAAGTTCCAGCGCGGCCTGGCGAAGGAGTCCGCGGAGCGTCAGGCAGAGCTGAAGGAGTACACCTTCAACCTACTGTACGAACTGTACGAGAACGAGGTGGCGTACACCCACTCCCTGTATGACGGTGTGGGTTGGAGTGAGGACGTGAAGAAGTTCCTGCACTACAACGCTAACAAGGCTCTGATGAACCTGGGCTACGAGCCGATGTTCCCGGCGTCCGTGACTAACGTGTCCCCGGCGATCCTGTCGGCGCTGTCCCCGAACGCGGATGAGAACCACGACTTCTTCTCCGGTTCCGGCTCTTCCTACGTGATCGGTAAGGCCGTGAACACCGAGGACGAGGACTGGGACTTCTAAGCACCCTTCTCGCCTTCAGATATAAGGCTGAATAAACCGAGCGGAACCCCCGCGTGTCCACTGTGGATGCGCGGGGGTTCCGCCGTTTAACCGGGCTATTCAACGTGCCGGGATGCGCGGGGGTTCCGCCGTTTAACCGGGTGCGAAAGCGGGGGAAAAGATGCGGAGAAGGGACGGAGAAACAGGGGAGCGGGCGCGGTTTTGCCGGTTCCGGTTGTCGGAATTTTTACCTTCACCCCGTAGCATAAAAAATTATTGATATATCGGGGTGCGGGGCGTACTCTGATACGACTAACTATCAGCGCAGATTTGAAAGGAACATCATGCGTTCAGTTGTCATGGAAGCCCCCGGCAAAGTCGTCGTCAACGAAGTCGACAAGCCGACCCTCCTCGAACCCACCGACGCCATCATCAAGCTCGCCGCATCCTGCATCTGTGGCTCCGACCTGTGGCCCTACCGCGGCGCACAGCCCATTGACCACCGGGCAATGGGCCACGAATACATCGGTGAGGTCGTCGAGGTCGGCTCCGAGGTCACCACCGTAGCCCCCGGCGACTTCGTCGTAGGCTCCTTCTGCATCTCCTGCGGCGAATGCGAAACCTGCACCGCAGGCTACCCCTCCCGCTGCCTCAAGGCAATCGCGGCAGGCGACGCCTTCATTGGCGCACGCTCCAACGGCACCCAGGCAGAATACGCCCGCGTACCCTTCGCAGATGGCACCCTCGTCAAGACCCCCGCTGCACCCACCGCAGAGCAGATTCCGCACCTGATGGCGGCATCCGACGTGCTCGGCACCGGCTGGTACGCAGCAGACGCAGCGCAGGCAGGCCCCGGCAAGACCATCGTCGTTGTTGGCGACGGCGCAGTCGGCCTGAGCGCAGTCATCGGCGCTAAGCAGCTCGGCGCGGAGAAGATCATCATCATGTCCCGCAACCCCGAACGTCAGGCGCTCGCTAAGGCATTCGGCGCAGCCCACATCGTGGAAGAGCGCGGCGAAGAGGGCATCGCCAAGGTCATGGAGCTCACCGACGGCGTGGGCGCACACGGCGTCGCGGAGGCTGTTGGCACCCAGCAGTCCTTCGACCAGGCTCTCGGCTGCGTACGCCACGGCGGCTACATCGGCTTCGTGGGCGTTCCGCACGACAGCTCCATCGGCACCGATAAGCTCTTCGGCAAGCAGGTTCACCTGGAAGGTGGCCCCGCCCCCGTACGCAAGTACCTGCCGACCCTCATCGACCTGATTTACAAGGGCGAAATTGAGCCCGGCCGCGTCTTCGACATGGTTCTGCCCATTGACGAGGCGGCTAAGGGTTACGAGGCAATGGACCAGCGTACCGCTACCAAGGTTCTGCTGACTATGCCGTAATAGCCGCTCGTATCGCCGGTTCCTATACCGGCTGCTGTACCCGCAACCCGGCGTATATGCGCTACTAATCCCCGCACCGATCCTGCCGCTCCACGTGAGCGGAGGGCACCGGTTGCGGGGATTAGTGCATTAAAAATTGGGTTTATTTGCCACCTTCCGGCGAGGTGAGGGACAAATGAGTGAGCCAAGGCATAGAATAAAAGAGCATGATTCGTACAACTCGAAGGATGACAATGACGAAGAAGCCTTTCCCTTCCGACCTCGAAATCGCACTTGCCGCCGATCTTTGGCCTATTAACAAGATCGCAGCAGACAACGGCATCAGCGAAGATCGCCTTGAACCCTACGGCAAGTATGTCGCTAAGGTCCTCCTCGACGAAACCACCAACGCAGAGACTGCCCGCAAGCGCGGCTCCAAGTACATCGTGGTTACCGCAGTCACCCCCACCCCGCTCGGTGAAGGTAAGACCGCAACCTCCGTCTCCCTCGCACAGGGCTTCGCCCAGACCGGCCGCAAGGCAATCCTGGCTCTGCGCCAGCCCGCAATGGGCCCGACCTTCGGCATCAAGGGCGGCGCAGCAGGCGGCGGCTACTCCCAGATCGTTCCCATGGAGAAGCTGAACCTGCACCTGACCGGCGACTTCCACGCCGTCACCGCAGCGCACAACCTGCTTGCCGCCATGATTGACAACCACCTGCACCACGGCAACGAGTTGCGCATCGACCCGCGCGCTATCGAGTGGCGCCGCGTTATCGACATGAACGACCGCTCCCTGCGCAACATCGTCGTGGGCCTGGGCGAACGCATGGACGGCGTGGTCCGCGAGACCGGTTTTGACATCACTAGCGCCTCCGAAATCATGGTGATTCTCTCGCTGGCAACCTCTTTCAAGGACCTGCGCGAGCGCCTGGCAAAGATCGTGATTGGCCTGAACTACGACGGCGAGCCCGTCACCGCAGCCGATCTGAAGGCTGACGGCGCAATGTCCGTCATCCTGGCAGACGCAATCAACCCGAACCTGCTGCAGACCCTGGAGCACACCCCCGCACTGATTCACGCGGGCCCCTTCGGCAACATCGCAACCGGTAACTCCTCCGTGGTCGCCGACTACGTTGGTCTGGAGTACTCCGACTACGTGATTACCGAGGCTGGCTTCGGTGCCGATATGGGTGCGGAGCGTTTCTTCAACGTCAAGTGCCGCGTCTCCGGCCTGAAGCCGGACGCAGCAGTGCTCGTCGTAACAGTGCGCTCCCTGAAGTCCCACTCCGGCCTGTACAAGATCGTTCCGGGCAAGCCCCTGCCCGAAGGCATGCTGCAGGAAAGCCCCTCCGACGTGGAGAAGGGCGCAGAGAACCTGAAGAAGCACATCGAGATTGTGCGCAACTTCGGTGTTCAGCCGGTCGTGGCAATCAACGCCTTCCCGACCGACTTCGAGTCCGAGCACGAGACCATCCGCCGTATCGCTGAGGAAGCTGGCGCTCGCGTCGCTATCCACCGCGGTGTGGCTGAGGGTGGTAAGGGCACCACCGACCTGGCAGACGTGGTTGCTGAGGCATGTGACGACGTTTCGGATCTGAAGTACACCTACGATCTTGAGGACTCCATCGAGACCAAGATCGAGAAGGTCGCGACCAAGGTCTACGGCGCGGACGGCATCTCCATCGCTCCCGCCGCCGCTAAGCAGCTGAAGCGTTTCGCTGAGCTGGGCTACTCGCACCTGCCCGTGGTTATCGCGAAGACCCACTTGTCCATCTCTTCGGATGCAACTCTGAAGGGCGCACCGACCGGCTGGACTCTGCCCGTGCGCGAGGTTCGCCTGGCTGCAGGTGCTGGCTACGTCTACGCTATCTGCGGCACCATGCGCACTATGCCGGGTCTGAGCAAGAGCCCCGCAGCTGAGCGCATCGGCTTCGACGAGAACGGCGTGATGGTCGGCCTGTCCTAAGGGCTTGTCCTAAGGTGACTGTGCCAGCTGATCTATAGCTAGTGGAGGCGGCGCTCCTTCCCCACAGCGGAGGAGGGGTGCCGCCTTTGCTGTGCCCTATGGTGCTTTTGTGGGGTGCTCTGCCCCAGATACATGGAAGCATGAGGGGTGAATACGAGGTGCGCAACGCTTGAGGGCGGGGGAGCGGAGCTCTTGAAAACAGAATGAAACTAGGCTGCAACCCGGCTGCAACCAGGCAGCAACCAGGGGGAGTGAAGGATCCTGAAACCCCTGGTGGAGGGGTCTTTCAACCTTTTATTGAGGCTTCTAGGGCGCCTGTTTTGAGGGTGAAATTGGTACGTGCTGGTTAATAATTGGGCTCTATTTGTGCTTGAAGGTCAGGTTTTATTAAACAATCTATAGAGGTTGATTTTTTAGTGACACACTGTCTTGCATTTTGTGAAAATATGGTATTGACTAGGTACTTTGTTTTTTGAAAGATGTTTTTTTGGGTGGCTCTAGGGAGCCTTTTGGGTGAGGTATTGTTATTGTTTTGTAATAAAACCTCTACTTTAGGGGGTACCTACAGGGGTAAAACAGACCAATTGATTTTGCCCTCGCGCGAATAATTGTGCAGATTTTGAACGGTGAGCAGTACATTTTTTCCTGCTCATGAAGTTGCAAGTACTTGAAGATACTTTCACCTTAACCCTCTACTTCCGCAGAATACCGGGCTAAAACTGGGTATTGAACCTTTGGGATTGCCGAGTGTGGAGCTTAGGTTAAAGGTGCACTGAAGTGTCAAATGAGGGAAAATCTAAAATTATTTTGGGTGAAATAAGTCACACTAAAACTCGAAAAAAATGAAATTGGTACGTATGGATACCCTAAAAAACACCTGTTTTTATTACAGAATGATTACATTGAGGCGCGGGTCACTAAATCCGGCTCTCCGTACCAAATTGGGCGGTAAAACAGCCCCTAAAAAGTTCGCTACTATTGAGTCATCAAGTAATCGTGAGATTTCCAAAGTCCTCGGGTTGCTTGTGTTTGAGTGAGTGATAGATACCCCTGGGTGTCATGAGAAGCGACTGTGTATCGATGCGCAGTCGCTTCTCTGTTTAACTTTTGAATTTCGGCGGACTTTTGAATTTCACTGAACCCTCAGCCAGGCGGAATCCAGCCGGGACCTAATCCGTGCTGAACCCAATCTGTACTGAGCCTAATCTGTACCGGGCGTGCTCCAGAATCTATTCCCTGTGCATCCCGCACATGCAACCCGTACATGTATCCCGCGCGTTCAACGCCGAATGCGCTGATAGGGGAGCGAACCGCATAGGCGCATGCTGTGCGGTCACAACCCCCTACACTGGAACTATGACTACTTACCCCGAACCCACCCTCATCTTTGAGAACCCCGAACTGACCGTCCGTGCGTTCAGTGTCTCCGAGATGGACAACAGCGTCTACCTCATCACCATGCGCGCCACCGGCGAGCAGGTGCTCATCGACCCTGCAGACGACGCAGAAGAACTCTATGCATTCACCCTCGACGCGCTCCTGAAGGACTGCCCGCAGCTTGAACTGGCAGACGGCGAAGAACGCCGCGTGCGAGTCATGGAGAAGGAAGAGGACTTCAACTCCATCAGGCCCCGCGCAATCGGTCTGACCGGCATCCTCGTTACTCACGGCCACTGGGACCACATCCGCGCTATTAAGGAGCTCGACCACCTCACCGGTGCCGTGACCTCCGCGGGTGCAGCTGATGCAGCCGCTATTAAGGAGCAGGAAGACTACACCGTCGAAGAAGAACTGACCGGCGGCGAAAGCTTCGACTTCTACCTCTCTGACACCGTCATCCGCGCCCTGCACGTGCCCGGCCACACCCCCGGATCCATCGTCTACACCCTCAAAACCACCTGGGAAGACGGCACCCCCGCAACCCTGCTGTTCACCGGCGACACTCTCTTCCCCGGCGGCGTGGGCAAGACCGACTCCCCGCAGCAGTTCGGCGAGCTCTTCTCCAACGTGCTCGAAAAGCTCTTCGGTGGCTTCGAAGACGACGCCATCGTACTGCCCGGCCACGGCCGCTCCACCACCCTCGGCGACGAGCGCCCCCATCTGGAAGACTGGGGAACCCGCGGCTGGTAAACCGCGCCTGACAGTCCGCCTCATATAAGTACTGCACCCTCATGCCTTCACCCGCCGCATAATCCCGCTGGTGAAAGGCGTGAGGGTGTAGAATTTAAGTTCGAAGATAAGACGAAAGGATTTTCGATGACACCCCGCTCGGCACACGGTAGCACCGCACTCAAAGCGAACGATCTGACCAGTATCCGGGTGCAGGGTGCCCGCGAAAACAACCTCAAGAACGTAGACCTCACCATTCCGCGTGATGCGATGGTCGTCTTCACCGGCCTCTCCGGCTCCGGTAAGTCCTCCCTCGCCTTCGACACCATCTTTGCGGAAGGTCAGCGCCGCTACGTCGAGTCGCTGTCCTCATACGCGCGTATGTTCCTCGGACAGGTCGATAAGCCCGACGTAGACTTCATCGAGGGCCTCTCCCCGGCGGTGTCTATCGACCAGAAGTCCACCTCCAAGAACCCGCGCTCAACCGTCGGTACCATCACCGAAATCTATGACTACATGCGTCTGCTCTGGGCGCGCATCGGCCACCCGCACTGCCCCGAATGTGGCGAAGAAATCACCCAGCAGACCCCGCAGCAGATTGTGGACATTCTGCAGGAGTACCCCGAACGCACCCGCCTGCAGATTCTCGCGCCCGTCGTCAGCGCACGTAAGGGCGAGTTCGTGGACCTCTTTAAGGACCTGCTGACCCAGGGCTATTCGCGTGCCCGCGTGGACGGCGAAACCGTGCAGCTCTCCGACCCGCCCAAGCTCGCCAAGCAGTACAAGCACACCATTGAGGTGGTCGTCGACCGCATCGTCATTAAGGACGGTATTCACCAGCGCCTGACCGACTCCATCGAAACCGCGCTCAAGCTCGCCGACGGCCGCGTACTCATCGACTTCGTGGACCGCGAGCAGGACGACCCCGAACGCACCCGCTCCTTCAGCGAAAACCTCGCCTGCCCCAACAACCACCCGCTGCAGATCGACACCATCGAGCCGCGCGCCTTCTCCTTCAACTCGCCGTTCGGCGCATGTAGCGCCTGCGACGGCATCGGCTCGCGCCTGGAAGTAGACACCGAACTGCTCGTACCCAACCCCGACCTGACCCTCGGCGAGGGCGCTATCGCCCCCTGGTCGCAGGGCAAAGCAACCACCGAATACTGGCTGCGCCTGCTCGCAGGCCTGGGGGAGGAGCTCGGCTTCGATCTGAACACCCCCTTCAAGGACCTACCCGCCAAGACCCGCGCCGCCATCCTGGACGGCAAGGACTACAAGGTTGAGGTGTCCTACCGCAACCGATTCGGCCGCGAACGCCGCTACACCTCCGGATTCGAAGGCGTGAAGGCGTACATTAAGCGCAAGCACGAAGAAACCGAATCGGACTTTGCCCGCGACCGCTACGAACAGTACATGCGCCAGGTCGCCTGCCCCTCCTGCGGTGGCGCGCGCCTGAACCCGACCATCCTCGGCGTGAAGGTCGGCGGCCAGTCCATCGCAGACATTACTGACCTGTCCCTGGCTAACGCGCTCGCCTTCGTGCGCGGCCTGCAGCTCAGCGCCCGCGAAGCCAAGATTGGCGAGCAGGTCCTCAAGGAAATTGACGCGCGCCTGCAGTTCCTGCTGGATGTGGGCCTGGACTACCTGACCCTCTCACGCTCCGCCGGTACGCTCTCCGGCGGTGAGGCGCAGCGCATCCGCCTCGCAACCCAGATTGGTTCCGGCCTGGTCGGCGTGCTCTACGTGCTCGATGAGCCTTCCATCGGTCTGCACCAGCGCGATAACCGCCGCCTCATCGAAACCCTGACTAAGCTGCGCGACATGGGCAACACGCTCATTGTGGTTGAGCATGACGAAGACACCATGCGCGAAGCCGACTGGATCGTGGACGTAGGACCCGGCGCCGGCGAGCACGGCGGCGAAATCGTACACTCCGGCAGCTTTGAGGAGCTGCTGAAGAACACCAAGTCCATTACCGGCGACTACATGGCTGGCCGCCGCAGCATTGAGGTGCCCGCATCCCGCCGCCCCGTGGACAAGGAACGTCAGCTGATCGTGCGCGGCGCCCGCGAAAACAACCTCAAGAACGTGACTGTGTCCTTCCCGTTGGGCGTGTTCACCGCGGTGACCGGTGTGTCCGGCTCGGGTAAATCGACCCTCGTCAACGACATTCTGTATACCTCTCTGGCGAACAAGCTCAATGGCGCCAAGCAGGTACCCGGTCGCCACAAGAGCATCGACGGGCTGGAACACCTGGACAAGGTCATTCACGTGGACCAGTCGCCCATCGGTCGTACCCCGCGCTCGAACCCCGCCACCTACACCGGCGTGTTCGACCACATCCGCAAGCTGTTTGCAGAGACCAGCGAAGCGAAAATGCGCGGCTACACCCCGGGTCGATTCTCCTTCAACGTCAAGGGCGGCCGCTGCGAGGACTGCTCCGGCGACGGCACCCTGAAGATTGAAATGAACTTCCTGCCGGACGTGTACGTGCCCTGCGAAACCTGCCACGGCAAGCGCTACAACCGCGAAACCCTCGAAGTGCATTACAAGGGCAAGACCATCGCCGACGTACTCGAAATGCCCGTGGAAGAAGCCGCAGAGTTCTTCGCTGCGTTCACCCCGATTGCGCGCCACCTGAACACCCTCGTGGACGTGGGCCTGGGCTACATTCGCCTGGGCCAGCCCGCAACCACCCTCTCCGGCGGTGAAGCGCAGCGCGTGAAGCTCGCAACCGAACTGCAGAAGCGCTCCAACGGCCGCTCCATCTACGTGCTGGACGAGCCGACCACCGGCCTGCACTTTGAGGACATCCGCAAGCTGCTCGCCGTGCTGCAATCGCTGGTGGACAAGGGCAATAGCGTCATCACCATCGAGCACAACCTGGACGTGGTCAAGTGCGCCGACTGGATTATCGACATGGGCCCCGAAGGTGGTAGCGGCGGCGGCACCGTGATTGCCGAAGGAACCCCGGAACAGGTGGCTCATGTGAAGGGCTCGCACACCGGCGCGTTCCTTGCTGAAATCCTGAACTAGCCGAGATCCTGAACTAGCCAAGAACTTGACCTAGAGGAAACCTACGTGACTGATACTCAAGGAACCGAACCTGCCCGGGGAGCTAAGGCAACCCGTGGCGCTGTGAACCGTGGTGCCGTGAACCGTGGCGCTGTGACCACCGCGGACCGTGCGCGGCACATCCTGCACACCCAGCTGGAGGCGGACTTCTGCCAGGCGCCCGGCTCGATTAGCCGCGCCCTCGAAGAGCTACGTGACTACCCGGAAGCCGAAAGCCTGCCGCTGCTCGCCACCGTGCAGCCTCCCTCCGAGAAGATGGGCGCCGCACGCCGCCGCAACGACGACATCTGGGAGTTGCGCGTCGCCAACTACGCGAGCGTCGGCATTCTCTGCGCCAAACATCCGCGCGTGCTGGACAAGGCCATCGACTACATGCTCGGCGACCAGTCGAACTGGCTCGGCGACTACGCGCAGCTGCGCCAGCTTAACGAACTGCTCACCCCCTACACCCAGCAGGTCAGCGGCACGAGCATCTACTACACGCCCGGCCGCGCCCTGCTGAACTCGGTCATACCCGAGGGCGTGCAGGCGCAGGAGGTCAAGTGCGCCGTGCCCGGTGTGGGTATGATGCGCCGCGTTAACCCCGTCGAGCTGAAGGCGGCGCTGCTTGCCGAAATCACCGGCGAGCGCACCATCCGCAGGGAGGCAAACGCCTCCGCGGGGGCACTTGAGGTTGACCCGCAGGACACCGAGGCACGCGTAACCCACCTGCGCGTGGAGCTGCTGGACGCTGAACAGTTTGAGCGCTTCCGCGGGGATAAGCGCTACTCGAACGCGCTAGGCTTTAGCGCGACTCGCCCGGACGTGCTGGTTCTGGCCGCCTACGCCGTGGACGGCGCCGGCGACACCGAAAGCGTCGGAATCTCCGCAAATGCCGACCCGGTAGCCATGGTTGGCTTGAGCGATGATTCGCCGATTATGCGCCAGATCGGTATCGATGTGCTGCCCGCCTGGCGCGGTGCCGGCATCGCCAGCGCCCTGGTGCGCGATGCCGCGCGACTCACCCTGGCGGAGGGGTACATTCCGTTCTACGGTACGAGCCCGTCGCACATCCTCTCGCAGAGGGTGGCGATGAACGCTGGACTGGTGCCGACCTGGTGGGAGTACGTCTCCACCAGCCTGAACGATTTGCCCATGGACTAGTTACCCATGGATTAGTTGCCCATGGACTAGAGCCGCCCGAGCTAGGCATAACGTACATACAGAATGCCCCCGAGATTGGAGTCTCGGGGGCTTTTTACTGCTGGTTTCGCGGGGTTCAGAGTCGCACGGGGTCAGCGTCTAGAGCCTCAGCTTCTAAAGCTCCGCGCCGTTGCTGGCAATCACCTCGCGGTACCAGTGGAAGGACTTCTTGCGGTAGCGCGCCAGGGTGCCGGTGCCGTCGTCGTTGCGGTCCACGTAGATGAACCCGTAGCGCTTGGACATCTGCGCGGTGGAGGCGCTAATCATGTCGATGCAACCCCAGGTGGTGTAGCCGAGCACGTTCACGCCGTCCTCAATCGCCTCGCGTACCGCGTGCAGGTGCTGGCGCAGGTAGTCGATGCGGTAGTCGTCTTCCACGGTGAGCTCACCATTCACCTCGACCAGTTCGTCGCGGGCGCCCAGGCCGTTCTCCACGATGAACAGCGGCTTCTGCCAGCGGTCCCAATACTGGTTGAGGACCACGCGCAGGCCGGTCGGGTCGATCTGCCAGCCCCATTCGCTGGAGGGCAGGGTCGGGTTCGCCACGCCGCCGAGGATGTTGCCCTCGCCGCGCTCGCCTCGTGCCGGGTCGCCGGTCGCGCAGGTGGACATGTAGTAGCTGAACGACACGAAATCCACGGTATTCTTCAGATCCTCGCGGTCCTGTTCGGTGATGTTCAGCTCCACGCCCTTCTCACGCAGGGCACGCAGGAAGTAGCCGGGGTATGCGCCGCGCACGTGCACGTCACCGAACGCGAAGTTCGCCTGTTCCGTCTGCATGGCGGCGAGCACGTCGGCGGGGTCGGGGGTGAGCGGGTAGGTGGGCATGGCAAGAATCATGCAACCAATCTGCGCGCCCGGTGCCAGTTCGCGTGCCGCAGCGGTGGCGCGCGCGGAGGCGACCAGCTCGTGGTGCATCGCCTGGTACAGGTCTGCGTCGCTGAGCTGCTCCGCCGGGGTGTTAATGCCGCCGGACATGAACGGCAGGTGCAGCATCGAGTTGATTTCGTTGAAGGTCAGCCAGTACTTTACGCGCTTGCCGTAGCGGGCGAACACGGTGCGGGCGTAGCGTTCGTAGAAGCCGATGAGCTCGCGGCTGGTCCAGCCGTTGTACTGCTCGACCAGGTGCAGCGGGGTTTCGTAGTGGCTGAGGGTGATGAGCGGCTCCATGCCGTGCTTTTCGAGCTCGTCGAGCACGCGGTCGTAGAAGGCGAGGCCCGCCTCGTTGGGGGTTTCTTCGTCGCCGCGGGGGAAGATACGCGACCAAGCGATGGAGAAGCGGAAGACCTTAAAACCCATCTCCGCGAGCAGGGCGATGTCTTCGCGGTAGCGGTGGTAGAAGTCGATGCCCTCCAGCTTGAGGTTGTCCTCGGTGGGTTCGGCGGTGCGCGGGTGCAGGCCTCCGGCGGGTAGTACATCCTGCAGGCTGGGGCCCTTGCCGTCTTCGTTCCAGGCGCCCTCAAACTGGTTGGCGGCGGTGGCGCCTCCGAAGAGGAAACCGTCAGGGAATGCGCCGAGCGGCTGCGGCTCGGTCAGCGCCGGGTTGGTGCGCTGTTCAGTGCTGACGCGGGGTAGCGCGGTGGTTTGGGCGGTGATGTGCTGGTCCTGATGCACGGCATCCTCCAAGGTGTTGTGGGGTTTTCTTCTACCCTAGCGGAGGGGGTGGGGGATTACTAGGTTTTAGCTACCCGGGTGGGCGTTTTCGCATTGTGGGGAGACGTAGGAGCTGTGGCG
>FLSK01001725.1_pt3 | contig 23567 bp, 15 predicted proteins | sample 1550541 | NCBI WGS metagenome assembly FLSK01 (sample SAMEA4031773, study PRJEB14383) | metagenome | biome: human; feature: oral; material: saliva | place: Philippines | collected 2014
GCCTTTGCCTTCTTGGCTTGGTATGTGTATGCTCCAATGTGTGCCGCGACTTTGACCGTGATTAGACGCGAAACCAAATCCACGAAAAATATGCTTATGATTACAGGCTATTTGTTCCTGATGGCTTATTTTGCCGCATTTGTGGTTTACCAACTTTCTTCAAGGATACTATCGTCATGACTCAATATATTATCGTCGGCTTGATTATGCTCGCCTGCGTATTCTTTCTCTTGCGAAAATTCGTGTTCAAACCGAAAAAACGCGACTGCAGCAGCGGCTGCGGCAAATGCGGCGGTTGCGGTTAAATAAAGAGGGTTAGGTAAAAGGCCGTCTGAAACTCTTTCAGACGGCCTTTTGTATGTTTGGACTATGGTTCAAACAACAGAAGCATCGAATATGATGTCAGTACTCGAGAAACTACAAAATAGTAAGCTATCAACCAAACAACTGTGGAATGTATCTGCAATATCAAAATATCGGATCACTAAGACTTGCCTATTTACCAACTCTAAATATCATTTACAAAATGTAATGTATCTTAATTAATTATGATATAATGCATAATAAATATTTAAATACTTAGGAGATACTATGGAAATTTTTCTACTGATAGTTTTTATTATATTAATAGTGATTTCATATTGCTATTGGAGATTTAATAAAAATTCAAAATGGATAGACCAACAAACCTTATTACCTATCCAAACTTTTGTTGAAATGGCTGATTTATTAGATCCTGTGTACAGAAGAGTTGCGTATAATAACTTAGTATTTCAAGCTGTACATCTTCTGAATAATACCTACCTACCTACCAACAAAACTATCTCATTATGATATAATAAAATTAAATTGGAATCCCATTGTTTTTATCAAATTATTAATTGTATTTTACAATGTAAACAATATGAATTGGGACACTGGATATTACAACTATAAACAGCGAGAAGAGCACGAGAAAATACTCTCGTTACAAAGCAGAATGTATGTATTAACACTAATGTTTGAAGTAATTCAAAAAAGAGGTGTGATTTGTTTATATGCGTTAGCTGCAGATTTGGGGAAAATACTAGAATCTGAAGCTGATTTTCTTTTGGAGGATTTAAGACGAATCTTTGAAGAACCAGTTAGAAGTAAGTTTTCTAATTGCATATAATCAGCCTATTTGTCAATTAAAAATCCACATGCTAAACACAACGCAGGAAGTATAAGTTGTGATATGTCTCAATAAAATCTATAGAACACCCAAAATATCGGTCTAGCAGCCAATATGCTTCCATAATTAATTCTCAAAAAAGGTCGTCTGAAAACCAAACTCCGGTTTTCAGACGACCTCAATCATTCCAAACTTTAAACCAACCTTATTTCAACGCTTCCAGCAGCTTCCCGTGTATCCCGCTGAAACCGCCGTTGCTCATCACCAAAATATGATCGCCTGCTTCGGCATTTTTCACGATTTCGGCGACGAAGGCATCGAAGTCTTGCCCGACGTGCAGCTTGCCGCCCAAAGGCGCGAGAGCTTCGGCGACGTCCCAGTCCACGCCGCCGGCGTAGCAGAACACTTGGTCGGCATCTTTGAGGCTTTCGGGCAGGGCGGCTTTCATGGTGCCGAGTTTCATGGTGTTGGAACGCGGCTCGAGGACAGCGAGGATGCGGGCATCTCCGACGTGCTGACGTAAGCCTTCGATGGTGGTTTCGATGGCGGTCGGGTGGTGGGCGAAGTCGTCGTAAACAGTGATGCCGTTTACCATGCCTTTGATTTCCATACGGCGTTTGACATTTTTAAATGCGCTCAGGGCTTCGCAGGCCGTCTGAATATCGACTCCGGCATGGCGTGCGGCGGCGATGACGGCAAGCGCGTTCATGCGGTTGTGTTCGCCCATCAGTTCCCAAGCGACGTGTCCGACTGTTTCGCCGTGATGGTGTACATCAAACGAGCCGTCGGCATGGACGGTACCAACCTGCCAGCCTTGTTCGGTACCAAATTTTTCTACGGGCGTCCAGCAGCCTTTGTCCAAAGTATCTTGCAGGCTTTGCTGCTGGCCGTTGCAGACGATGAGGCCTTCAGACGGCACGGTGCGTACCAAATGATGAAATTGGGTTTGAATGGCAGCCAAATCGGCAAAAATGTCGGCGTGGTCGAATTCCAGATTGTTCAAAATGGCGGTACGCGGACGGTAATGTACGAATTTGGAGCGTTTGTCAAAAAAGGCGGTATCGTATTCGTCGGCTTCGATAACGAAGAATGGCGATTTTGAGTTAGGGTCTTGGCGCGGCATTTGCGGCAGGCGTGCGGAAACGCTAAAGTTTTCCGGTACGCCGCCAATCAGGAAGCCTGGTGCGAGACCTGCATATTCTAAGACCCATGCCAGCATGGAGGCGGTAGTCGTTTTGCCGTGTGTTCCGGCTACGCCGAGTACCCAGTGCTGATGCAATACGTTTTCAGCCAGCCATTGCGGGCCGGAAATGTAAGGCAGGCCTTTGTTCAAAATGGCTTCAATCACATCCATGCCGCGTTTGGCAACATTACCGATAACGTAAATATCGGCTTTAAATTCGTCCAATTGAGCGGCATCAAAACCTTCGTGTACATCTATGCCCAAGGCTTCGAGCTGGGTGCTCATCGGCGGATACATCTTTGCGTCGCAACCGCTGACTTTAAAACCTGCTTCTTTGGCAATAGCCGCTACGCCGCCCATAAATGTGCCGCCGATACCGATAATGTGGATGTGTTTCATGATAAGACCGTCTTAGGAATGAATTAAATTTAAAGCTGTCATTATAACGGAGTTTGGATAAAGGGGTCGTCTGAAAAGTAATGCGGCAATAAGAATAGGGGATGATACATACGAAGCCGTGGATGTAGCCACTTTAAAAACGGTCGTACTGAATGCGTCCGTCCTGTTTCTGAAGAATCACTGGCATTTGTTGGTACTTTGTTGTAGGAAAATCCATCTCGTGAAGCATTGGATGCCGCATTGGCCGAATACAAAGCACGCATTAAAGTTTGTAAACTCGGTCAAGGTCCAAGCCGTCACTTACTGGGTCTCAAATTGATGGCAGCTAGAGCAGGCGGCGAGCTTCCTGAATTCTATAAAGATGAAGGCTACCAAACCTTTACTACCGATTTCCTTTCTACTTCAACCGTAGGTGACAACAGTACGGTAGTAAACTTTGCTTTTGCACCAACGTCAGTGGGTGGCTTGGGCATCAACTACACAATCACGCCGGAAGGCTAGCTGTATACGGTAAGCCATACTCAAGAGCAACAAGAGAAAGTCAACACATTCGTAGATGCTCTGAAAGTAGGCGGAAAAGATCTGCTCGAATTTCTTAATGCTTGATAGTGCGAGATTTTTGGTAGATTGGACTTAAGTCAATCATAGAATACTGATACATAAAATGCCGTTTGAGTGATAAGCGGCATTTTTATTATCTATGGTTTCTATGTTTATTCAGGCAGATAGTGATGATTTGAGGTCTCAGAAAAGCTGTGGCTGTAATTGTGAAAATAATGCCGTCTGAAAAATAAATCTTGAGCAAACCACGCTACGACTTATTTTTCAGACGGCATTTGTCTTCTGTATTTTACGATTTCTATTAAAGTGCTGCTTCTGAGCGTTCTCCGGTACGAATACGGATGGCTTCTTCAACCGGATAAATAAAGATTTTACCGTCACCGATTTTGCCGGAATGCGCGGTTTCCAAGATGGCATCAACAGCTTGATCGACTTTATCGTCAGCTAATACCAATTCGATTTTTACTTTAGGCAGAAAATCGACTGCGTATTCCGCGCCGCGATAAATTTCCGTGTGGCCTTTTTGGCGGCCGAAGCCTTTGACTTCGCTGACGGTCATGCCGGTAATGCCGATTTCAGTCAGGATTTCGCGTACATCGTCGAGTTTGAAAGGTTTGATAATGGCTTCGATTTTTTTCATATTAAGTCTCCTTGTTTGCAAAAAGGCCGTCTGAAACATTCAGACGGCCTTTGTTCCATCAAGTTCGTTCAAATTTTATTTGAGTGAACTTATTTCTTTTTCTGAGCAGGCAGGTCGGTACATACGCCCAATGCCACTTCCGCAGCCATACCGATGGATTCGCCCAGGGTTGGGTGTGGGTGGATGGTTTTACCGATATCGGCTGCATCACAGCCCATTTCAATCGCCAAGCAGACTTCGCCGATCATATCGCCACCGTTAGGACCAACGATACCGCCGCCGATGATGCGGCCGGTTTCAGCATCAAAAATCAGCTTGGTGAAACCATTGTCGCAACCGTTGGCAATCGCACGGCCGGAAGCAGCCCATGGGAAGTTGGCTTTGGTGATTTTGCGGCCGGAGGCTTTGGCAGACAACTCGGTTTCGCCAACCCATGCCACCTCAGGAGAAGTGTAGGCAACGCCCGGAATAACGCGCGCGTCGAAGTAGGCTTTGTGGCCGGCACAGTTTTCAGCGGCAACGTGGCCTTCGTGAACGGCTTTGTGTGCCAACATCGGTTGACCGACAATATCGCCGATAGCGTAGATATGCGGCACATTGGTGCGCATTTGTTTGTCCACTTCGATGAAGCCGCGATCAGTTACGGCAACACCGGCTTTTTCAGCGCTAATGAGTTTACCATTAGGCGCACGACCAGCGGCAACCAGTACGGCATCGTAACGTTGTGGTTCTTTAGGCGCATTTGCACCTTCAAAGGTAACGTAAACGCCGTCTTCTTTAGGCTCGACAGCAACAGTTTTGGTGTTGATCATGATGTTGTCAAAACGGTATTCGTTTTGTTTTTGCCATACTTTAACTAAGTCGCGGTCTGCGCCTTGCATCAGGCCGTCCATCATTTCAACAACATCCAGGCGAGAACCCAGCGTGCTGTAAACCGTACCCATTTCGAGACCGATAATACCACCGCCGATGATCAACAGTTTGCCCGGTACTTCTTTCAGAGCCAAAGCGCCGCTGGAATCGATGATGCGTGGATCTTCAGGGATGAAAGGCAGTTTGGTTACGCGGCTGCCTGCTGCAATGATACAGTTTTTGAAGGCAACGATTTTTTTCTCACCGGTAGGAGTCGCTTGTTCGTACACTTCGCTGGTCGTCAGAGAAACTTCCAAGTGGTGCGGATCCAAGAATTGGCCGTCACCTTGGATAATGTCCACTTTGCGGCCTTTCGCCATGCCTGCCAAACCGGTAGTCAAGCGGGAAACCACGCCGTCTTTGTAAGCGCGCAGCATATCGATATCGAGTTCAGGCTCAGGGTATTTGATACCGTTGGCAGCCAAGTGGCGTACTTCATCGATAACGGCAGCATTGTGCAACAGCGCTTTGGAAGGGATACAGCCGACGTTCAAGCAAACGCCGCCCAAAGTTTTGTAACGTTCAACGATGGCAACTTTCAAGCCTTCGTCAGCAGCGGCAAATGCAGCAGAATAACCGCCAGGGCCGCCACCCAATACAACTACGTCGTATTCGGCATCGGCAGAGCCGCCGAATTGAGCAGCTTGAGGAGCAGGAGCGGCTGCTTTAGGTGCTTCTTGTGCAGGCGCGGCAGGCGCTTCGGCTTTAGGAGCAGCAGCTGCACCTTCTGCCTCTACGACAACAATCAAGCCACCTTCGGAGATTTTGTCGCCGACTTTAACTTTAACTTCTTTGACTACGCCTGCAACTTCGGCAGGTACATCCATAGTCGCTTTATCGGTTTCCAAAGTAATCAGGGTATCGTCCACAGCAATGGTATCGCCCACATTTACTTCAACCGCAATAATATCTACATTTTCGTGACCACCAATGTCGGGCACTTTCAATTCAACTAAGCTCATGTCTAATCTTTCTGAATGATGTTCGGACTTCTTTTTTCAGACGGCCTTTTTATTGAGGCCGTCTGAAAATGCTCGGATTACAGAGTAATGCGGCGGAAGTCTTTCAACAGGTTAGCCAGGAATACGGTGAAGCGCATACCGGCGGCACCGTCGATGACACGGTGGTCAAAGGACAGACTCAATGGGCACATCAGGCGAGGAGTAAATTCTTTGCCGTTCCAAACCGGTTTGATTTGGGATTTGCACACGCCCAAGATAGCAACTTCAGGAGCATTCACGATTGGCGTGAAACCTGTACCGCCGATGCCGCCCAAGCTGGAAATGGTAAAGCATGCGCCTTGCATTTCTTGTGGTTTGAGCTTGCCTTCGCGGGCTTTTTTAGACAATTCGGTCAGCTCTTGGCTGATTTGTTTCAAGCCTTTTTGATCCACGTCTTTGATGACTGGAACAACCAAGCCGTTTGGCGTGTCGGCTGCAAAACCGATATTGAAGTAGTTTTTCAGCACCAAGTTGTCGCCATCCAGAGAGGCGTTGAATTCAGGGAAGGCTTTCAGCGCAGCAACAGAGGCTTTGATGATGAACGCCAATGGAGACAGTTTCACGCCTTCGCGTTCCCATTCTTTGTTCAGCTGTTTGCGGAATTCTTCCAATTCGGTCATGTCCGCTTCTTCGTGTACGGTAACGTGAGGAATCACAACCCAGTTGCGAGACAGGTTTTGACCGGAGATTTTCTTAATGCGTGACAATTCTTTAACTTCGACGCTGCCGAATTTAGAGAAGTCAACTTTAGGCCATGGCAACAAATCCAGACCGCCGCCCAAAGAAGCAGCAGCAGGTTTGCCTGCACCGCTTTGCATAACGGATTTAACGAAGGCTTTAACGTCTTCGCCCATGATACGGCCTTTCAGACCGGTACCTTTGACTTGACCCAAATCTACGCCCAATTCGCGCGCCAGTTTGCGTGCGGAAGGACCTGCATGGGCTTTTGCGAATGCAGCTTCGTCGATTTTGGCAGCAGCAGGAGCAACCGGAGCAGGCGCAGCAGGTGCAGCAGCTGGTGCAGCAGGAGCCGGAGCGGCAGCCGGTGCAGGTGCGGCAGCTTGAGCGGCAGGAGCAGGAGCTGCTGCGGCAGAGCCGGCAGTTTCTACTTCGATAATGGCAGAGCCTTCGGATACTTTGTCGCCAACTTTCAGGAATACGACTTTAACCACACCGGCTTCGGTACATGGTACGTCCATGGTGGCTTTGTCGGTTTCCAACGTAATCAGGGTGTCGTCAACGGCAACAGTGTCGCCCACTTTAATTTCAACGGCAATAACGTCTACGTCAGAGTGGCCGCCGATATCAGGTACAACAACTTGTACAGTAGCGCCACCGGCAGGAGCGGCTGCAGGCGCAGCAGCTGGAGCAGCAGGAGCTTCTGCTGCAGGAGCCGGAGCGGCATCAGCAGCGGCAGCACCGGTTTCAACGGTCAGAATCACGCCGCCTTCAGAGATTTTATCGCCAACTTTAACTTTCACTTCTTTCACGACACCGGCTGCATCAGCAGGTACATCCATAGTGGCTTTATCGGTTTCCAATGTAATCAGGGTGTCGTCAACGGCGATGGTGTCGCCCGCTTTGACTTCTACGGCGATGATGTCGACGTTTTCATGACCGCCGATATCAGGGACTTTGATTTCTACGATACTCATTTGAGTTCCTTTAATATTTTCAGTTTGATGCCGTCTGAAAACTGTTTCACACGGCATCGGTACAGTTTGTCTGTTCAAACCATTCAAGCATTTGGTTTTCAGACGGCCTAATGTTGGCATGAAGCAAACAGGCCGTCTGAAACATTAATTAGCGTTTCCAGCTAGGAGCTGCATCGGCTTTGATACCATATTTTTCAATGGCTTGTTGAACGGTTTCTTTGCTGACTTTGCCTTGTTCGGCCAATGCGCTCAATGCAGCAACGGCAACGTTGTAGCGGTCAACTTCGAAGAAGCTGCGCAGGTTGGCACGGCTGTCGGAACGACCGAAGCCGTCAGTACCCAAGACGTGGTAGTCGTTAGGGATGTAGGCACGGATACGGTCGGCATAGCTGCGGATATAGTCGGTAGCGGCAATAACCGGACCGTCATGACCTTGCAGTTGAGAAGTAACAAACGGTACTTTTGCAGTTTCCAATGGGTTCAGACGATTGAAGCGTTCCACTTCGATGGCATCGCGGTGCAGCTGGTTGAATGATGGGCAAGACCAGATGTCTGTTTCTACGCCGAAGTCGGCTTTCAACAATTCGGCACCGGCAATTACTTCTTGCAGGATGGTACCGGAACCCATCAATTGGACTTTTTTATCGCCTTTGCCGCCGGCTTTCAGCAAGTACATACCTTTCAGGATGTCTTGTTCTACGCCTTCAGGCATGTCCGGATGGGTGTAGTTTTCATTCATTAGGGTGATGTAGTAGAACACGTCTTCGTGGTTAACATACATGCGGCGCAAGCCATCGTGTACGATAACGGCTACTTCATATTGGAATGTCGGATCGTAAGTTACACAGTTTGGAATCAAGTCTGCTTGAACGTGGCTGTGGCCGTCTTCGTGTTGCAAACCTTCGCCATTCAGTGTTGTACGGCCCGCTGTACCACCCAGCAGGAAACCGCGTGCATGCATATCGCCTGCTGCCCATGCCAAGTCGCCAACGCGTTGGAAACCGAACATAGAGTAGTAGATGTAGAAAGGAATCATGGCAAAGTCGTTGTTTGCGTAGCTGGTCGCAGCAGCAATCCAGTCAGCCATAGCACCTGGTTCGTTAATACCTTCTTGTAAGATTTGACCGTCAACAGATTCTTTATAGAACATCAGTTGGTCTTTATCTTGAGGAGTGTATTGTTGGCCTTTAGGGTTCCAAATACCGTATTGACGGAACATACCTTCCATACCGAACGTACGGCTTTCATCTGGAACGATAGGCACCACGCGTTTGCCGATTTTTTTGTCTTTCAACAGAGTAGACAGGATGCGGACGAAAGCCATGGTGGTTGAGAATTCACGGTCACCGCTGGATTTCAGTTGGGCATCAAATGCTGACAACTCAGGCACTTCCAGAACTTCTTGGGTAGGTTTGCGTTGAGGCAGGTAGCCACCCAAAGATTCGCGACGTGCGTGCAGGTATTTGTATTCTTCGCTGTCAGGAGCAAAAGTCAGGTAAGGCAGGTCGCCGCTTTCGATTTGCTCGTCAGTTACAGGAATGTCAAAGCGGTCACGGAATTGTTTCAGAGAAGCTTTGTCCATTTTTTTGGCTTGGTGGGCAACGTTTTGGCCTTCGCCGGATGCGCCCATGCCGTAACCTTTAATGGTTTTAGCCAAAATGACAGTAGGTTTGCCGTCAGCGTGGTTCACTGCGCGGTCGTAAGCGTTGTACACTTTTTGAGGGTCGTGGCCACCACGGTTCAATGCCCAAATTTCATCATCGGTCATATCGGCAACCAATGCTTTCAGTTCAGGCGTATTGAAGAAGTGTTCGCGAACGTATGCACCGTCTTTGGATTTGTAAGTTTGGTAGTCACCGTCCAGGCACTCTTCCATACGTTTGCGCAGGATGCCATCTTTGTCTTTTGCTAAGAGGCGGTCCCAACGACGACCCCAGATGACTTTCACAACATTCCAGCCGGCGCCGGCAAAGTTGCCTTCCAGCTCTTGAATGATTTTGCCGTTACCGCGTACTGGGCCGTCCAAACGTTGCAGGTTACAGTTGATGACGAATACCAAGTTGTCCAAGCCTTCGCGTGAAGCCAGAGCAATAGCACCTTGGCTTTCAGGTTCGTCCATTTCACCGTCGCCACAGAATACCCATACTTTACGGCCTTTGGTTTTAGCCAGACCGCGAGATTCCAAGTATTTCAGGAAGCGTGCTTGGTAAATTGCCATCAATGGGCCAAGACCCATAGATACGGTTGGGAATTGCCAGAAGTCAGGCAACAGGTGAGGGTGAGGGTAAGAAGGCAGACCTTTACCGTCAACTTCTTGACGGAAGTTGTTCAGCTGGTCTTCAGTCAGACGGCCTTCAACGAACGCGCGTGCGTAGATGCCAGGGGCAACGTGGCCTTGGAAGAATACCAAATCGCCTTCTTCGCCTTCGCCTTTAGCTTTCCAGAAGTGATTGAAGCCGACTTCGTACATAGTGGCGGCTGATTGGAAAGATGCAATGTGTCCACCCAATTCCAAATCTTTTTTACCCGCGCGCAAAACGATAGCGGCAGCGTTCCAACGAACGAATGCACGGATGCGGTGTTCGATGTTTTGGTCGCCGGGGATGCCTTTTTCGTCTTCTACGGAAACGGTGTTCAAATATGGAGTAGTGGTGCCGTGAGGCATACGGATGCCTTTGTCACGGCTGTATTTGACCAAACTTTCCAGCAGGTATTGGGCGCGCTCGCTGCCTTCATATTCTAAAACAGAGCTTAACGCGTCTAACCATTCTTTGGTTTCAATTGGGTCAACATCGTGTAATTGGGTGGACATAATATCTATCCTTGTGTTGAGTGTTTTTCAATGACGGAGTATTACTCCGATATTTTCGTTTGCGAACAGATGTGAGTTAAAAACGAAAATTCCTAGAGTCAAATTCGAAAAAGTTTTAATTACTGAAATATTTTCAATACGTTATAACCGTTGATGACAAATCAGAAAGAATTGAACTTTTTGCGAACCGGCTAACCTGCAAATGCTATCAGTAATTGGGCAAACTGGCAAATCATGCTGTAGATATTGATAGGAACTAGAGGTTGAAATTAGGATTTTTTTTAAAGAGTTATGGAGCTTGTTTTTAAATCGAGATATTGAGTGGATACAGTAAAAAATTATCAGATGTTTGAGTAAATGAATTCGAATACGAAAAATATTTTTCAAATTTTGTTGTAAATAGAAAATTAAATTTAGATTATCTGGTTTTTTACAAAGAGAATAGGCCGTCTGAAGACTCTAAAGAGATTAAGGAGAAATGGGATTTGAAGATAGCGATTGTAGAGGAAGGGTAAATGAAAAAAATGACATGTACAGGCTATTTTAGCGCTGACATGCCATTTATGTAGGAAGTTAGAATTTTAGACGGTCTTTAAGCGGCAGAGGTCTTTTGAGCGAATTGCTTCCATTGAGCCAAAAGTTCTTTAAGAACGTCTTGCTGTTCATGTCCATGTTGGATGGCTTCTTGCAACCAGAAACAAGCATTGTTGATGTCTTTTTCTACACCCATACCGTGATAATACAGACAGGCAAGATTATATTGAGCCATCGTGTCTCTTTGTTTGGCCGCCGCTTCAAACCATTTTGCAGCTTGGGCGTAGTCGACAGGTACGCCTTGTCCGCTGTAATACATCATGCCAAGATTGGTTTGGGATTTGCTGTGTCCACGTTCTGCGGACTGATGGTATAGATCCAGTGCTTCAGTGTAATTCTGTTGGCGTTTTAAGCCATAGTGCGCTGCAAATGCCAGCTTGTACAAACGCTCGGCTTCCTGACGTTGGAGGGCGATTTCTTTCGTCAGCTCATAGTTTTGCTGGTTATTCAATGCGCTGTCAGACAGAAGTTTTTGGTAAGCGGCAAGATTACCTAAATCGGCCGAGCGTTGATAATATTGACGCGCGGTGTCAGCATCAACTGCTCGTCCCAATCCGTAGCGATGGATATCACCTAAAAGGCGCAAGCCTTCCGGATCATTTTGATCCGCAGCAAATTTAGCGTGCTGATAGGCCTTTTGAGGGTCCCGCTCTGTGTTTTTGCCCAATAGATATATTTCGGCAAGTGCTACATGCGCATTGCTGTCACCTTGTTCCGCAGCTTTTTCAAACCATTCCAATGCTTCAGCAGGATTTAATGCGGCTAAGAGTTCTGCAAGAGAAGTTTGCGCCGGAACAATGTCGTAATCGGCGGCAATACGCAAATGTTCGATTGCTTTTTCAGGGTTTTGCGCAACACCTTGCCCCAATTTGTATTGAAGGCCGAGTTGCCAGTGTGCCGCAATAAATCCCTGTGCAGCGGATTGCTGATAAAGTTTATGGGAATATTCCAAATCAGGAGAGCTGGAGTATTGGTAATGTTGGGCTAAGAAGTATTGTGCCTGAGGATTTTGTTGTTCGGCAGCTTTTAATGCCCATTTGACTGCTTCTTGGTCATTGCCATTGTCTGCGTATAAACGCATCAGGCGCAGTTGGGCAGGAGCCAATCCTTCTTCGGCAAGCTCTTGATAGGTTGCAATGAGCTTTTCTACTTCTATTCCATTATTTTCTTGTAACTGGAGAAGATTATAGCGGGCATATGGATGACCAGCTCTTGCAGCTTGTTTTAAATATTCAACTGCAATTACTAAATCTTGCTCATTTTCATGGTGTTCGATCAGGCATCCTGCCAGCTGAAATGCAGCCTCAATATGCCCGGCTTCTGCTGCTTCGCAGAGCAATGGAATGGCTCGTGCAAAGTCAGGTGGGTCTTGAGTGATTAATTTTTCTGCTAGCAGAAAAGATTCTTCATATTGTTGAGCATTCATCGGTTTGCTTTTATATTTTGTGAAGGATTAAGAATAAAATTATCGGCCGACAAGGTGCGACCGTTATGATTTTGTAATTTTGAGGTTATTTACAAAAACAGACAACCGTATTTGTATTTTTATACTTAGAATAATGGAATAATTTGTTTTATGCTGCATAAATACAACAGAAGGGTGTGATAAAGTGGGTTGAGAAAATACTTCTGCTGTTTATTCAGTTTAAATTATTCATCGTCCGGTTTTTTACGCCACAAAACAAGTAATTTACCAATATGTTGCACCAGTTGGGCACCCAGTGTTTCACACAGGGCATCACAAATTTCAATACGTTCAGCACGATCATCGCCAAAAACACGGACTTTAATCAATTCGTGCGCTGTCAATGCGGCATCGGTTTCTTTGATGACCGAGTCGGTCAAGCCTTGTTGGCCAACCATAACGACAGGGTGGAGGTGGTGTGCTTGGGCTTTCAAGGCCAAAATTTCTTTGGTGCTTAATTTGTTGTCGCTCATATTAATAAGTATCCAATTAAAAAGAATAATGGCTATATTGTACGCGATTTAGAACATTTACGGGGGAAATAACGTACAATGCTGATTTTAACTTAAGCATTTCAAATCAAGATGGCTGTACGCTCAAAATCTTCAAAAGCATGGCTGCATGAGCACGTCAACGATCATTATGTCCATATGGCACAAAAGGACGGATATCGTGCCAGAGCGGCTTATAAATTATTGGAAATTAATCAGAAAGACAAATTAATCAAGCCAGGTACGGTTTTGGCGGATTTGGGCAGTGCGCCGGGAAGTTGGTCACAGGTGGCGGCCAAGCTGGTCGGTAAAACTGGGGCTGTGTTTGCTTTGGATATTTTACCGATGGATGCTATTGAAGGCGTGTCGTTTATTCAGGGCGACTTTAGGGAAGATGCTGTTTTGGAACAGTTTGAAGCCTTATTGGATAATCGTCCGTTAGACCTTGTAATCTGCGATATGGCACCCAATATGTCAGGCAATGCCGTAACAGACCAGGCACGCAGTTTTTATTTGTGTGACCTGGCTTTGGATTTTGCCTCCCAACATTTGAAAACCGGGGGCAGTTTTTTAGTGAAGGTGTTTCAAGGCGCGGGTTATCAAGAGTATACGGCGGCTATGCGTGAAATTTTTGCCAGTGTACAAACTCGAAAGCCGGATGCTTCCCGCAATCGTTCCAGTGAGATTTACCTATTAGGTAAAAATAAACGCTGACAATGTAGGGTGGGTGCTTTAAAATTCTTTCCCTTGATTTTATTTATTTTGTAACCATGGAGCCTGTTCAGTGGGGAATACCATTAAAAACATATTAGTCTGGGTAGTGGGTGGTGCTATGCTTTTAGCAGCATTCAATGCGCTCAGCGATAAGCAGGAAGATAAACAGCAAATCGAATATTCTCAATTTATTCAGCAAGTTAATAGTGGCGAAGTATCCAATGTCAATATTGAAGGATCTGTTGTCAGCGGCTATCTGATTAAAGGTGAGCGCACCGATAAAACTTCCTTCTACACCAATGCGCCTTTGGATGACAACTTGGTTAAAACACTGTTGGACAACAAAGTACGCGTCAAAGTGACTCCGGAAGAAAAACCAAGCATGTTGGCCAGTCTGTTTTACAGTCTGTTGCCTGTTTTGTTGTTGATTGGCGCATGGTTCTACTTCATGCGCATGCAAAGCGGCGGTGGCGGTAAAGGCGGCGCATTCTCTTTTGGTAAGAGCCGTGCACGTTTGTTGGACAAAGATTCCAATAAAGTTACTTTTGCCGATGTTGCCGGTTGTGATGAGGCAAAAGAAGAAGTACAAGAAATCGTGGATTACCTGAAATCGCCTAACCGTTACCAAAGTCTGGGTGGTCGTGTACCGCGCGGTATTTTGTTGGCCGGTAGCCCTGGTACGGGTAAAACATTGCTGGCTAAAGCGATTGCTGGTGAGGCCGGTGTGCCATTCTTCAGTATTTCAGGTTCTGACTTCGTAGAAATGTTTGTCGGTGTCGGTGCGAGCCGTGTCCGTGATATGTTCGAGCAGGCTAAGAAAAACGCGCCATGTATTATTTTTATTGATGAAATTGATGCGGTTGGCCGTCAGCGCGGTGCCGGTTTGGGCGGTGGTAATGATGAGCGTGAGCAAACATTGAACCAATTATTGGTTGAAATGGATGGTTTTGAAAGTAACCAAACCGTTATTGTGATCGCAGCAACCAACCGTCCTGATGTACTTGACCCTGCGTTGCAGCGTCCGGGCCGTTTTGACCGTCAAGTCGTTGTTCCATTGCCTGATATCCGTGGCCGCGAGCAAATCTTGAAAGTACACGCTAAAAAAGTACCTTTGGATGCATCCGTAGATTTGACTTCTTTAGCACGCGGTACCCCTGGTTTTTCAGGTGCCGATTTGGCAAACTTGGTCAATGAAGCAGCTTTGTTTGCCGGTCGTCGCAATAAAGTGAAAGTCGATCAAAGCGACTTTGAAGATGCTAAAGACAAAATTTACATGGGTCCGGAGCGTCGCAGCATGGTGATGCACGAAGATGAAAAACGTGCGACAGCCTATCATGAGGCCGGTCATGCCATCGTAGCGGAAAGCCTGCCGTTTACCGATCCGGTTCACAAAGTAACCATTATGCCTCGTGGCCGTGCATTGGGTTTGACTTGGCAGCTGCCTGAGCGTGACCGCATCAGTATGTACAAAGACCAAATGCTGAGTCAGCTCTCAATCTTGTTTGGTGGCCGTATTGCTGAAGATATTTTTATTGGCCGTATTTCTACCGGTGCATCTAACGACTTTGAGCGTGCAACTCAAATGGCACGCGAGATGGTAACGCGTTATGGTATGAGCGACAAAATGGGTGTGATGGTTTATGCTGAGAACGAAGGTGAAGTATTCTTGGGTCGCAGCGTAACCCGTTCTCAAAATATTTCCGAGAAAACCCAACAAGATATCGATGCGGAAATCCGCCGTATTTTGGATGAGCAATACCAAGTCGCTTACAAAATCTTGGATGAAAATCGCGATAAGATGGAAACCATGTGCAAAGCACTGATGGATTGGGAAACCATCGATCGAGACCAAGTTTTGGAAATTATGGCCGGTAAACAACCTAGCCCGCCTAAAGATTACAGCCACAATGTCCGTGATGACAAAGTAGAAGAGCCTGAAGCGCCTGTTGCTGAAGCTGTTGAACCTGTTGAGCAAAATGAGGTTCAGAATACTGAGTCAGTAGAAGCAGACAAAACAGATAAATCTGTATAAGGTTTGAAACAGAAAACGGTAGCTTTAAAGCTACCGTTTTTATTTTGAAGATAAGCAAAAGGCCGTCTGAAAATTTCCAGACAGCCTGATTTGATTTGGTTAATTACAAAACAGCCAAAGCTGCTTCGTAGTTAGGCTCGTTCGCAATTTCAGAAACTAACTCAGCGTGAAGAACTTGGTTTTGCTCGTTCAAAACCACCACTGCACGGGCAGTCAGGCCGCGTAATGGGCTTTCTGTCAGTGTAACACCGTAATCGTTAGAAAAGCTGCTGCGGAATGTAGAAAGTGTCACTACATTTTCCAAACCTTCTGCACCGCAGAAACGGGCTTGTGCGAACGGTAAATCGGCAGAAATACACAAAACGACGGTATTGTCCAAAGAAGAGGCTCGTTTGTTGAAAGTGCGGACGGACTGGGCGCATACGCCTGTGTCAATGCTAGGGAAAATATTCAGCACTTTGCGTTTGCCTGCAAAGTCAGCCAATGATTTCTCAGATAGGTCTGCTGCTACCAATGTGAAATCGGGTGTAACTTGGCCGATAGCGGGCAAATTGCCGTTTGTAGAAATAGGTGAGCCTTGGAAAGTAACTTGAGCCATGATTCAGTCCTTGTGTCAGTGGGGAAATAGGATAGTCAAGAGTTTAGTAATGACGGCGACGGAAATAGAACGTGCCTTCGCTGTCAATTTCTAAAATATAGCGGCCGTTTTGTACGGCGGCATAACCGCTTTTGCCCTCGGTATAAGGCTGCAAAGCAGCGTGTGAAATCAGATAGTCGGTCAGTTTGCTGCTGTCTTGGGCAATATTGTCCACTATTTTTGCAAAGGCAGTGTGGCAGACGCCGTTGGCTGACCAGCCGGCTGAAACGCCTTTTTCATTTTTTTCCATGCATTGGCCGCTGATGGCTTCTAAGTCGGTAGGGTGCTTGCCAATCAGATTGATGACGCCGCCCTCTATGCCGTTAATCGGATAGGTGCGTTGTTTCTTACCTTCTTTGGTTTCGCCTTCTTGAGCTGTACCCAAATCCAAACCGGCTATGGCTTGTTCATCGATATATTTAACTTTGAAGGTAGGCTTGGGCGCTTTGCCTAAAGCAGCATCATTGGCTGCAGTATCTTCAGATTTACCGCCGCAGGCAGCCAATGAAAGGCTGAGCAAGATAAGGGGGAAGGTTTTTTTCATATGAGAAACCCTAGAAAACGATTATATTTCAAATGATAAACGATATTATGGCCGTCTGAAATATTCAGACGGCCTTACTATTATTTCAACGGACGAATACCTACTGCATCGCGTACTTTATCCAACAATTCGCGTGCTTCTTTACGCGCTTTTTGTGCACCGGCCTGCAAAATGTCTTCAATTTGAGAGGGTTTGGCGGTCAATTCATTGTAACGCTCGCGCGGCTCTGCGAGTTCAGCATTGATTTTTGCGCCCAAGAGTTTCTTAGCTTCACCCCAAGCAAGGCCTTCGGCCAGCATTTGCGTGAACTCAGCAGTTTCAGACGGCGTGGAGAAAGCTTTGTAGATTTCAAATAGAGGACTTTCATCAGGCTGTTTCGGCTCGCCGGGTTCTTTCATATTGGTGATGATTTTGTTGACCGATTTTTGGGTTTTCTTGTCGTTTTCCCAAAGCGGAATGGTATTGCCGTAGGACTTGGACATTTTGCGTCCGTCCAAGCCGACCAAGAGTTCGACGTTTTCATCAATCTTCACTTCTGGCAGGGTGAAGAGTTCTTGGAAGCGGTGGTTAAAGCGACCGGCAATATCGCGTGCCATTTCAACGTGTTGGATTTGGTCGCGACCGACTGGTACTTCATGGGCATTGAACATAAGGATGTCAGCGGTCATGAGGATAGGGTAGCTGTACAGGCCCATTTCCACGCCGTGATCCGGATCTTCCTGACCGTTTTCGGTATTTGCCTGTACTGCGGCTTTATAAGCGTGGGCGCGGTTCATTAGGCCTTTTGCAGTGATACAGGTCAGAATCCAGTTCAATTCCATCACTTCGGGAATATCGCTTTGACGATAGAAAGTGGTCTGTTCAGGGTTGAGTCCGCAGGCGAGCCATGTGGCGGCAACAGCTTGAGTAGATTGATGAATCATTTCCGGCTCATGACATTTGATGATGCCGTGATAGTCGGCCAAAAAGAGGAATGATTCGGTATTGGAATCTTGCGCCGCGCGGATGGCCGGGCGGATGGCGCCGACATAGTTGCCTAAGTGTGGAATACCTGTTGTGGTAACGCCTGTTAAAACTCGTTTTTTGCTCATGAAAGTATCCTTCGGCACAAAGGCCGTCTGAAAATAAATATGGTGCCGATTATACCTGATTATTCTTGATTTTTCAGACGGCCTTTTGAGTAAAGAGTAGATGGATAATAAAAAGTTATGCACATAAAATCATAAAAATAAAACTTTATAAAACAATAATATAGTAAAAACTGTTGATTAATGGGGTAAATGGCTCTTGAGTTATCCACATTTGCGCTTATATAGGCTCTAACAGAATATATTTGAAGAGGAACTTAAAATGAGATTTGATAAATTGACTGCCAAATTTCAGCAAGCTCTGCAAGAAGGTCAAAGTCTGGCTTTGGCTGCGGACAGCAGCTATCTTGAGGCCGGCTTTATCTTAAAAGCGTTGTTTGACGATCAAAACAGTGGTGCTGCTGCGTTATTGGCTCATGCAGGTGTGAATGTGCCTCAAGTAAAACAACTTTTGCAGCAACATTTGAGCAGCTTGCCAAAAGTATCCGGTCAAGGTGGCGATATTATGCCTAGCCGTGAACTGCAAGCTGTATTGAACTTGATGGACAAGGCTGCGACCAAACGTGGCGATGCCTATATCGCCAGCGAACTTTTCCTGCTGGCTTTGGTTCAGCAGAATGATGCGACCGGCAAAATTTTGAAAGAAGCCGGTGCAACCGAACAAAATATCAATGGCGCGATCGATGCGGTACGAGGAGGACAAAACGTGAACGATGCGAATGCCGAAGACCAACGCGATGCTTTGAAAAAATACACACTCGACCTGACTCAACGCGCCCGAGACGGCAAACTCGACCCTGTTATCGGTCGTGATGATGAAATCCGCCGTGCAATTCAGGTATTGCAACGCCGTACCAAAAACAACCCTGTGCTGATTGGTGAGCCTGGTGTAGGTAAAACCGCTATTGTTGAAGGTTTGGCGCAACGTATTGTTAACGGCGAAGTACCTGAATCCCTGCGTAACAAACGCCTTTTGGTTTTGGACTTGGCGGCTTTGATTGCCGGTGCGAAATATCGCGGCGAATTTGAAGAACGCTTGAAAGGCGTGTTGAACGACTTGGCTAAAGATGACGGCAACACTCTGATTTTCATTGACGAAATCCATACTTTGGTTGGCGCAGGCAAAACCGACGGCGCAATGGATGCGGGCAATATGTTGAAACCGGCTTTGGCGCGCGGCGAATTGCACTGTATCGGTGCGACTACTTTGGATGAATACCGTCAGTACATCGAAAAAGATGCGGCACTCGAACGCCGTTTCCAAAAAGTATTGGTTGGCGAGCCAAGTGTGGAAGATACCATTGCTATTCTGCGCGGTTTGCAAGAGCGTTATGAAATCCACCACGGCATCGATATTACCGACCCTGCTATCGTTGCCGCAGCAGAGTTGAGCGACCGTTATATTACCGACCGCTTCCTGCCTGATAAAGCGATTGATTTGATCGACGAAGCAGCCAGCCGCATCAAAATGGAGCTGGACAGCAAACCTGAGCAAATGGATAAACTTGACCGTCGCATTATCCAGCTCAAAATGGAAAAAATGCACGTTGCCAAAGAAACCGATGATGCCAGCAAAAAACGTCTGGAATTGATAGACGAAGAGATCGACGGCCTGCAAAAAGAATACGCCGATTTGGACGAAATCTGGAAAGCCGAAAAAGCGGCATCATCCAGCACTGCCGACATCAAGAAACAGATGGACGACATCAAAGTCAAAATCGAGCAGGCCAAACGCCAAGGCGACTTTGCTCGCGCGTCTGAACTCGAATACGGCGAGTTACCGAAATTGGGTGCACAGTTGCAGGCAGCGGAAAGCAACTCCGACGGCAAAAAACAAAACAAACTTTTCCGTACTGAGGTTGGCGCAGACGAAGTGGCCGAAATCGTTTCCCGCATGACCGGCATCCCTGTGTCAAAAATGATGGAAGGTGAACGCGACAAGCTGCTGAAGATGGAAGAAGTATTGCACCGCCGCGTGGTTGGTCAAGACGAAGCCGTGCGTGCCGTGTCCGACGCCATCCGCCGCAGCCGATCAGGCCTTGCCGATCCGAACAAGCCTTACGGCAGCTTCCTGTTCCTAGGCCCAACCGGCGTGGGTAAAACCGAATTGTGCAAAGCCCTGGCAGGCTTCCTGTTCGACAGCGAAGACCACCTCATCCGCATCGACATGTCCGAATACATGGAAAAACACGCCGTCGCCCGCCTCATCGGCGCGCCTCCGGGCTATGTCGGCTACGAAGAGGGCGGCTACCTGACCGAACAAGTCCGCCGCAAACCATACAGCGTGATTCTTTTGGACGAAGTGGAAAAAGCCCATCCCGACGTGTTCAACATCCTGCTGCAAGTATTGGATGACGGCCGTTTGACCGATGGACAAGGTCGAACTGTTGACTTCAAAAATACTGTTATCGTGATGACTTCCAATATCGGTAGCCAACATATCCAACAAATGGGTACTCAAGACTACGAAGCAGTGAAAGAAGTTGTAATGGAGGATGTGAAAGAACATTTCCGTCCTGAAATGATCAACCGTATTGATGAAGTAGTCGTGTTCCACGGTTTGGATCAAGCCAATATCCGCAGCATTGCGAAAATCCAGCTTAAAGGTTTGGAAAAACGTTTGGAAGCACAACATCTGCATCTGAAAGTCGATGATGCTGCCTTGGATCTGATTGCTAAAGCCGGTTTCGATCCTGTGTATGGTGCCCGTCCGCTCAAACGCGCCATTCAGTCAGAAATCGAAAACCCGCTGGCAAAAGCATTGCTTGAAGGCAAATATGCACCTGATAGCACAATCCATGTTAAAGAAGAGGGTGGTAAGCTCTTGTTTGCATAAGGTTAAAACAATGTAGCATGTTGTTGTAAAAGGCCGTCTGAAAGAATTCAGACGGCCTTTCCTAGTTATTGATTCACATTATATATTTGTTATGTAATTTGATTATTTATTGAATTTTAGAGAATATTAATCGAAAATCTTGTGCCATCGGTTGATAAAGAATGCGATATAATCCGACCTGTTTGCCGAGGTTCTTGCTAAATATCTCATCTTGTGTAATAATACTACAATGCAAAAACTGACTAATCAAAATCTTCACATTGTTTTGTCGGAGCGCTTAAATGATACCGACTTTGTTCTTATTCTCAATGCATTAATCAAATTTTTGCGCCGAGGAGGCAAAAAACAGGCTTCCGAACGTTTCGATTTGATTTTATCTACTTTAAAACAAGACGATGCTTTATGCCGTCAATTCAGCCTGCGTTTCTATACCTGGTTGTCTAAAGTTCACATCTATCCTGCGCTGATCAAGCTGGGTATTTTCTCGCGCCATAGTTTTACTCGGGAAATGGGCATACGGATTTACGAACGTTTCAGCCCGTCTTATAAAGATTTTTCCAATCTGCGCGAAGTATTTTTATATCTTTTTCATTCGAAAAACGATGATAAATGGTTGCAGACTTTGAGTTTGCGCCAATGGTTGAGTATGTATGAATTGTTGCAGAGCAAAGCGGACCCTGCTTTGCTTCAGACGGCCAGCCGACAGTTGGCAGATGCCCGTTTGCGTGCAGTGGAAATGCTGTCTATTTGGATTGCTTCCGAAGCGATCGAGCCGGATTTAATACGGATTGCCCCCCGTTTGTTGGAGGCGGATTCGGCATTTGTTGCTTTGCAACGTGAAATTGCAAAATTGGTTGAACACTATCGCCATAGCGAAGAAACTTACGATACGGCGCACTTGGAGGTCATGTTTGACCAGTGCGACAAGCAAATTGAGTATCTGCGTCGTCGTGGTACAGGAGCGGGGTCTGGCTCATCAGTGAAAGTTGCGCACTTGTTGGAGCGCCTGCAACAGACCATAGACCGCCTGAAACTGTTAACCAATATTCAAATCGAAACCGGCAGCCGTACCCGCTTAACCATTAATCTGATGAATGCGATGATTTACGCGGCGGTAGAGCAATACAGTACCAGCCACTTGCGTAAAAGCAGTATCCGAATGCTGGCGCGCAGTATTACGGAAAACAAAAGCCATCATGGTGAGCATTACATTACGCGCAACCGTAGCGAATATTTCAAAATGTTTTATTCCGCAGCGGGAGGCGGCGTGATTATTGCTTTGATGGCATTGAATAAAATCCATATTGCGTCTTTAGGATTCGGCGAGTTTACTACTTCATTCCTTGCCGGACTTAACTACGGCTTAGGCTTTATGCTGATTCATATGCTGCACTGCACTGTTGCGACCAAGCAGCCTGCCATGACGGCGGCGAGTTTTGCCGAGCAGGTGGACTCAAATGAGGGCAGCAAAGCGGTGGACAATAAATTGGCAAAATTGCTGATTGATGTGTGTCGTTCGCAAAGTGTTGCCGTGTTTGGCAATGTATCGATTGCGGTATTGTTGGCGGCAGGGATTGCTTTTGGCTATGCCCATACGCATGGTCAGCCCTTACTAAATGAGGCAGTTACGGCCTATCAGTTCAAATCCATTGAGATTTTTACCCAACCGACCTTATGGTATGCCGCTATTGCCGGCGTATGGTTGTTTTGTTCGGGTATTATTGCCGGCTTTTTTGACAATCGTTCCGATTATCTGAACCTGCGTCAGCGCCTGCCGTTTAATCCGTTTTTACGAAAAATCATGCCTCCGGAGCCGCGCCGTCGGTTGGCTGCTTATATTCATAAGCATTATGGTTCGCTTATGGGTAATTTTATTTTCGGTATGCTTTTAGGCATGACAGGCTATTTTGGCCATCTTTTCGGCTTGCCGCTGGATATTCGACATGTGGCGTTTTCTTCGGCAAACTTGGGTTATGCCGCGATCAGCGGCCATGCAGATGTATTCACGTTTATACTTGGCTTGGCAAGCGTATTGGCAATCGGTATGGTAAATTTAGTGGTCAGCTTTTCTTTGGCTTTGGCTGTTGCGCTCCGTTCCCGCGGTACGCGTTTGGGCAGTATACGCAATCTGCTGAAAAGCTTTTGGAACCAAGTAAAAGCCAACCCTTTAATTTTACTGTATCCGGTTCAAATGAATAATAAAGACAATACGAAGTAGGATTGAAAAAAGGCCGTCTGAATATATACGTTCAGACGGCCTTTGATTTAAACCGATAAAGATTAGGCTTGCAGAGATTCGCGGTTTTCCAAAACTTGGTCAATCAAACCGTATTCTTTGGCTTCATCGGCAGACATATAGTTGTCGCGGTCGGTATCGCGTTCCAAATCGGCCAAATCGCGATCACAATGTTTGGCAAGCAAGCGGTTCAGTTTTTCTTTGATTTTCAGCAACTCTTTAGCATGAATTTCAATATCGGAAGCCTGACCGGCCAAGCCGCCGCTGATGAGCGGTTGGTGAATCATGATGCGGCTGTTTGGCAGGGCAAAGCGTTTACCTTTTTCACCGGCAGACAACAAGAATGCACCCATGCTTGCCGCTTGGCCCAAGCATAAGGTAGAAACATGAGGCTTGATGAAGTTCATGGTGTCGTAAATCGACATACCGGCAGTAACCGAACCACCCGGAGAGTTGATATAGAAGAAGATATCTTTATCAGGGTTTTCGCTTTCCAAAAACAGCAGTTGCGCGACAACCAGATTGGCAGATTCGTCTGTTACCGGGCCGACCAAGAAAACGATGCGCTCTTTCAAAAGGCGTGAGTAGATGTCGAATGCGCGCTCGCCGCGACC
>FLSK01376933.1_pt1 | contig 23236 bp, 20 predicted proteins | sample 1550541 | NCBI WGS metagenome assembly FLSK01 (sample SAMEA4031773, study PRJEB14383) | metagenome | biome: human; feature: oral; material: saliva | place: Philippines | collected 2014
GCAGGTGGTATTGAGGGCGGCATGAGCATTGGCGACCTGCTGCGCGTGCGCGCGGCAATGAAGCCCATTGCGACCGTGCCGAAGGCTCTGAAGACCATTGACACCTCCACCGGTGAGGAGGCTCGCGCCCACCACCAGCGTTCGGACGTGTGTGCTGTTCCCGCCGCCGGCGTGGTGGCGGAGGCTATGGTCGCTCTGGTGCTCGCTGAGGCGGCACTGGAGAAGTTTGGCGGCGACTCGATTGGTGAGACTCGCCGCAACATGGATTCCTACCTGGACGCTATCCCGGCGTCTCTGGCGTGGGAGTCTAACGTGGCTGGTTGGGACGCGTAGTGCCCCTTCCGGCGGAGTCAGAGGGCCGCGGCACGAAGGGTCGCGGTTCCGGGGAGGTTTCTGTGGAGCAGGGTGTTCGCCCGGTCGCTTCGAGCCCCCTTGCGCGTATTGCTGCGGCAACGCAACGTGCGCGAGGGGGCGCTTCGCCGCGCCCGGAACCCGGTGTATCTGCTGCGGCTGAGCAGAGTGTTGAGGCTGCAGGCGCTGGGGTTCGTGAGACTGCTGCGCGTGAGGCTGGCGCATCGGTTTCTTCCGCGTCAGTTTCTTCTGTGCGCCCGGCTTCTCGCGTGCCCACCCCCGCTGACCTGATGCGTTCTGGCACCCGCCCCCTGCCCGCCGCCGCTACGGCGAGCACGCAGGGTGTGCGCCTGTACGCCTCCTCGGTATCTGAGGACGCCGACCCGGCGCTCGGCCTGGACGAGGACCTGCGTCTGAAGCTGCTCAGCGCCCTGCAGGGCATGGGCACCGCTGAAGAGGAACCCCGCAAGGAACCCGCACAGGCGGATGCACCCAAGCCCGTAGCTCCAAAACCGGCCGCGCCGTCAGTAGTCGCTGCCCCCAAGCCGACTGCGCCTAAGCCGGCCGCACCGTCGGTAGTCGCTACGCCCAAGCCGACTGTGCCTAAGCCTGCCGTGCCCAAGCCGGCACCTCCGAAGCAGGCTCAGCCTGCAGAAGCGGCGGGGGAGAGCGCTTCTGCTCCCGTGCAGAAGGCTGAACCCCAGTCTGCGCCGGCTGCGCCCGCAGCCCCCGTAGGTGTGCCCGCGGCTGAACCCGCCAAGCCGGTCCGTCCGACCCCGGCGCTGTTTGGCAAGGTTCAGGTTGCCGCGCCCGCAGTACCTGCCGCGCCCCCCGCGGAAGAAGAGAACCAGGCGGGGGAGAAGCCCCTCGACGCTTCCGAGCTGCCCGCAACCCTGGCTGAATCTGTGGCACCCGCAGAGCTCACCGTCCCCACAGAGCTTGCTGTCCCCGCAGACGCGCTCGCAGAAGACGAGTCCGCCGGTGCTCGCATCCACCCGCAGCAGGTGCGTGAAATGCACGAGAACTTCGCGGAACGCTCCCGACCCATCGTGCTCATCGGCCCCATGGCGGCAGGTAAGACCTACATTGGTACGCACCTGGCGCGTTTCTACGGCTACGAGTTCCTCGACGCCGACCAGCTCATCGTGGAACGCTACGGCGAAGTCTCCGAAATCTTCGAGATTTTCGGTGAGGCGCACTTCCGCGAGCTCGAACGCAAAACCATCGAAGAGGTCCTCACCTCGCCCGTGTACCGCAACACGGTGTTCTCCCTGGGCGGTGGCGCGCCCATGACCGACTCGGTTGCGGAGCTGCTCAAGGACGAATGCGTGGTGTACATCCTCGTTGATGCCGACACCGTCACCCCGCGCATTACCGGCAACAAGACCCGCCCGCTACTGCAGCCGAACCCGGTGGAGCGGTGGACCGAAATTTTTGAGCGCCGCCGCAGCCGATACGAAGAGCTGGCGCACTTCACCCTGGACGCACGAGGCGGCCGCCCCATCACCGAGATGACCGCCGAAATCCAGGCGTACGTGACCGCAACCCGTGCCTCCCGCGCGCAGCGCCCCCAAGCATAACCCCTCACCTGTGAAAGGACACATGATGAGCACTCAGCCCACCCCCACTTTCGGTGCCTCCGGCGCGGAAGATATTACCCGCATCCCGGTGACCGGCAGCTCCCCGCGTGAGAACTACGAGGTTCTCATCGGCCACAACCTGCTCGGTAAAATCCCCGAAATTCTGGGCAACCGCACCAAGAAGGTGCTCGTGATTCACCCGCGTGCCCTGCGTTCCACCGGTGAGCTGGTCATGGAAGACCTGCGTGCCATGGGTTACGAATCGTTCAGCGCCGAAATTCCGGACGCTGAGGAGGCGAAGCACTACCAGGTGGCGGCGTTCTGCTGGCAGGTGCTCGGTCAGAACGACTTCACCCGCACCGACGCGATCATCTCCGTGGGCGGCGGCGCTATTACCGACGTTGCAGGCTTCGTGGCGGCAACCTGGCTGCGCGGCGTGCGCGTCATCCACATTCCGACCACCCTGCTGGGCATGGTGGACGCTGCCGTGGGCGGTAAGACCGGCATCAACACCGCCGAGGGTAAGAACCTGGTTGGCGCGTTCTGGCCGCCCGCCGCGGTGCTCTGCGAGATTGGCACCCTGCACACCCTGCCCGAGCATGAGCTGCTGACCGGCATGGGTGAGGTCGTCAAGTGCGGCTTCATCGCAGACCCCGAAATCCTCGACCTGATCGAGGCGAACCCGAACGCCGTACGCGACTCGCAGTCCGCCGTGATGCGTGAACTCATTGAACGCAGCGTGCGCGTGAAGGCTGAGGTCGTCTCCGAGGACCTGCGCGAATCCGGCCGCCGCGAAATCCTGAACTACGGCCACACCCTCGCCCACGCCATCGAGCGCAACGAACGCTACCAGTGGCGTCACGGCGCGGCAGTGTCCGTCGGCATGGTCTACGCCGCCGAACTGGCGCTGGCAACCGGCCACGCCGACGAAGAGCTCGTGGCACGCACCCGCCGCATCCTCGAATCCCTGGGCCTGCCCACCTCCTACAAGGCAGACGCATGGCCCCAGCTGCTCGAAGCAATGCGCCGCGACAAGAAGGCACGCGGCAACCTGCTGCGCTTCATCATTCTTGACGGTCTGGCTCGCCCGCGCGTCTACGAGGTGCCGGACGACTCGATCCTGTACATGACCTACCAGGAAATTACCGAGTAGGTGGTGAGTCCCGTACATTCACCGGACGCACCCGGCACGTATCTGCCAGCACATGACAGTCAGTACGCGCCAGCCGGGCAGGGTGCCGCAGAATCTGTGGCGCCCCTGCTAGGCAAATTCATGCGCATCCTGTAGAATGTACGGGACATATTTTTGCTCATTGAAAACTTAGCGCCGCGCCGGGTACCACTACGGCGTGGGCGTCGATGACACGAAGGAGAGCCCCATGGCATCCACCACCGATATTAAGAACGGCGCCGTCCTGAAGATTGACGGCAACCTCTGGTCCGTCGTAGAGTTCCAGCACGTTAAGCCCGGTAAGGGCGGCGCATTCGTCCGCACCAAGCTGCGCAACGTTACCTCCGGCAAGGTCGTCGACCGCACCTTCAACGCTGGCGCTAAGATCGAAACCGCAACCGTTGACCGCTCCGACTACCAGTACCTGTACCAGGACGGCGACGACTACGTCTTCATGGACATGAAGACCTACGACCAGATCAACGTTCCCGCAACCGTTGTCGGCGACGCAGCAAACTACATGCTCGAGTCCCAGACCGCAACCATCGCAATGCACGAGGGCAACCCCCTGTACATTGAGCTGCCCGCATCCGTGGTCCTCGAAATCACCTACACCGAGCCCGGCCTGCAGGGTGACCGCTCCACCGGCGGCACCAAGCCCGCAACCGTTGAGACCGGCTACGAGATCCAGGTTCCCCTGTTCCTGGAGACCGGTACCAAGGTCAAGGTTGACACCCGCACCGGTGAGTACCTCGGTCGCGTGAACGACTAATGAATTCGCGTACGAAAGCCCGATTGCGCGCCCTCGAAGTGCTCTTCGAGGCGGATCAGCGCAACGAAGATTATATTGAGGTACTCCGCCGCCGCCGACTGTACACGGTAGCGCAGATTTCTGCATACTCTGAGGAAATCATTCGTGGCGTTCGCGACCACGACGAAGAAATCCGCGAGTTTGTGGAGACTTACGCCCGTGACTGGTCCTTCGAGCGTATGCCCGCCGTGGACCGTGCCGTGCTGCGTATTGGCACTTGGGAGCTTCTGTACAATGACGAAGTTCCGGATGCTGTCGCAATTTCTGAGGCTGTCGGTCTGGCGCGTGTGCTGTCCACGAATGAATCTCCGAAGTTCGTGAACGGTCTGCTGGATAAGCTCCGTCAGGTGAAGCCGACCCTGCTCGCGTAAGACGTCCCGCCGCGGCCTGCTGGCTTGTAGCTGGTTGGTTTGCTGCCGTTGAGGATGCACCCGCAGGGGAGCGTACGTGAAACCCCCGCCGCCTGTAGTTCGCTACAGGACGGCGGGGGTTTTCTGTGTCTACGCTTCTTTGGTTAGTGCGGTTCTGCGCGGGGTTCCGCATTTGGTGCGGATGCTTGTAAGGTTTGGGGTGCGCTCGCTGGGTTTTTAGCGGTAGCAGTGGAGGCTTCACCGGACAACGCAGGCGGGGGAGTGCCCCCTCTGCGGCGCTGGGGCGCCTTGAGGACGGAGCCCCCGCCCCCGCGTGCCCGGTATGCGCCTCGTTCAGTATCAGCTACTCACCCTGAGCGGATGCGGTTGCCTCGCTCGTAGCGTCTGCTTCGCCTCCGCAACCGTTATGAAGGGTCTCAGATTTGATAACAACAAACGCATTATCTTCAGAACGGCGAACAACAAAGACCCGTCGCGTTAGCTGCGGGTCCTTAAATTTCTTACCCTCAGCAGAGCGAACGTTGCTCCAGTCTTCACAGAACGTGATGGTTGCGCCGGTGTTGTATGAGACAGAACCATCGTCGTTCATGGTTCCATAGGTGACTGGATCGATGTTATTGAAGGCAATTTCGCCCTTGATAGGACCGTGGTTTTCTTCTGTGAACTTTTGAATATTCTCCACTTCCTCTTTTGTGTCTTCCAGGAAGTTTTTATGCACGTATCGGAGCAGCTCTTCATCACTCGTGTGCTCCATGCTCCCATGCATCCATGCATTCCAAACGCGTCGGTACTGTTCCAACGCATCGTATGCAGCCTTGAGGGTCGCATCTGCTGCTTCCTTTGACGGGTTATCCAGATCAACGTTCGCACGAATCAGCACGGGCTCATAACCCGTCGGGGTGGGCGAAGGCGTGGGAGTCGCAGTGGGAGTCGCGGAAGCTTCAGCGCTCGCCGACTCAGTGCTTGCGGAAGTAGAAGCACTAGATTCTGCGCTGACCTGCGCGCCACCGGAACAAGCGGACAGGGTGAGCATCATTGCCGCAGAAAGCGCGGCAATAGAACTACGGTTAAACATCATTGTTGGTTCTTTTCTGGTGTGTGGTTGTGTAAACCGCAGAATTATCCACGCAACAACGTGTGGAATTCAGCGGAATGTTATCGGTTGATGCCATTACCCTAACATATATCCACAGAGCACACACCCCGGCTCACTATTTGTCCATGTTGTCGAGATCCTGCTTATTGCAGCGCAGATAAGGGATGCGGTACGTGCCTCATCGCTGTCTCCCTCTCACCGTGAGCGGTCTCTCGCTGAACCTGAACGTAGCCTGTGAACTGTGGTACCCTACTAGAAGCACAAAACCTTTAAATCCGTCCCGTGAGGCGGGGAAGGAGACGGCTATGCCTGGGTCAACTGTACCCACATCCGGCGCGAATCAGGGGCGAAATCTAACCGCAGCCCCCCATTCGGCAACCCCTCAAAACGCCTCCGAGGACGCGACCACCGTCGGCCGCACCATCCTCAGCGAGGACGAAATCCGCCGCGCCCTCACCCGCATCGCCTACGAAATCATCGAAACCAACAAAGGCGTAGAAAACCTCGTACTCATCGGCATCCGCTCCCGCGGCGTACCCCTCGCCGTACGACTCGCCGCCCGCATCCAAGCCATCGAGCCGAACTTCAACGCAGAAACCCGACTCGGCGCCCTGGACATCACCGCCTACCGCGACGACCAGCCCGTCTCGCCCAACGGCACCACCTCCCCAGGTACCGCAGGGGAAAGCATCATGCCCACCATCGGCATTGAAGGCAAAACCGTAGTCCTCGTTGACGACGTCCTCTACTCCGGCCGCACCGTACGCGCCGCCCTCGACGCACTCAACGCCCACGGACGACCCGCCCTCGTACGCCTGGCAGTCCTCGTAGACCGCGGACACCGGCAACTACCCATCCGCGCCGACCACGTGGGCAAAAACCTGCCCACCAGCGCCAGCGAAACCGTGCGCGTCGTACTGACTGAAACCGACAACGCAACAGACCGAGTTGACATTATCCAGCTGGGAGGGCTCTCATGAAGCATCTGCTCGACACCCGCGAACTAACCCGCGAAGAAGCCATCGAAATCCTTGACGTCGCCGACTACATGGCGCAGGTCAAAGCCGAAAACCGCACCCTCAACGTGCTCAACGGCAAGACCGTCGTCAACCTCTTCTTCGAGGACTCCACCCGAACCCGCCTCTCCTTCGAAGCCGCCGAGAAGCGCCTGGGCGCCGCCGTCACCAACTTCTCCGCTTCTGGCTCCTCCCTGTCTAAGGGCGAGTCGCTCAAGGACACCGCGCAGACCCTCAAGGCGATTGCCGCGGATGCGTTCGTGATCCGCCACTCGGCATCCGGCGCACCGCAGCGCCTCGCCGAGGCAGGCTGGACCGACATCCCCGTGCTCAACGCGGGCGACGGCACCCACGCACACCCCACCCAGGCGCTGCTCGACGCCGTGTCCCTGCGCCAGTACAAGGCAGAACGCGACGGCCTCGACAGCCCCCGCGGCACCGACCTGTCCGGCATGCGCGTGCTCATCGTCGGTGACATCCTGCACTCGCGCGTGGCACGCTCCAACCTCTGGCTGCTGACCACCCTCGGCGCGCAGGTCGTCTTCGTCGCGCCGCCGACCCTGCTGCCGCTGAACACCGCCTCCTGGGTTGAAGAAGCCGGCCTGGAAATCTTCCACGACTTCGACGAAGCCATCGCCACCAACCCCGACGCCGTCATGCTGCTGCGCATCCAGAAGGAACGCATGAACGCCGCGTACTTCCCCTCCGCAGAGGAATACACCGAGCTGTGGGGCCTGACCGCCGAACGCTTCGCAGCCCTGCAGGCACAGCCGCAGCCGGTCGCAATCCTGCACCCGGGCCCCATGAACCGCGGCCTGGAAATCTGCACCGAAGCCGCCGACGCCACCAACTCCTGGGTCCTGCGCCAGGTCAGCAACGGTGTGGCGCTGCGCATGGCGGTGCTCTACCTGCTTCTGACCGACGGCTCCAGCGCCAAGCTCTACGCCGGCGACGAATCCTAAACGACCTTCCTAACGAGAGGAACCAACACCATGAGCAAGTACCTGATCAAGGGCGCAAGCCTCTACGGCGAAAAGGTCGCCGACATCCTCATCGAGGACGGCGTGATTAGCCGCATCGCAGAGAACATTGACGCCGCAGACGCACAGGTCGTCGAGGCGGCAGGCCAGGTGGCGCTGCCCGGCCTGGTCGACATCCACACCCACCTGCGTCAGCCCGGCTACGAGGCATCCGAAACCGTCGAAACCGGCACCCGCGCAGCAGCCCTGGGCGGCTACACCGCAGTGTTCGCCATGGCAAACTCCATGCCCGTGGCAGACACCGCAGCAGTCGTTGAGCAGGTTGACCGCCTCGGCAAGGAATCCGCATGGTGCCGCGTGCAGCCCATCGGCGCAGTAACCGTGGGCCTGAAGGGCGAGCGCCTCTCCGACATCGGCGGCATGGCGAACTCCACCGCGAACGTGCGCGTGTTCTCTGACGACGGCATGTGCGTGTACGACCCCGCCGTGATGCGCCGCGCCCTCGAATACGTCAAGACCTTCGACGGCGTTATTGCGCAGCACGCGCAGGAGCCGCGCCTGACCGAAGGCGCCCAGATGAACGAAGGTAAGGTGTCCGCTGACCTGGGTCTGACCGGTTGGCCCGCCGTCGCTGAAGAGGCAATTATCGCCCGCGACGTGCTGCTGGCTGAGCACCTGGACTCCAAGCTGCACATCTGCCACCTGTCCACCAAGGGCTCCATTGAGGTTGTGCGTTGGGCTAAGTCCCGCGGCGTGAAGGTGACTGCGGAGGCAACCCCGCACCACCTGCTGCTCACCGACGAGACCGCACGCACCTACGACCCGATTTTCAAGGTGAACCCGCCGCTGCGCACCGAAGAGGACGTCATGGCGCTGCGTCAGGCAGTTGCTGACGGCATCATCGACGTGATTGGTACCGACCACGCACCGCACCCGGCAGAGACCAAGGAATGCGAGTGGGCGTGCGCCGCGAACGGCATGACCGGCCTGGAGCAGGCACTGTCCATCATCCAGATGACCCTGGTTGACACCGGCATGATTACCTGGCGCGACGTGGCACGCATCCTCTCCGAGCAGCCCGCGAAGATTGGCCGTCTGGAGGCCGAGCAGGGCCGCCCGCTTGCCGAAGGCGAACCGGCAAACATTGTGCTGGTCGACCCGAAGGCAACCCGCGTCATCAAGCCGGAGGAGCAGGCAACCAAGGGTAAGAACAACCCCTACCGCGACATGGAGGTGCCCGGCTCGATTCGTGCAACCTTCTACGCTGGCCACCCGACCGTGCTGAACGGCGAGCTGGCAACCCCGCGCCGCTAACCCGCGAGGCGAACGTACGTGGTGACCGTGCCTGGCGGTGGTAGGTTCACGCCTGCCACCGCCTCGCCGGGAGCACCGCCCCCAACCTCACCAACCCAGGCCGAGATCATCGACCGAGACCCCCAACCGAAAGAGAGAACCTTCGTGGGAAAGTTCCTGACCGCCGTCATCTGCATCGCCCTGGTCGCCCTGTGCATCTACGGCATGTGGCACGGATGGCGCTCGCGTCTGGCACGCCAGGCGAACATGTTCGGCTCCCTCAAGGAAGTTCCCGAACGCTACGAGGGCATGACCGCTGACGCCGCTTTTGAGGGCGAGTACGTCAGCACCACGATTTTCGGTAACTGGCTGGACCGTGTGGGTTTCGATTCGCTCGGCTTCAAGAGCAAGTCCACCCTGCTGATTTACCCGGACAGCATCATCTTCACCCGTAACGGCGCGAAGGACCTGTGGATTCCGGCGAAGAAGCTCGCTGTCATCACCACTGACCGCGGTATGGCAGGCAAGGTTGTGGAGAAGAACGGCCTGGTCGTGATTGGTTGGACCCTGGACGGTCACCGCGTGCAGACCGGATTCCGCACCCGCTACGCCGAGGATAAGCAGGCGGTACTGCGGGAGCTGCGCCGCATCGCCCCGAACGCGGTGGATGCGCCCGAGAAGTGGACGGCAGAACCGGAAGCCTAAATCCCGGTGTAATATCCCTGCGCACCCACACCCATAGATTTTGCCTGAGGTCAGGCGAACACCCGCCGAAGGCACCATAGACTACCCCGGAACCTGCACGGTAGAGGCCGTACAGGAAGCGGGGGAGAACACCAGAGAAAAGGAAGAAGAGCATGACTGACATGACACGATCCGGCGCCCTGCGTACGGACCGCGCGCTGCTCGTCCTGGAGGACGGCACCGTCTACCGCGGCTACGGCTACGGCGCAACCGGCGCGTCCCTGGGCGAGGCGGTTTTCTCGACCGGTATGACCGGCTACCAGGAAACCCTGACCGACCCCTCCTACGCGGGTCAGATTGTGGTTCAGACCGCTCCCCATATCGGCAACACCGGCGTGAACACCACCGACGCTGAGTCCCGCAAGATTTGGGTTGCCGGCTACGTGGTTCGCGACGCAGCACGTGTGGCATCCAACTGGCGTTCTGAGCGCACCCTCGACGAAGAGCTCATCGAGCAGGGCATCGTCGGTATTCAGGGCATTGACACTCGCGCCCTGACCCGCCGCCTGCGTTCGAGCGGTTCGATGCGTGCGGGCGTGTTCTCCGGTGAGCACGCAGAACGCCCCGAAGCTGAACTGCTGGAGGAGGTGCGCGCCTCCGAGCCGATGGCTGGCCGTAAGCTCGCTGACTCCGTTTCGGTTGACACCGCCTACACCGTTGAGCCGCACCAGTTCAACTGGTTCGCACCCCCGGTCGCAACCATCGTCGCCCTGGACCTGGGCATCAAGTCGATGACCCCGCAGCGTTTCGCTGAGCGTGGCGTGCGCGTGCACGTGCTGCCCGCAAGCGCAACCCTCGAGGACATCTACTCCCACAACCCCGACGGCGTGTTCTTCTCCAACGGCCCCGGTGACCCGGCAACCGCTGACGAGCAGGTTGAGCTGCTGCAGGGCGTGCTGCGTAAGGGCACCCCGTTCTTCGGCATCTGCTTCGGTAACCAGCTGCTCGGCCGCGCCCTGGGCTTCGGCACCTACAAGCTGCCCTTCGGCCACCGCGGCATCAACCAGCCGGTCATGGACAAGACCACCGGCAAGGTTGAAATTACCGCGCAGAACCACGGCTTCGCTGTGGACGCGCCGATTGGCGACTACGTAACCGCACCGAACGCCGAGTTCGGTCAGGTCATGGTCTCCCACGTGGGTCTGAACGACAACGTGGTTGAGGGCCTGACCTGTAAGGACATCCCCGCGTTCTCCGTGCAGTACCACCCCGAGGCTGCTGCGGGCCCGCACGATTCCGCCTACCTCTTTGACCGTTTCATCGACCTGATGGTCGCAACCAAGACTGCAAAGGAAGCATAAATGCCTCGTCGTACTGACCTTAATAGCGTCCTCGTCATCGGTTCCGGCCCCATCGTCATCGGTCAGGCAGCGGAATTTGACTACTCCGGCACTCAGGCGCTGCGCGTGCTGAAGGAGGAGGGCGTGCGCGTCATCCTCGTGAACTCGAACCCGGCAACCATCATGACCGACCCCGAGTTCGCGGACGCCACCTACATTGAACCCATCACCCCCGAGGTGATTGAGAAGATCATCGAGAAGGAAAAGCCGGACGCAATCCTGCCGACCCTGGGTGGTCAGACCGCGCTGAACGCGGCTATCTCCCTGGATGAGCGCGGCGTGCTCGCCAAGTACAATGTTGAGCTGATCGGCGCGAACATTGAGGCGATTAACCTCGGTGAGGACCGTGAAGCATTCAAGGGCGTGGTGGAGCGCGCCGGCGGCGAGTCTGCACGCTCGGTGATTGTTCACTCCATGCCGGAGGCGCTGGAAGCCGCTAAGGAGCTGGGCTACCCGATGGTGGTCCGCCCCTCCTTCACCATGGGTGGTCTCGGCTCGGGTATGGCGTACAACGAGGAAGACCTCTACCGTATTGCCGGTGCCGGTATTCAGTACTCGCCGACCAGCGAGGTCCTGCTGGAGGAGTCCATCCTCGGCTGGAAGGAATACGAGCTGGAGATGATGCGTGACACCAACGACAACGTCGTGGTCGTCTGCTCCATCGAAAACTTCGACCCCGTGGGCGTGCACACCGGTGACTCCATCACCGTGGCACCCGCACTGACCCTGACCGACCGTGAGTTCCAGAAGCTGCGCGACATCGCGATCAACGTGATTCGTGAGGTTGGCGTGGACACCGGTGGTTGTAACATCCAGTTCGCGATTGACCCGAAGACCGGCCGCATCATCGTCATTGAGATGAACCCGCGCGTGTCTCGTTCCTCGGCGCTCGCGTCGAAGGCTACCGGCTTCCCGATTGCGAAGATTGCGACCAAGCTGTCCCTGGGTTACACCCTGGATGAGATTCCGAACGATATCACCCAGAAGACCCCGGCATCCTTCGAGCCGACCCTCGACTACGTGGTCGTGAAGGTTCCGCGTTTCGCGTTTGAGAAGTTCCCGGCTGCTGACCCGACCCTGACCACCACCATGAAGAGTGTTGGCGAGGCTATGGCTCTGGGTCGTAACTTCACTGAGGCTCTGCAGAAGGCGATGCGTTCGCTGGAGCAGAAGGGTGCGTCCTTCTCGTTCAAGCCGCTGTCCCTGTCTGAGGCTGAGCTGGCTGAGCTGATTGAGAAGACGAAGGTTGCGACTACTCAGCGTATTTACCAGGTTCAGCAGGCTCTGCTGGCCGGTGCTACCGTGGAGCAGCTGCACGAGGTGACCAAGATTGACCCGTGGTTCCTGGATCAGCTGGTGCTACTGAATGAGGTTGCCGGCGTGGTTCACGCTAAGCGTGACAACCTTGACCCGGAGACTTTGAAGCTGGCTAAGCGTCACGGTTTCTCGGACGCTCAGATTGCTGAGATTATCGGCTCTTCTGAGGATGTTGTGCGCGGTGTTCGCCACGCTCTGGGTATCCGCCCGGTCTTCAAGACTGTTGACACCTGTGCTGCCGAGTTTGAGGCGTTCACTCCGTACCACTACTCCTCCTACGACCTGGAGGATGAGGTTGCGCACCACGAGAAGCCCTCGATTATGATTCTGGGTTCGGGCCCGAACCGTATCGGTCAGGGTATTGAGTTCGACTACTCGTGTGTGCATGCTTCGCTGGTGCTGCGTTCGCTCGGTTACGAGACTGTCATGGTTAACTGCAACCCTGAGACTGTTTCGACTGACTACGATATTTCGACTCGCCTGTACTTTGAGCCGCTCACCCTTGAGGATGTGCTTGAGATTGTTGAATCGGAGCGTCGTACCGGCGGTCTGATGGGCGTGTTCGTGCAGCTGGGCGGTCAGACTCCGCTGAAGCTGGCTCGTGCCCTGAAGGATGCGGGCGTGCCGATTCTGGGCACCACCCCCGAGGCTATTGACCTGGCTGAGGACCGCGGCGAGTTCTCCCGCGTGCTGGAGGAGGGCGGCCTGATTTCGCCCAAGAACGGTACCGCGTTCACTTTCGAGGGTGCTAAGCGCATCGCTGATGAGATTGGTTACCCGGTTCTGGTTCGTCCTTCGTACGTGCTGGGCGGCCGTGGCATGGAGATCGTCTACGATGAGGCGAACCTGGCTCGCTACCTGGAGAACGCTACCGAGGTTTCGCCTTCGCAGCCTGCTCTGATTGATAAGTTCCTTGAGGACGCTATCGAGATTGACGTTGACGCCCTGTTCGACGGCGAGGAGCTGTACCTGGGCGGCGTCATGGAGCACATTGAGGAAGCCGGTATTCACTCGGGTGACTCCTCCTGTACTCTGCCTCCGATTACTCTCGGCCCGGACATCATCGCGAAGGTGAAGGACGCTACCGAGAAGATTGCTCGCGGCACCGGTGTGCGCGGCCTGATTAACATTCAGTTCGCGTACGTGTCTGAGAACCTGTACGTGATTGAGGCGAACCCGCGTGCGTCCCGTACCGTTCCGTTCGTGTCGAAGGCTACCGGCGTGCAGATGGCTAAGGCTGCTGTGCTGATTGGTCTGGGCAAGAGCATTGCTGAGCTGAAGGCTGAGGGTTACCTGCCGTCGAACATGGATGGCGCATCTCTGCCGGAGGAGACCGCGATTGCTGTGAAGGCTGCGGTTCTGCCGTTCGCTCGTTTCCGCACCCCCGAGGGTGTTGTGGTGGATTCGCTGCTGAGCCCGGAGATGCGTTCGACCGGTGAGGTCATGGGTCTGGATAAGCACTATGACACCGCGTTCGCTAAGGCTCAGGCTGGCGCCGGTTCGCCGCTGCCGACCTCCGGTAAGGTGTTCATTTCGGTGGCTAACCACGATAAGCGTAACGTCATTATTTACGCGAAGATGCTGGAGTCGCTGGGCTTTGAGATTGTTTCGACCGGTGGTACCGCTGAGGTTCTGCGTCGTAACGGCTTGAACTCGGTGATTGTGGCTTCGAAGTTCGCTGAGGCGAATGGCGACCACTCGATTGTGGACATGGTCCGCAACGGTGACATTGACCTGATTCTGAACACCCCTGCTGGTGGTGCTGCTCGTAGCGATGGTTACGAGATTCGTGCTGCTGCTGTTTCGGTGGGCTGCCCGGTCATGACCACCATTTCTGAGTTCGCTGCGGCTGTTCAGGCGATTAATGCTCTGCGTGAGCACAGCTGGGACATCATGAGCCTGCAGGAGCACGGCGTTCAGCTGGCTGCCGCTGTGGATGCTCGTTCCGAGGGTGGCGAGGCGTAATGTCCGCTACTTTTGGTGATCGTCTGGCGAAGGCGATGGCGGAGCGCGGCCCGCTGTGTGTGGGTATTGACCCGCATCCGAATCTGCTGGAGCAGTGGGGTCTTGAGGATTCTGCTGCTGGTCTGGCTGCTTTTACTGAGGCGGTCTATGAGGGTTGCGCCCCGTTTGCGGCGGCGTTGAAGCCTCAAGTGGCGCTGTTTGAGCGTCACGGTTCGGCTGGTCTTGCTGTGCTGGAGGCGCTGTTCGCCCGCGCTGCCGCTGATGGTGTGCTGATTGTTGCTGACGCTAAGCGCGGCGATATCGGTTCGACCATGAAGGCGTACGCGGATGCGTGGCTCGGCTCGTCTTCGCCGCTGGGTACCGATTCGGTGACTTTGAGCCCGTATCTGGGCTTTGAGTCGCTGCGTCCGGCGCTGGATTTGGCTGATGAGAATGACCGCGGCACGTTCGTGCTGGCGTTGACCTCGAACCCTGAGGGTAAGAGCGTTCAGCACGTGGGCGCGTCGGAGTCTGGTCATTCCGGCGAGGCTGAGGGTTATTCCGGCGAGGCTGGGGGCGCTGTGGCTAAGCGTATTATCGCTGCGGCTACCGCCGAGAATGCTTCCCGCCAGTGGGAGCAGATGGGCCCGTGCGGCCTGGTGGTTGGCGCGACCGTTGGTCAGGCGCTGGTTGATTTGGGTATTGACCTGAGCGTGTTCAACGGCCCGATTCTGTCGCCGGGTTATGGTGCGCAGGGCGCTTCGGCGGCTGATTTGTACCGCGTGTTTGCGGGCGTTGAGTCGCAGGTGCTGGTGAACTCTAGCCGTGGCGTGCTGGCTGCTGGCCCGTCGGTTGAGGGTTTGGCGAAGGCTGCGCAGGCGGCTCGTGATGACCTGTTGGCGGCTCGCGGCGCATAGTTCGCGTGTTGCGTGAGGGGCGTGTGCTCCGAGTGGATTCTGTTGAGGGTCTGCTCGGGGTGCGCGCCCTTTTTCGCAACCCTTCTGTGAGCCTGTTTTGGCGCAATTTTCCGGTACATTCTGATGCATATTGTGCCGCCGCATACTCGCACCGATGCGAGTTTGCTCACCTTGGCAGCGGGGGAGTGCGCCCGCTCTATGAGGCGCGTGTGTGGTTCCGCTTTTGATAGGGCGAATACTCCGCTATGCTATAGGGGTACTCCCTGATATTTACGTGCTGACGTGCGTAGACGCATTGTTGGTGCGAGGGTGAGTGCCGCGGGTGGAACGAGGTTTCTCGTGCTATCCGTGATACATTAGTTGATAAGTAAAATTCTATAACTCGCAGAAATGGGGGACCCAACCATGCCGCTGACTCCGCTAACTGAGGATGCGCGCGCCTCCGCCCGCGAGAAGGCAGTACTTGCCCGAGCACACCGCCAGGAAATTAAGCGTGCACTGAGTGACCGTGAACTTTCCGTGCGTCAGGTGCTCGATATGGTCGATTCCGACCCTGCACTGGCTAAAATGCCGGTGGGGCAGATGCTGCGCGCACTTCCGGGCATTGGTGCCGTTCGCGCTGAACGCATCATTGAAGAACTTCATATTGCACCGACTCGCCGCCTTGGCGGCCTTGGTGTACACCAGCGTCGCAAGATGGTGGAGTACTTCAACCGTAATTCGCGGTATTTGAACCGTGCACGTCGTAAGACTGCTGGTCAGTCTTCCGAGTCTTCTCAGCCCTAATACCTCGTGCCTTCAGCCGATGAAGGCGCAGTAAGGAAGCTATGTCTCAGCCGACTCTCACCGTACTGGCTGGCCCCACTGCTGTTGGCAAGGGTACGGTGTGCCAGTACATTCGTGAGAACTACCCGAACGTGTGGTTCTCTGTTTCCGCTACCACTCGTGATCCTCGCCCCGGTGAGGTTGACGGTACTCACTACTATTTCGTTTCGATGGAAGAGTTTGACCAGATGATCGCTGACGGTCAGATGCTTGAGTACGCTGTGGTGCACGGTAAGAACAAGTACGGTACTCCGCGCGCTAAGGTCCAGGAGGCCCTGGATGCTGGCCGCCCGGTGATCCTTGAGATTGACTTGCAGGGTGCTCGCCAGATTCGCGAGACCATGCCTGATGCTCGCCTGATTTTCTTGGCTCCTCCGAGCTGGGATGAGCTGGTGTCGCGTCTGGTGGGTCGAGGTACCGAGAGTGAGCAGGAGCAAGCTCGTCGCCTTGAAACCGCGAAGGTTGAGCTGGCTGCTGAGAAGGAATTTGACGTCACGGTCGTCAACGACTCTGTTGAGCGTGCGGCGAAGGAGATCGCTGAGCTGATTGGCGCCGCCTAATCTGCATGCTTTGCGTTTGCGGTGGGGCTAGAGTTTCTTCCGACCTGTAGTTCTGCCGCGAGGCGTTGTGAAGGGTGGGGGTTTCGAAGAGTTTTCTTCGGGCCCCCACCTTTTTATATAGGCTGACACCTTTTGTCCAGGCTGGTACGTGCGTTTTAGCCGTTGAGAGGGTAGAATAGTTCTTTAGTTTTGACCGTGCCCTCAGTGCGCCCGGTTTGCGCCATAGCGCGAACGGTGTACGGGGGTGTTCGGTACGTACATTCCATCAAGCTATTTGGAGTTTTTAGTGGCAAACGAAATCAAGGAACACGAGGACTACAACTTCGTTGACGGTGTCGCTCCCGAGGGCATCGTGAGCCCCAGCGCTGACGCGCTGATTGAGAAGGCGGAGTCCAAGTACGGCCTGGTGATTTTCGGTGCCCGCCGTGCACGCCAGATTAACGCGTACTACGCTAACCTGCAGGACAATACTGCTGCGCACGTTGGCCCGCTGGTTGACGCTGAGTCGAACGAGAAGTCCCTGTCGGTGGCAATGCGTGAAATCATTGCTGACCGTGTTGTGGCAGAGCACCGCCCGGACGCTAAGTTCGACGAGGACGGCTACCCCGTTCCCGAGGATCTGTCCGCTGTGATCGATTTCAGCGCGGCTGAGTTCTCTGGCGCTATCGAGGAGGAGTACATCCCCGCAGGTAGCGAAGAGGTTATTGCTATCGAAGAGGTTATCCTCGACGAGTCCGCTGAGTAATCTGCTTTTTACAAGGATTCTTTGACGTACCATGCGCATTATCGTTGGTATTGGAGGGGGCATTGCCGCGTATAAGGCGGCGATGCTCCTTCGTCTTTTTGCGAAGAATGGCGACGAGGTAATCGCCATGCCCACCCCGAACGCGACGAAGTTCGTGGGTGTTCCCACTCTGGAGGCGCTAAGCGGCAACCCCGTCTCGACGGACGTGTTTGACCGCGTGCCGGAGGTGAACCACGTGCGTCAGGCCGAGCAGGCTGACGCTGTGGTGATTGCCCCGGCGACCGCTGATTTGCTGGCTCGTTTGGCGGCTGGTCGTGCGGATGATCTGCTGTCCTCTACGGTGTTGACGACGCATGCCCCGGTGATTTTGGCGCCGGCGATGCACACCCAGATGTGGGAGCATCCGGCGACTCAGGCGAACGTGCAGACGCTGCGTTCGTGGGGTTATCACGTGATTGAGCCTGCGATTGGGCGTTTGACGGGTCCGGATTCTGGTCCGGGTCGCATGCCCGAGCCGGAGGATATTTTCGCGGTCGCGCTGGATGTGATTGCCCGCTTCCCGAAGGGGCAGGTGCACCCGGTGTACACGCCCGGTTACGCGCCGACTGAGCCCCTGTACACGGGTACGGAGCAGGAGCGTATGGCGGCGGCGCGTGCGGCGACGCTGACTTCGGCGCTACTTGGTCAGGGGGATTCCAGCCAGGCAACTGGCGCATCCGAATCGCTGCGTGGCCCTCTGGCCGGTCGCCTCGTGGTCATTACCGCTGGCGGCACCCGTGAGGCGCTGGACCCGGTCCGTTTCCTCGGCAACCGTTCGACCGGCAAGCAGGGTGTGGCGCTCGCGGAGGCGGCACGCGACCTGGGCGCGACCGTGCACCTGATTGGCGCGAACCTTGAGGTTCCCGCGCCGGAGGGTGTGCAGGTGACCCGCGTGGTGAGCGCCCTGGAGCTGCGTGAGGCGACCCTTGAGGCGAGCGCGGCGGCGGATGTGCTGATCATGTCTGCGGCGGTGGCTGATTTTAGGCCCGCCGAGTTTGCCGAGTTCAAGATTAAGAAGAGCGCCGATTCTGAGGATGCGCCGGTGATTCAGCTGGTGCGCAACCCGGATATTCTGCGTGAGGTCGTGGTGCGCCGCCAGCAGGCTCGTGAGGCAGGGGAGAGCACCCTCGGTCCGAAGCTCATTGTTGGTTTTGCGGCGGAGACCGGTTCGGCGGAGAAGACTCCGTTGGAGCTGGGTCGTGAGAAGCTGCAGCGTAAGGGCACGGACTTCCTGGCGGTCAATACGGTGGGTGTGAATCGTGGTTTCGGCACGGACGATAACACGATTACGCTGCTGTCGACTCTGAATGATGAGGCGCCCGTGTTCTCCGGGTCGAAGAAGGAACTGTCGGTGCGTCTGCTGGAGCATGTGGCGACTTTCCTGCCTGAGCTTTCTGCCTAAGAATCCTCATGCATCCGCGTAGCTACTCAGCTGGTGCGCGCTTGCTTACGTATCTTCAAAGCCCGTGCGGTACTTCCTGTGGGAGGTATCGTGCGGGCTTTGCTGTATCCTCCGGATCTGCTATACCTTCCGGCGCTGCTATACCCCCGGCTCAGCTGTACCCTTACGGCTCTGCCGCCCGCCTCTTTCTGTAGCGCCCTCGGAGAGCATTATGCGCAAGCACTTGTGATGCGGGTTTCTTTCTTCTGGGGTTCCGCCGGGGGGAGCGGCGCATATTTCTGTCATGCTGGTGAAATTTCTGACCGTACCCCCGAACCGTCAGATAAAGGTCTTGTATCATGGCATAGAGAGTATTTCGCGTTGAAGGGGAAGAAGCACCATGCCCGAGAACCAGAGCAAGCCCGCCACGGTACAGTCCGCCCAGAGTGAGGCGCGCCCTCAGATTCTGGTGATCACCGGTATTTCCGGTGCAGGCCGCAGCACTGTCGCAAATGTGTTGGAGGATGAGGGCTGGTACGTTATCGATAACATCCCGCCGCAGATGCTCGGTTCCCTGGCTGAGCTGGTGACCCGCGACGGTGCACGAGTTCCGAAGGTGGCGCTCGGCATTGACGTTCGCGCCCGCGCACTGTTCTCCGATCTTCCCGCTGCGATTGAGACTCTGCGCAAGTCCGATATTGACTTCTCCATGCTCTTCCTTGACGCCAAGGACGAAACCATTATTGCCCGCTACGAGGCTCAGCGCCGCCCGCACCCGCTGCAGGGTGAGGGCCGCGTCCTCGACGGTATCCGCGCTGAACGCACTCTCTTTGAAGGTCTGCGCCTCGCTTCTGACCGCACCATTGACACCACCGGCATGAATGTTCACGAGCTGGCTCGTACCGTGCGTGAAATGTTTGCTGAGGGTGCGGATAAGAAGCTGAACCTGACCGTGATGAGCTTCGGCTTCAAGTACGGTGCGCCTTCGGACGCTAACTACATGGCTGATATGCGTTTCATCCCGAACCCGCACTGGGTTCCGGAGCTGCGCCCCCTGACCGGTCAGGACGCCCCGGTGCGCGACTACGTGCTGGAGCACGCAGGCACCGAGGAGTTCATCAGCAACTATCTTGCGGCTCTTCGCCCCGTGCTTGAGGGCTACCGCCGTGAGGGTAAGTACTACGCCACCATCGCAATTGGCTGCACCGGTGGTAAGCATCGTTCCGTGGCTGTGACGGAGGAACTGGCTCGTCGTCTCTCTGCTTTCGGTGAGCTGAACGTGAATGTTCAGCACCGCGACAAGGGCCGCGAGTAAGTTTTTCCCGGCGCGTCCCAACCACCGCGTCGTGTTTCATTAGCCGCCGTCCGGCCCCGCACACCGTGGGGCCGGCATACCATTCCTTCCGGGTATGTGAGGTATTACTATGTCTACCCATTCGACCAGTTATGACACTCAGGGTATTCCGCGCCTGCCGGCTCTGCCGACTCAGGCTTTGCGCCTGTTGAAGACCACGCACCGTTCGCCGAAGGTCACGGCGATGGGCGGCGGCCACGGGCTGTACGGTTCCCTGTCTGCGCTTCGCCACGTCACGCCTGATTTGACGGCTGTTGTGACGGTTGCTGACGATGGCGGTTCGTCGGGTCGTTTGCGTGAGGAGATGGGTATTCTTCCTCCGGGTGATTTGCGTATGGCGCTTTCTGCGCTGTGTGATGACACCGATTGGGGTCGCACGTGGCGTGATGTGATGCAGCATCGTTTTAGCGCGCCGGAGGGGTATGAGGGCGAGTTCCCGCTGGATTATCACGCGCTCGGTAACCTGCTGATTGCTACCCTCTGGCAGCTGCTGGATGACCCGGTTGCGGGTCTGGACTGGGCGGGTGCGCTGCTGAATGCGCGCGGCCGTGTGCTGCCGATGGCGCTGGATCCGATGGTCATTTACGGCACCGTGCTGCGTGAGCATAACGGCGGCGGTATTGAGCGCGTGAAGGTGGTCGGTCAGGTAAACCTCTCTAAGGAGGAGCGCGTTCACGATATTGGTTTGACCCCTGAGAATGCTCGCCCCTGCCCGGAGGCGCTCTCCGCCATTGAGGAATCCGACTGGATTGTTTTGGGCCCGGGTTCGTGGCGTACTTCGGTTCTGCCGCATCTGCTGCTGGACGCTCAGCGTGAGGCGATTATCCGCACGGAGGCGCGCCGCTGCGTGGTCATGAACCTCTCCGACGATAAGGAGACGGTCGGCTTCACCCCGGCAACGCACTTGGATTTGTTGCGCCAGTACGCCCCGAAGCTTCACCTTGACGCGGTGATTGCTGATGCTGACATGCAGGCTGATCACCGTTCTGAGCTGGAGCGTGAGGCTTCTGCGATGGGTGCGAAGGTTGTGTGGGCGCATCTGCGTTCGAGTTCCCAGCCGAATGTGCACGACCCGCTGAAGCTTGCGGCTGCGTATAACGAAGCGTTTGAGCTGAGCTCCTAGGTTTACTGGCTTGGGTTTGCTGCTCAAGTGTGTTGCTTGAGCTGGCTGTTATGTGCGCCCCTTTTCCTGATTTTTAGACTTAAACACTACGCCTAGAAGGACCTGTTCATGGCATTAACCACGCTCGTCAAGGACGAACTCGCCAACTACGAGGCAACGAAAGTCTCTGCTCGTAAGGCAGAAATCTCTACGATTCTGCGTTTTACCGGAGGCCTGCACATTGTCTCGGGGCGAATCGTGGTGGAGTCTGAGGTCGACCACGAGGCAACCGCCCACCGCATGCGCCGCACCATCGCGGAGATTTACGGTCACGACTCTGAGCTGACCAGCGTCAGCGGTGGTGGCCTGCGTCGAGGCGGCCGCTACATTGTGCGTGTGGATCACGGCGGTGAGGCGCTGGCTCGCCAGACCGGTCTGCTGGATTTGCGTGGCCGCCCGGTGCGTGGCCTGCCGCCGGCTGTGGTGAACGGCTCCCTGCAGGACGCTGAGGCGGTCATGCGCGGCGCGTTTTTGGCGCACGGTTCGCTGACTGAGCCGGGTCGTTCCTCCTCCTTGGAGATTACCTGCCCCGGTCCGGAGGCGGCGCTTGCGCTGGTGGGTGCGGCTCGTCGCCTGGACATTATTGCGAAGGCACGCGAGGTGCGCGGCACGGACCGTGTGGTGGTGCGTGACGGCGAGACGATTTCGCAGCTGCTGGAGCGTATGGGCGCGACCGGCACCCTGACCACGTGGCGTGAGGCGCGCACCCGCAAGGAGGTTCGTGCGACCGCGAACCGTCTGGCGAATTTTGATGATGCGAACCTGCGCCGTAGCGCTCAGGCGGCTGTTGCGGCGAGCGCTCGCGTGGAGCGTGCCCTGCAGATTTTGGGTCATGAGGCGCCGGATCATCTGCGCTATGCCGGTGAGCTGCGTGTTCTGCATAAGCATGCGTCGTTGGATGAACTGGGTCGTCTGGCTGATCCGCCGATGACGAAGGACGCGATTGCGGGCCGTATTCGTCGACTGCTAGTGATGGCTGATAAACGTGCTTCGGAGCTGGGTGTTCCGGGTACTGAGCTGCCGCGCGAGGACTAAGCGAAGGCTAGATTCTGCTCTTAAACGGCGCGGGCAGCTCGTGTGGCTGGGGTGTTTGTGACGGTTTTATGACAAACCAAACCCCTCCGTTTTTGAACAAAAACCGCATATTTTTCAAAAATGAGCCTGTGGATGGCCCCTTTCGCGTTGTGCGAGGGGAGTTATCCACAGGTTCTTTGCGTGCGCTCGTGCGTTCGCGCGCGTGAGCCTAGTGTAGGGGTATGACGAGCATGACCCCCAACCCCGACCAGAACGCTGTACAGAGCCCTGTGCAGGATAGTGCAGCCCAGCAGGGCGGCGCGCAGCGTAGCGCCCGATCCCTGATGAACAGCCTCTACCGCAGCCCCCGCGTCCGCAAGAACGGTGCGCCGGACCCCGAGGATACCGTGCCGCTGGCAATCTCAACTGAGGTAACGCCCGCGGAGGCGCCTGCCGAAGAAGCTGAGGCACCGCAGCCTGAATCTTCGCTGCCTAATTCTTCTCAGTCCGGCACCGCACAGCCCAGGGCGAGCCAGCCCGTACCTACCAGCAAGCCCACGGCATCCCAGCCGGATTCGAATGGTTGGGCTGACTGGGATCAGCAGCCCGATTGGAACGAGGTGGACGACTGGGCGGAGTGGGAGCAGGCTGATCAGCCCGGTACCACCCGCAGTGCCCGTTGGGGCTTGTCGCCGCGCGTACTGCTTCTGGTGGCGGTGTTGGCGTTGGTTGCCGTGGTGTGGGGTGTGACCCAGTTTTCGGCGGCGCCGCGTGCCGAGCAGGTCGCCTCCCCGAGTGCTTCCGCAGAGTCGGTGCAGGCGGTGGGCGCCCAGCAGAGCCCCGGTGCTCAGTCCGGAGCCCAGTCTGCTGTCCAGCCGGGCGCTCATCCGAGTGAATCCGCGCAGGGTGGTGGCGCCTCCGGTGAGGCTACCGTGCGGGTACACGTGGCGGGTGCCGTGAACAACCCCGGCGTGTACACGCTGCCCGCGCAGGGTCGTGCCGTGGATGCGATTGCCGCCGCCTCCGGTGCCGCAGCGGATGCTGACCTGGACCGCGTGAACCTTGCCGGTGCGCTCAGTGACGGGGTGCAGATTTATGTGCCGCATCGTGGTGAGACGGCTGCTCCGGCGCAGATTCAGCCTAACGGTGGCACGGCGAATGCCGGTCAGGGTAACGCGGCGAATGGTGCGGCGCAGAACGGCGCTTCGCAGGGTGGCACGCAGCC